>Ga0315308_1002079_pt1 | contig 11368 bp, 17 predicted proteins | sample TDP3_MG_FD_203078 | JGI IMG/M metagenome (GOLD analysis project Ga0315308, IMG submission 203078) | Freshwater sediment microbial communities from Lake Towuti, South Sulawesi, Indonesia - TDP3 | ecosystem: Environmental > Aquatic > Freshwater > Lake > Sediment | place: Indonesia: South Sulawesi... | reverse complement strand
GACACCTCACCATGATTAGAGAACACCTCGAGTTAAAAATGAAGGACATCGAGAGAAGAATCGCAGACTATGAAAAGAAACACGGAGGGAGTTTCGAAGACTTCCAAGAAGCCTGTAAATCCGGGAAGATAGACGCATACTCCCACGAGGTTGAAGAGGATTACAGAGAGTGGGAAGCTCTGCTAACCCTCAAAAGATACTATGGGGAGCTACTGAATAAATGGCTTATGAGACGATAGAGGAGCTACTTGATGAGATATACGCCAAGCCTAGGGAGCACCCGACCAAGCTTTATACACAGTCAAATGGCCCTAAGTGTTAAAGCCGCCACTATACTACTCGTGACCCTAGCCCTCTACCGCCAAGACCTAACCATCTACTCTAAAGTCCTTATTGTGGGATCGTTCAACCAAATACAAACCCCCTAGAAAGTTATGCGATGGAAAAGTTTTAGTTCATGTCCACAATAAAACTTGTAGAGCCAGCGGGTGAATCATTTGGTTAAGGCCATGTTTACTGAGGAGGATAGGAAGAATTTAAGGCTAATTGCCGAGGAGGTTCCCAAGCTCCGGCTACTCATGGATGAGTTATTAGAAACCCTCGACGTAATAAGCAGCAAGGAGGAGCTAGAAGCAATTAAAGAGTCACTGGAGCAGGTTAAGAGGGGCGAGACCAGAGACTGGGATGAATACCTCAATGAACTCAGAAAGAAGGGTGAAATATAGGATCGAGCTAACCCCCAGATTCAATAGGGAACTCATGAAGCTCCCCAAGAGTGCCAGGGGACGTGTCGCAGAAAAGATCGAAGAGCTCAAGGCTAATCCCCACCCATTTAAAAGGCTACACGGCGAACTAGAGGGGCTCTACAGCATGAGAGTCGGCGATTACAGAGCCATCTATGCGATAGATGAAAATATAAGGAAGGTCCTGCTACTAAGCGTTGCACATAGGAAAAAGATCTACTGAGGAAGTTGGTGTTCGGCAGCCGAACAGAGAAGATCGTCCTCGGCCATCGAAGGCATGCTAAGATACCACATAAAGCAGAGACACCATGTGAACGTCGGCTACAACTGGAAAAAGGTGCCCGAGGAACTAAGAAGCGAGGGAATCGACGTTGAAGAAAAGATCGAAAGGCTCATGCTTGATTTCGCTGAGCTAAGATACATTGTTGAATAGTCAAAATGAAGCCTTTACATCTCCATCTTCCACGTAACCGGATACATTTCCATGGATAACCTTACGACTCTTGTACACTTCTAGCTCCACATACATGCGAAGATTTAATAGAATCTTTACCAGACCTATAAGTAGGTGAGGAAGTTGAGTATTACAAAATTGTCTAGTAAAGGTCAAATAACAATTCCGAAAGAAGTACGAGACAAGCTAGAATTAGAGCCAGGGGACAGAGTCCTTGTGGAAGCAAAGGAGCACCTCGCTGTCATTAGACCCCTCAGAAAGCCCTCTGAAAGCATGAGAGGCATAGGTAAAGAAACAAAAAGTAAGCTAGGAAACATAAGCGCAACAGAACTATTAAAAAAGATGAGGACGGAGGACCAGGAGGAACTTTGACCCTCTGCCTCATCGACACAGGCATCTTCCTATGCCTAGCCTTCGAAGACCCAGGTTATCAGCACTGCGGAAAACTCCTTGACAAAGCCTTCAAAGGCGATATTACCCCACTCCTAAGCTCCATACAGCTCACCGAACTTTATACGCCCTTCCTAAGAGCCAAAGACCCTACAGGACTACAAAAAATGAAACAAGAAATCACCAAACTAGAACCAAAAATACGCAACGTCGATAAAGAAATAGCAGAGAAAGCAGCAGAATACCGCTCCACCATCCAGACCCCAGACGGAAAATGGCTCGCACTAGCCGACTCCGTAATACTAGCCACATCGATCCTAGAAGAAGCTGAGGTTCTCTACACCATCGACACAAACTTCGCCAACGTCGAACAGATCAAAGTAAAAGCGCCCCAAATGGAACTCAAAGACTGGGTCAAACAACACGGATCAAAGAAGGGACAAGCCCTCAACCCGCCAAGGACTAACGCGAGAACTCGACGATAACAGCCAACCAGCAACAAGAACCACAAACATCACACCGAATATGTTACCCAACGGTCATCAACCTATCTATCTTATGTATAAGATTGGTATACAAGAGATTGGTATACAAGAGGAATAAATATAGAGGACGGCGCAGATAAATCTGGGGTGCATCAAATGACTGCAAGGCAAAAGTCCAGTGAGCTGAGAAATCGACTACTTAAAGATGTTGACGAGGTAGTTAGCAGAGTCTCCAAGGTAACCAAGGTGCATTCCATCGTGTTCTTCGGTAGCACAGCTCGAGGCGATGTGAACGAATTTAGCGACCTGGATCTGCTCCTTGTGTGTAGCAACGCAACTGAAGCCCGCAGGGTCGTTCACCGCCTAAATCATCGCTTCGAAGTCTCCATCTATTCGCCCGAAGAGTTGGCGTCAATGGCCAAACTAGGACTGCCCCTTACCCACCACCTAGCTAGGGAGGGAGTGGTATTAAATGATGATGGAAGCTACAAGACAGCCATCGAAAACCTCAAAGAAACGGACATGGACACGCTGAAGACCGTCAGCTCCGATGTGCATAAAGCCCTGAAGGTTTACTCAACCCTTTCAGAATTCAACCTACCCTACTTTGCCCACATCTTCGGGCCGCTCTTAAACTTGGTAGAGACATGTTTGTGCATGCACAGAATTTTCATCTTCAACAAGGTAGAGGCCATCAGGAAGTTCATCGAGTTGCACCCTGAACTATCGCCACTTCAGAACTACATGCTTAAACTCCTAGGCGTTTACAGGAATTACATCAGGTTTGGACACCAAGAAGATATAGACCTTAACAAATTCATCAAAACAGTAAAGGAGATTCTGAAGGCAGTTGAAGGAGAGTTACAAGGAGAAGGTTAAGAAACTCCTAGAAGACGCAGAGAAAGCGTTGAAGGCTCAAGCATGGACCTCAGCCGCCAACTCCTACGATTCGGCCATCGAGGGCATGCTAAGATACCACATAAAGCAGAGACACCATGTGAACGTCGGCTACAACTGGAAAAAGGTGCCCGAGGAACTAAGAAGCAAGGGAATCGACGTTGAAGAAAAGATTGAAAGGCTCATGCTCGATTTCGCTGAGCTAAGATACATCTCAGGAAGGGGCATCGGATACCATGCTGGCACAGCTTGGGCTGATGAAGACTCAGCCAAAAAGTATCAAAAATTGGCATTAAGAATCTATAAAGAACTGGCATAACTCACAACCTGATTAATATATTATGTATTAAAATTGGATTATCCGTTCCACAAAATACACTCATTTTCACCGCTCTTTCCACACGATCTTTCTCCAAATCTTAGAGGTCACGAAAAAATGGAGCCCCGACATTTCCACCTTACACGCAGCACAACAGCGTTAAGCATCAAAGCCATCGCCATATTAGGCGCAACCATGGCCATCTACTTCCAAGACCTCGCCATAGTGGCAAACGAGGGCACACGAAGCGAACTGATGAGCCACATACTAGCCATACCCTTTCTACTCGCCTACCTTATCTACCGGAAGAGAAAGATGCTCAGAGCCACGATGCCATTCGAAACAACCAACCCCACCCGAAAACCCATATGCACCCGTGAAATCGTAGGCGCCCTCCTGTGCCTCGCAGCCTTCCTCCTATACTGGCACGGATCCTACACCTTCCACCCACTAGAATACCACATGGGCTCCCTTCCCCTCTTCACAGCTGGGCTCACCCTGATAATATTCAACACAAAAACCCTCAAAGTCCTAGCCTTCCCCGTAGCCTTTCTCCTCTTCCTAACGCCTCCGCCACTAGAAACCATTTACTCAGCGGGCGCAACTCTATCCAACATCAGCTCCGAAGCCGCTTGCCACATGCTCAAAGCCATAGGCTTACCCGTGAGCCTAGAAAACCAGTATGGAACCCCCGCAATTGTCCTCCAAAAGCCTGAGGGACCGCTCTCCTTCGCCATCGACATCGCGTGCGCAGGCATCTACTCCCTCATAGGATTCGCCATCTTCACGGCCTTCACCGCATACATCACGAGGGGCCCCGCGTGGAAAAAGGCAACCCTGTTTCTCGCAGGCTTCCCCCTCATCTACGGCCTCAACATCACCCGAATAATCATCATAGTACTCATAGGCAACCAGTATGGATTGGAAACAGCCATGCAAGCCTTCCACCTACTCGGAGGCTGGGTCCTCATCTTCCTAGGAACCCTCATCCTACTAACCCTATCAGAAAAAATCTTCAAGATCCAGCTCTTCACCACAAAACCAAAAACAACGCCCTGCAACCACTGCAGCCAAGACCCCGCCATAAAACAACACTTCTGCCCAGCCTGCGGAAAACTCCTTAACACTATGAACATCAGGCTCTCTAAACGAGACCTAACCAAAATACTCGTCCTCCTAATAAGCGCGATCCTCATAGCCAACCTCCAGGTACCCGTCTTCGCCCTGACCGAGGGCCCCACAGAGGTCACCGTCCAAACGCTAGGCGGAGAAGAAACCACCACACAAATCCTACCAGAGATCCAAGGGTACGCCACCGAATTCATCTACCGAGACAAGGAATTCGAGGAAATAGCCAAGCAAGACGCCGCCCTCATCTACGCATACCTACCAACCGACGAAAAGAAAACACCTATCTGGGTAACCATAGAAATAGCCAAAACACAATCCTCCCTGCACCGATGGGAAGTCTGCATGATCACGTGGCGAGAGAAGAGGGGATACCCGCCGGTAGCGACACAACTAAGCCTAAGAGACATCCAGCTCCTCCAAAACCCGCCAATAACAGCCCGCTACTTCGCCTTCCAAGAAATCAAAACCAACCTAACTCAAGTGGTTTTATACTGGTACGAAAACGCTCTCTTCAAAACAGGCACAAGCCAAGAAAAAGAACACGTGAAAATAAGCCTCATCGCCTACGCCAAAAACCCAGAAGAAATCCCCAGCATCGAAGACGAGCTCCTACCCTTCGCCAAAGCCATCGCCAACCACTGGCAACCCATCAAAACATGGTCCCAAATCGCCCTAACCATCGCCCAAAACGGAACCACCCTCATCGCAATGACAATATCCCTACTAACAATCACCCTAGCGCTAGAAGCTATAAGGAACCAAAAGGAGAAAAAATCCAACATCAAGGCCTACAAAAAACTCGCCCTAGAAGAGAAGCTCATCCTACAAGCCGTCCACCAAGCCACCAAAGAAGGCAAAACCACTGGCAACGAAATAGCCTCACGCTATCAAAGGCTCACGGGAAAAGCCATCGAATCAACTCTGCTCCTTCAAAAACTCAACGAAGCCGAAGAAGCCGGCCTAATAAAAAGAGACATAACCAGCCGAGAAGACGAACCAACACTCGCCTGGAAAAGCCAAACACCCCTCTAAATGACCTCACTTACACCCGCACCAAAACTGGAAAGCGGGAGACAAAATATCTACTAAAACCCGCTTCTCGTTAACAGCAACCGTTCATCCACGCGTTAACCATATTCATATTAAGAAGACGCATCTAACAATATAGAGTAAGGGGCTCTCTTAATCCATGTCCATGGAGAGGTTAGCGAAAGTTGAGGGCAGGCTCGAAGAGCTCAGCAAGAGAATCAACGACCTAAACTATTCCACGTCGAGGAGCTTCGACGCCTTAAACAAAAGGATCGACGACCTCCGAGACCTTCTCGTGGTCCTCCTAATCTGCATCCTCGCATCCGTCCTCGGCGTATTATTCAAGCTTATAATTGGATAACCAGACAAAAAGCAACCCAAAACCCACTTACCAAGCTTTTGACTAGAATATTTAATAGAATGTTAAAACTCGCCAAATGAAACGTTAAAAGGAGGAATTATAATGCAATCAGAACCCGAAACCAAAACACACACATTGATCAAAAGCGTCCAGCAACTCGAAAAAGAAAAAGAAGACCTAAGGCTCGAAAAAGAGAGGATGAGAATTGAGTTGTGGAAGCAGAAACGCAGACCCTCAGGAATAGCCGGATACATCCTTCTGCTTGTCGGCGCAGCGGCCCTCGCCTCATCCGTCGTCTACGAGTCCTCCGTTCTGGCCTTCATAGGCTTGGGGCTCACCTTCTGGGGCGCTCTCCTATCCTTCGTAAGGCCAGTGGGATACGTGAGATCAAGCCTCTTGGACTCCACCGCGGTTTTCTCGCTCATGACCGTCGATCAAGTGATAGACGATCTAAACTACACGGGCAAGGGCGTGTACCTGCCCCCTCGACACCTTAAAGGCCTGAAGGAAGGAGCCGTGCTCATCCCATCCAAGAAAGGCGTCATCACATCCGTGGAGAAGGCAGGGGAAGGGATACGCCTCTCACCGTCCGGGTTGGGGCTGGTAAACCTCTTCGAAAAGGAGTTAGGAACAAGCTTCGCCAAGGTCGACCTAGACTATCTAAGAAACCATCTACCCAAGCTCTTCATCGAAGGCCTAGAGATAGCAGAAGACTTCCGGATGAACATAAAAAGCAACATAGCCCACATTAAAATCACGGGATCTATCTACAACGACCTGTGCAAAGAGGTGAGAAAGCTCCCAAACGTCTGCGGCTCCATAGGCTGCCCCTTGTGCAGCTCCATAGCCTGCGCCCTGACCAGAGCCACGGGAAAACCCGTCATCATCGAGAAGAACCAGCTATCTCAGGACGGAAAAACCATTGAAGCCTATTATAGAATTCTAGAGGAATAAAAATGCGGTTCCCCCTATCCTTCTGGGACATAAGCCTCTGGCTAGCCGTCACCGCCATCATCCTACTAGCCACATCAGAGCTCGTATCCCCATACTACGGGAAAACAAACCTCCTAATCAACAAGAAAAGACTAAGAGGAGCAGCACTACTCCTCGGCACCCTATTCATGATCACAGTCCTCATAAGAATCTACGAAACCATAATCCTGTAAAAGCTATCTTTACGATTTTTTACGACTCTCAGAACCAGTACGATTGCTTGTAACACTGTTGTCATCGCTACTAGTGATATTGCGTTTAGGAAATGCGCCATGTTATAGCGATTTTTTAAAGGAATAGAAAAAGTGATTAAATCTTCTAGGAGACAGCTCTATGAGAAACTTTCATACAGCATATATAAGCAAACTACGGAAACTAATTGTCGAGGAATAGAAATGTCCATATTGCGAAAAAGTTTAGCTATATCGACGCTATTTATGCTATCGCTGGCTCTGCTGTTAGCTACGGTTCCGAATGTTAAGGCGCAAACGGGCACAATAAGAATAGAAACGCCGGATGGAGAATATTGGCCCGTAATGGTGGGGAGTCCAGCGACCTTCGAAATTTGGGTTGAAGGCACCGGTTCGATCCCCACTAATGATCCGCATATCCTGCTGGTGATGACTGAAGCTTGTCTGAATGGCATAGACCCTGCGGACAAGGTTGTGGTAAGTTGGCTTGGTGGCACACCTTTAGAGTTTTCGAAGGGAGATTTCGATCCTATCACAGATAATGATGCGGACGTACCTGACTCAGGGACAACACCAGGAGCCCGTTACAAGGTTTCGGCTCTTAAGGACCATCTCGACGAGGGTCTCAGCGTGCCTATTTCTCCCACAGAAACAATATACTGGGCCATGGCTGCCTTTCTAGATGCACCTCTCACGGACTCTCACCAGACCTTCACTGTCACCTTGCCATCAACAGCCCCCAGGATGCTGGTCTACGCCCTAGGGAAAAATGAAGGCTCCGAACTCTTCGACAACAAAGTGCCGCCGACTCGCCCTGGCTTCGTAGTCCCTGAACTTGGCACGATACTTCTGGCGGCAGCGTCATTCAGCGCCCTCGCACTATACGCGCTCAAACGCAGAAGATACTCCCCTTGAGTTAGCTTGGAAAGTCGAAGGAGCTTCCTTGAAAGGTCTAGCGGTAGCAGCTTACTTTTTTTACCAATTCGTAGAAAATTAGGGCTGGAGAAATCCGTCCAACAATATAACCCTTACTCCAGCCCTAAAATAGGGATGCAACAGTTCGTCAATGAGTTTGTTCAGCTGTGCCTAAGTCATCGTCATAGTCCCAGCTAACAGTTATGTAATGCTCAATTTGACTCATAACGCTAGGCATCCTAACGTAAGCTCCATTAAGTTGATAGACACATATAGGAACATATGGAAATATCTTCTAGAAAAATTTTCTATTAAAAACCTTCACAACCATAATATAAAGGTTACGACAACTACAACTACGAGGTAAAAATAACCATGAAAGACAAATTGAAGAAGGGAACGCTAACTCTGCTGCTGACGGTTACTCTAGCTTTGATGACAGTCCCCTGCGTCATGGCAGCTCCAGCAACACCCGAGGTATGGACAACAGATTCTTCGGGGAATACGAAGGGCATGTTTGTCATGGAGGACGACGACGTATTTGTGATGGGCAGCGGCTTTCCACCCAGCACAGACGTGACGATCCACGTGTACGATCTAGGTGACGGCTACGAAGACACCATAATCGCAACCAGCTCAGTCACGACCGACAGCGACGGCTCAATCCCCGTCACCCTGGTGTGGTCGAAACCCCTACATCCAACATACAAACTAACAGGGTGGGAAGAATACTACATCTGGGTTGACACAAACCAGAATGGCCAACGAGACGACGGCGACGTATTCCAGGCATTCATTGTTGTCGGGCGTTCATTGCTGGGACCATGGCGGGGTCCAAGATCTGAGTCCAACCTTGAGCCTAACCCTGGACCCGTGGTACCTGAGCTCGGAACCATGATCCTGATGATGGCCATGTTCGGAGCCCTCGCCACCGCCTACCTCGCCAGAAAACGCATCCACTAAGAATCTCGAAAGCTCAAAGGACACGTCTTCCTAGCCTTTCATTAAGCGTAAACTAGAGTCTACAATTTTGAACCGTTTTAACCTCCCCATGCTTCATTGCCGTCCTTATATCTACCCTAAACTATAATTAACTAGATCTTTGAGGGAGGACAAGTTATGCCAAACAACCGGCAAGAGTCGTCGACCATGGACCAGCTGATAGTAGACATCGTTAAGAACGAAAGTCCAACAACTGTGGAGCAACTAATCAAACTCATTCAGCAGAGACGCCCCCTAAACGAAGAAGAAATCCTAAAACACATCCTAAACCTACAAAGCCAAGGAAAACTCGTCTTCAAAGAGGAACATCCCCCTTCCCTCCCCCCAACATTGACAAGCTACCTCTTTTCCACCCAAGCCCACTGGTACTGGATCATCATCCTCTTAGCTATCGCAACCACAACCCTCGTCTTCACCATCCCAGAAAACGCAATCCCAATGGTCTACGCCAGATACCTGCTCGGATCCATCTTCGTCCTATGGCTGCCAGGCTACACCTTTATCAAGGCATTGTTCCCAGCCAAGGAACTCGACAACATAGAACGAGCCGCCCTAAGCATAGGAATGAGCCTGGCCCTAGTTCCCATAACCGGCCTCCTTCTAAACTACACGCCATGGGGCATAAGAGTCACGCCGGTCACCCTCAGCCTCCTAGCCCTCACTGTCACTTTCGCTACAGCAGCCATCATAAGAGAGCACCAAGTCCAAACAAAAGAGATATCCAGCAACGCGTCTAAGTATGGTTTATGAATTCCTCGATCGCCTTGAGAGCATCACGATAAATCTTTACACTTGAGTAAAAATTTGCCTCTACCAATCTATCCAGCATATCCTTGGCGTCATCTTTACTCATTAATCCCTTCTTAACCGCCCTAAAAATTATGAAAACGGTTCCTTTCGGGCGAAGAGTAAAATGCCTCGCCGCTTCCCTAGCGTCTGACTGATCAATAAGAACCTCCCCCTCACCCTTCTGCTTCGCGAGAACGATCACTTGAGCCTCGCCAACCTCTATCCCAGCCATGCTTGCAAGCGCCTCAGACTTCTTCATATTTTCATCCGTTAACGCGGCCACAACCAGCCACCCATCAGCAATTGCCTCTTCTATCACGTACGCGTCTGAATACCCCTCGGCTTTTCCTCGATCAACCGCTTCAACTTTAACCTCTGGCGGAACCTGCACCATGCCAAACACATCCCTTAAAAAATGAATTTTACCTAGCCTAGCAAGATAGATCAGAGGCAACGCATCGGAAACGGGCAAAAACACTACTCCGTTAGAGCCGCCCTTATATCATCTTCAAGATCCCTCTCGGTATATCTAAACTGAATCCCCTCCTTCGCAGCCAGCTGCATCATCTCCCGAAGAGTAACGCCCGCTAACCTAGCCGCCCGCCACAACGTCACCCTACCCTCCCGATAAAGCCTCAGAGCACGCTCCATCCTCCACTCCTCAATCGCCCTCGCCAAAAGCTTCCTCACCACCGTAGCCCGATCAGCCTTCTCCTCCCTCTCAATTTCCTCCAACTCCTTAACCATCTCTTCTGAGACACGCGTGGATACGACATCAGTCATGAAGATCACCGTTAAGAGTGACTCGTATACGATACATATAAACGTTTACAAAGCAAAACACTTAATCCCATCGCCTCACAGAGAATAACCAAAGACGCAAAATGAGAGGGACAACTCGTGTACGCGGTGGGACACCTAGCCCTAGGATACTTATCCGGCAAGGCAACGTCCAAACTTCTCAGCGTGAACGTAAACATCCCCCTGCTCTTCGTAGCCTCCGTTATATCGGATGCTGACCTGCTAATACTCGGCCTAGAACATCGAGGACCCACCCACTCGCTAATCGTCTTCTTCCTCCTCTTCCTACCCGCCTTCGCGCTCTACGGGAAAAGGGCCACGCCCTACCTCATAGCCCTAGCCCAGCACTCCATCATAGGCGACTACCTAACCGGCGGAGGCATACAACTCCTCTGGCCCATAACCTCAAACTGGTACGGGGCAGGAATCAAAATAACAAGCCTGGCCAACATCTCCTTAGAATGGGCCTTCTTCCTCATCTCCCTCACCATCATGTTCAAAACAAAGGACACGCGGATCCTATTCCAGCACCACCCATCAAACACGCTCCTACTCATACCCGTCTTCACGGTTCTGCTACCCCCATTCTTCAGCTTCCCTCTGTCCGTCCCCTTACAACTCGTCATCCCCCACATCGCATATCTAACCCTCTTCACCCTCTCCATCCTCATCGACCTCAAGTCCAGTTAAATACAACCTGACACACCAACAAAAAATCATAAATCCTTTGGGTGCCACGCATGGAGACCAACAACGTAGCCAAAGGAACCTTCCAAATCGCATTAACCAACGCCTTCCAATACCTAATCATGGGAATCTTCTACATCGTCGTCACAAAAACAAACGCCCTAACCCCAACAGACCTAGG
>Ga0315308_1002078_pt1 | contig 11371 bp, 12 predicted proteins | sample TDP3_MG_FD_203078 | JGI IMG/M metagenome (GOLD analysis project Ga0315308, IMG submission 203078) | Freshwater sediment microbial communities from Lake Towuti, South Sulawesi, Indonesia - TDP3 | ecosystem: Environmental > Aquatic > Freshwater > Lake > Sediment | place: Indonesia: South Sulawesi... | reverse complement strand
TTGGACTCCCAGCAGTGACAGGCATCACTTTGATATTGGGTATTCTGCGCAAGGAATTAACCCTAGAACTGTTGGTGGCGTTGGCTATGGTTCAGTATGGAGCCACTGCACAGAATTTGCTTGTCTTTATGACACCACTTCAGATCTTTGTCTTCGCTTTGGTTGTCACAATTTACATTCCTTGTATGGCAACTGTTGCCGTTCTTGGGAGAGAGCTAGGTTGGAGAAACGCCTTTTTCATAATGACGTTTACAATAGCTCTTGCGCTTGTCATTGGCGGACTCGCATACCGCGCACTCCCGTATGTCTTGCCGATTAGGTGAAAACCACAATGACGAAGACCAAGCTGACAAAACCTGAAAGAGAGCTTCAATGTCCACTCTGCGGCTACAAATTTTATTGGAAAGAAGCAAAACAATGCCACAACTGCCCGGCTCAGAAATATTGCGGTCTGGTCATGTGCCCAAGGTGCAATTATGAATTTCCAGACGATCACACCTAGAGAGGTCTGTGAAAAAAAAGAAGAGAAAACTAAGTTTCTTCAGACAGGTGTGACGTGTGCCTTGGTTCGAATGACAGGTGCGTGCACGTAGTCTCCCCAGCTTCCAGCGACAGTCAATTTGTCAGAGACAGCGTCCACGTTCTTCATGATGTCTAAGAGGTTGTCAATGAGCCTTGACTTCTCGACTGCGCCTACAATTTTTCCGTTTTTGACACGGTACAAGCCCATCCGCAAGACGCTGGTGAAGTCGCCCCGAGTTGGATTGGTAAGTCGTGTGTAATGGAAACGTTTGACAAGCAAACCGTCTTTCATATCTTCGAGGATTTCGTCTTTCTTCCAATCGCCAGGCAAAATGTACGGATTTCGAGCTCTAGGAATAGGTTCTAAATTGTAGTTTCTGCCCGGAAACTGACTGAAGCCCACAACGAAGTAGTATCGATTTGCACTGCACGTTGTCTTTCTTTTCTCCATTGCTGCATAAAAGGAATCGCAGGCAAAGGTTTTGAAGATCCCCTTTTCGATTATAGCGAACTTTTTTGAAGGTGAGCCTTCCTGATCAACCCACGAAGAGCCCACGCCTCCGAGCATTAAGGGGTCGTCCACAAGCGTTAGTTGTTGGCTGCCCACTCTTTTTCCAACTTTGTCCAAGAGAAGTGGATAGTCTCTTTTAGCTAGAGGAGGGCTAGAAAGCTCTTCAACGTAAAGAGTGATGATAGCGACAGGATGCGGATTAAGTAGAATCGAGTATGTTCCCTCTTCAAGTCGTTGAGTCTTCAAACACGAAACTGCCATTTCAGCCGCTTTTTGGCCGATATCGCTTGGTTTTAACTCTTTAAGGCTTCGTCCACCTGTGGATTCTGCTCCCTCTGATGTCTTTGCTCCCTGCTTAGCAGTGGCAGTAAGGCTTGTTTCGAAAAATGTTCCATCATCTCCTGCAGTTAATCCATGTGAATTCATGGCAACAGTGTGATATTCGACTAAGTTGAATACTCCAGAATTGTCCTTAATTTTGCCATTGTAATTCATAGAAGCTTCAACCATGTCGTGGGCAAGCTCAACAGCCTTTTCGCTTGAAAGCGTTGCCAGTTTGTCATCGAAAATGCCCGAAACTTTGGCAGCTTTGGTTTGTGTCGGAAACGTGTATTTGAATGGAAGTTTTCTGGCTTTCGAGGTATCCATTGCTGCTTTGACAGCTTTTTTCAGCGATTTCGGAGAAAGGTCTGCCGTGGAACTGAAGCCTAATCTGTTAGACTTTAGTACTCTCAGACCCGCACCTATGTCGTGTACACCTTTTGCCTCAAAAACAGCATTGTTGACTAATCGAACAGTAAGAACATGGTTAGATGCCACGTAGGCTTCGGTTTCGTCTGCGCCCTGTTGGTCACCGACTTTTAGGATTTGTTCACCGATTCCCTTAAGGTCCAAAGACTTCGCCATCTTTCATTTTCCCCCCAAAACGTTTGCCACACCACGCAAGTAAGGTCCTCCGTTTCCAACGTATAGCCCTTGCATGGGGTCGCCTTTGCCACATCCTGGCACTGGAGCAATCTCTCCTTTTTTTGAGGCTGCATCTATACTCTCGAAAAATCTTGGTGCTGTTGATGATAGGGCAATATCTCTTAGGTGAGTGGTCAACTCTCCGTTTTTGATCTCGAAACCTTCTTGGGCGCTTATTGTCCAATTGTAGCGTTTATCGTCGATGGATGGATGCCTCATGCTGGAAATGAAGTATCCATGTTTAGTGTCCTCCAAAATTTCTTCGTATTTCCAGTCTCCATCAGCAAAGAACGTGTTTGACATTCGAATCAAGGGAATGTACTCAAAGGTTATGGCTCTCATGCCACCGTTTGGTTCAACATTGAAGACAGAGGCTGTTTCTCGGCTGTGCATGTGGTTCTTCAACATGCCTTTCTCAACGAGAATCTTCCTCCTCGCCTTCACGCCTTCATCATCGTAGAGATAATAACCGAACGTTCCTGGAACTGTTGAATCATCGTACACCGTGAAGTACTTAGAACCTATTTTTTGTCCTATTTTTCCAGCCCACCATGATGTGCCAGCCCAAGCGGCTTCTCGTCCTAGAATTCTGTCCGCTTCGCTGGGATGTCCAGTGATTTCGTGGGATAGTAAGGCTAGGTAATCGGGGTCTAAGATTACTGTTGCATCCTTTTCTTCCCTAGCTGGTTTCGCCTTCAAGAGCGCATCTGCTTTATGTCCGACTTCTTGCGCAACTTTTTCCATGTCTTGTTTGTTGAAGATTTCGTATCCACCTGAGTGACCGATGGTTTTTTCGTAATATTGTGTCAAGTCTCCCCTTTTCGCGTCGGCTTTCAAAGTAGCCCACGTTAATGTGTTGGCGAACCTAATGTTTGCCCCTTCGCTGTTCACAAATAACTTGCCTATTTTTATGCCATAGTACTCTAGAATCCCTCGGACAACAGTCTTAGACACGTGGAGTTTCCTCTCCCAAATGAGCATCTCTTTTAACTTGTCTTCAAATGCAACGTCTTCCAAGTCGATATCTTGCGTTGACGCGTACGAATCTCGATAGGCTCTTGTAGGAGCCAACTTGACAGGTTTTGACACGTATTTGCTAGAGGCTTTAGCCACATTAAAGGCTGTGCTAACGGCATTTTTCACGCCGTCTTTCATTAGATTTGTGGTAGATTGAAAACCCCAAGCACCTTTGACCAGAGTTCGAACACCGATACCGCGTTTCTGGCTGACGATAGCACGTTCAACCCTTCCATTTGCCACAATGACAAGCTCATTGTAATGAGTTTCAAGCCTAGCATCAGCGTATTCTGCTCCCAATTTTCGTGCGTGGTTAATTGCGAAAAGCGCAAGTTCTTCTTCCATTTTTCTTGTTCCCCCAAGACCTATCTTATTTCACAGATTGACCTCAAAGATTTTGCCCTTTCGCCACGTGATTGCGGATTTATAGCGTGCGCCACGAGCATTTCTTCCATGTTTTCCATGAACTTGTTTATCATGGGCTTCAATCAAATCATTGTTGCTTCATTCTTTTGTCATTGGGGATTAACCTTTTTGGGTTTATTCCGATGTTTCTGTTCCACATATATATGTAAGGGTTCTCCATCAACCCTAACATACCGATAATCTTTTATTCGTTAACCATTAACCAACATAGCTGGTAATGATGGAGGAAACAACATGGCTAAGTGTCCAAAGTGCGGAACTGAAGTGAGTACGCCTAAGAAAAGATGGACAATGGCTGGTCGACCGGACAAATCAGGCAAGAGGATGCAGCTAGAAATCGGTCTCTTTGACTGTCCAAAATGCCACAAACCCTTCCGATACGTTCTTAACAAGCGAAAGATTTAGCCACTTCACACTACTGACCTTAGAGAGGGAAAGGCTACTCTCCATCTCCTCTTTTTATTTTTTTGTTGCTGATGAAGCGTTAAGTTTTTAACGTAAGCTTGGCATGTTTTCTGCAACCGTTAGATAACGCGCAAGAAACATATCTAGTTGGCGAAAGATTGGCTAAATCGAAGTTGTCAATGGTGCTTAAGAACAGCTACGTGAAAACCGCAATCTTAGGAATAATCCTTCTGAGCTGCGTATTTGCTTTCTGGTTTGGTTTGAGGGCTGCGCTCAGAACCGAGTACCCCTTGTTGGCGGTTGCTTCTGGAAGCATGATACCAAAATTAAATGTCGGAGACTTAATAATCGTTCAAGGAGTGATAGATGCCAACGAAATCAACGCTGCCCAAGAACCGAATGGCACCATAATTGTTTTTCACAGACCCAACGACCCTAGTGAACTCATTGTGCATCGCGCGATAGACAAGGTTGAAAACGACGGCACATGGTTTTTTGAGACCAAGGGGGACAACAACCACTCATCGGATTATTGGAGTGGACCTCAAACCCTGAATGGAATGATTTCCAGCAATCTTTTAGTCGGCAAGGTTGTGGGAATAATCCCATGGATTGGAAACGTGCCTTTGTTCATACGCACCCCTACTGGCATGGGTCTGATAATTCTGCTGTTTCTCGTCATCTTGTTGGTTGAGTACATTCCTGTGTTATCGAAGAAACCCAAAACTGAAAGCTAGGTCTTTGTTTTTTGAGCGGAATGAAAAGGCAGATCGGTCTGGGTTCATCAATGAATGTGTTGGCTATTGGGATTTAGGGTAGTCCGCGGCTTTTCCTTGTTTCTTGAATGAGGTTAAGGCTATATTCTCGGGTGGGTTTTGACAGAATCATGGTGAAGTATCAGACGGGCAAGGATGGATACGACACACGATAAACGAAGCGGAAAAGAGCGGAGACATCTCTAAGAGAAACCGATTCCTTGTTTTGAGCACAGAGCTCCTCTAATCACTGAAACATTTATACAGAATTCATTGGAACGCTCAAGAAACCTTTTTATATGATGGCGCCATTACTGTGCTGTTTATCACGAGATTCATGCTGATTAAAGAAGTATTCAAAACTTCTTTTAGCCATGTAAATTTTGTGATGAAGGAGGAAAAAACATGCAAACAGTTCAACGCTTTGAGGACTTACCCGTTAGTCCAGAAATCTTTAGGGGCATAAAAGAATTAGAATTTGACGCTCTCTTTCCCATTCAAGCGCAAGCAATTATTCCACTTTTACAGGGAAGAGACGTGATTGGACAGGCACAGACAGGAACAGGAAAAACCGCAGCTTTCGGTATTCCAATGCTTGAAAGGCTGCAGCGCAACGACAGACACGTTCAAGGCTTGGTTTTGGTGCCCACTCGCGAACTCGCCATACAAGTTGCAGACCACATCAACAACTTCGGTAAGTACACGCCCTTGAGAGCTTTACCCATTTACGGAGGCGAGCCAATTCAGAAACAGATATTTACCTTGCAACGAGGCGTGCAGGTTGTCGTGGGCACACCTGGACGAATAATAGACCACTTGCAAAGAGAAACGCTCAAACTCAACAGGGTGAAGGTTGTTGTTCTGGATGAAGCAGACAGAATGCTAGACATGGGGTTCCGAGATGACATCGACTACATATTAGCTCGAGTTCCCCCTAAACGTCAGTTAAGCCTGTTCTCTGCCACAATTGACGCTTTTGTTATGGAAATAGCGCATCGATACATGGACAACCCCGAAAAAATCCTAGTCAGCAAAGACGAAATTGCGCTTCCACAGATTACTCAACTCTACACGTTGGTGAACCCTCGAGATAAATTCGACGTTTTGTGCAGACTAATAGACGAAGAAAACATTAAACGAGCCATCGTGTTCTGTCGAACAAGAGTAGGAACTGCTAGACTCGCAGACAAACTGCGCCATAACGGTTACGACGCAGAGGCTATACACGCGGATCTAAGCCAAGCGCAGCGAGAGGCAATCATCAATGCCTTTAGAAAGTACCGCATACAATTGTTAGTGGCCACTGATGTTGCGGCTAGAGGCTTAGACATTGAAGACATCACACACATCTTGAACTACGACGTCCCCTTCGATGCTCTGATGTATTTTCACAGAATAGGTCGAACGGCTAGAGTTGGAAAGGCTGGAACAGCTATTACACTAGTAGCATATGGCGAACTATCGGAGCTCGAAAGGATACAGACTCTAACAAGGACAAGAATTGAAAGAATGGAAACAGAGTGACGCTTGATTTTATAAGCGAATTCAAACATACTATGTAAAACAACTCCTTTGTTGCTCAAGCATCATTGGAATAAAAGAACAGAGACTTGGATTGGATGAGAAACAAGGTATCAGTTGTTGATTATCTCTACTTTCTCTCAGTCAAGTACGAGGTCGACTTCGACATCCTCTTCAAGGGGTTAGTTCACGCAAGAGAAAATCCAGAAGTTTCGTGCGGAAAACTTTCTATTCGATGTCGCCAAAAAGCAAGGGATCACGATGTCTTTCTCATAACAAGCGGTTATCAAGTTGTTGCACAGTTTTTTATTCCTAAGTATTTTCTGGATCAACCAAATCAGATTGGAGAACCAAAGTTCTTCCACGTGTTTAGGAAGTTCTCAAAGCGAGACAAACATGAAAATCCCAAGCATATCAAAGATTTGAGGTGTGGAATGAAGCGAATCAATGTTAAGGCACGAGTCCTCGATGTTCCAAAAGCTACTCTAGTGTTCACTCGTTTTGGCGAGTACGCCCGCGTCACCAACGCCTTGATCGCGGATGAAACTGGAGTTATCAAACTTTGCTTGTGGAATGAAAAAATCAACGCCGTTTCCGTGGACTCGGTGGTTCAAATTGAAAACGCAAGTGTGACAAAGTTCCGAGGAGAAACTCAACTAAGACTTGGAAAAAATGGAAGATTAAACGTGATTGAAAACACTGGTTTTCCTTCGTCTAGGGAAATTGAAAAAGGGTTCCTCAAAACTGTCGCTTAGTTAGGCGCGTATATGGTAGGCAAAAGTCATTCATTAAAATGTGACTACGAGTCTTGTTGAGGGCACACGCTGACAAGTTGTGCAAGCTGTTCTGTGACGTCCTTAAGTTTCTTTCCATAAAGCTTCTGCCTAATGATCTCACACTCGTCTTTAAATTCGCATGCGACGCACGTGCCGTTGGGAACCATCATGTCCTCGCAACTCAACCACCAGAGTCGGATAAGTTGAAGCTCTCGGCGATTCAGATTAACCTTCATGCGTGTCCCTCTTTTTGGTTCTGAAGTGGCTAAATCTTTTTAGGAACAATTCTCTCTACTCTGTGGCAATTTATTTTTATGAAGACTGAATCCTTATTTCAGAGCCTTGAGACTGTGAATCTGCGGAAACCACATTTATAAGACCGTTCTTGTTAAATATTTTTGATGATGTCTCAGAGTTACTCTGATCTGCAGAGATGATGAGCCCTCGAGACTGAATGATTTCAAGCAATTCTTCTTAAAATAGCACAAAATAAATGTTCACAGAGCTCCAAAAGTAGGAAGCGGTGAAAAGCAGTTTGCAGGTTGTTGCCGCTGATTCGGGAGCCGCGGTTTTGAATGACCGCTTTGAACCTCTTCAGGTTGTTGCCGCCAGCGCTGTGTTGGTAGAGCCTCCTTATCAAAGAGCCAGTTCTTACATTACAGAACCCATCTTTTCCGGAGTGGAAAACGGTCACACACTGGTTATTCACGAGTTAGAGTTATGCATCGATCTTCTCAAAAAAGTGAAGGCTGACGTTGTCCATTTGGACATGTCCTTGGGAAGCGTCAGCGTCGAAGAACTCTCAGCAGTGAGCCTCTCTCAGATGCGTATTTCCAGCAGAGCTCGGGGTCATCTACTAAGAATTCTGCCAAAAATACGAAAACTAGCTCTAGATATTAAGCGCGTTCACAACATCGAGGTCTTAGCAATTGGCAAAGAGAGCATTCCCGTAAGAATCGCCGAACTAACCTGCGGAGCATATGCTGTCCTCTACAGTGCAGAAAAAGCTGTGAAAGATGGAAAAACGCTCCGTTTAGGTTTGCCTGCAAGATGCCGAACAAAGACTGAGGAAGGCAGAGTCACATTAGAATCTCTCATGCCCGCCGAACACGATGTATCAGGCTACGCCAAAGATGAAAAAACAGTCCTAGAAAAAGTGCAATTGGCCGAGATGCCTAATCCATGTGCGCGTGGATTCCGCCTTTTGGAAATAAATCCTAGGGCACAGTCGCCACCGTAGAAAGTCTTTTCCTTTTGTTTTTCAGCCCCAAATACAAGCCGTAAAACATTGTGAGGCTTGCCAGAGACCAGAAAGTAAAAAAGACCACGTAATAAATTACACAGTTGTCACGATACTTGCCGTACAACTTGACTGCTTTGTAAACAAACTCGGCGAGCAGAAGAGAAAACAAAATGACTGGGGCATACCAAGGTAAGAGAAATAATGAGACAACTGCCGCAATCAGAAGAAAGCCTCTGATAGGCAAGTTAAACCTGACGAACGATGAATTGAAACCGTGCTTAGCAAAAAGTTGACCGACCCCTGTGAAGTGGCGAACACACTTGCGTGATGCAACACCTAACGAAGGTGAACCCTTAAACCACACAACAGCGTTAGGCTCGTACAATATTTTATGTCTGCTGCCAATCTTGTATGTGAGGTCAGTGTCTTCACAGCGAATCAGGGTTTCGTCAAACCCGCCAACCTCGACAACAAATGCATGCCTAAGAGCTAGGTTCATTGTAGGCGCGATTTTCATGAATTTGCGCTGTTTTGGCATGTCCATTCTGCCGCCTACACAGGCCAGAAAACGAGCAACAGCGCTCTCTGTGTTCCAGAGGCTAGTTCGCCCTGTTACACCCGCAACTTCTGGGTTTGAATCGAAGTGTGGCAGGGTTTTCTCTATCCAGTCGGGTTCAGCGTAACAGTCAGAATCAATGAAGAACAAGATGTCTCCTGAAGCGTTTTTGACGCCTAAGTTGCGGGCGTGCCCGAAGCCCGAACCGGGTTCTGAAACCAGTTTGACGGGGTACTTTTTCACGATATCTAATGTGCCGTCGCTACTGTTTCCATCGACTACAACAACTTCGTCGGGTTGACGAGTCTGTTCAAAAATGGATTCGATGCTCTTCTGAATGGTTGCCGCCGAGTTTTTGGTTAAGAGAATCACTGAAACCTTGTGTCCATCTGTTTGCAAGGAGCTTTTCGCCTTTCACAGCATGTCTCTACTTTTCAATTTGTTTGCGTTGGATTTTTCCTCTGGGAGAAACTTCTTCGAATATTATGGCTTGAAACCTGTAGATTTTTGTTCCCTTTAGTAGCCATGAGTCGGGCGGCAACCCAGCCTTCATGCAGCATTGACAGAGAAAAGCCTCTTCGTCCCATTTCCATTCAACGGGTACTTGTGGTAGGAGCAAGCCTTTGCTGTAACTGCGCTCTACGATGAGTCCGTCTCGGCCAACTTTAATCTTGGAGCAGTATTCTTGGGGGTTTTCCACTTCAATTGGTTCTGGTGGTGTGAGAACGCTGACCTCGAAGACGACTTGGTCGAGTTCTTCGGTTTTCATGGGGTGGAAGCGTGGGTCTTGCGTCGCTGAGCTTATGGCTGACTCTATGACAGCTTGAGTAAGCATGGTTGTTGGGTGTGGAAAGCCTATGCAGCCTCTCAGTTCGTGTTCTTTTTCTCCTTCTTTGTCGCCTTTGACTCTGTTTATTGTGACGAAGACTCCGCAGCGTTCTTTAAGCTTTGGTGGAACGTCGTCTGGCACGTTTATGATTTTTCCGTTTTGGAGGTGTTGTTCCACGGCTCTGCGTGCGAGTTTGACTAGGTATTCTCCTTCTTTTTGGGTTAGTTGAAACGACATGAAAGTGCACCAATTGGGATTTTTATTCTCTTCTCTATGGTGGCTTATTATTCTTGCGAAGAAAAATGAAAGCGTGGATAGGGGTGGAGCTGATAGCTTAGAACTTCATGGATTCTTCGTTGAGGCCTTCTTTGGTTATGTAGAGGAAGTCTACTCCGTCGCCGCTCATTACGTCTCGGCTCACAGCGGATTTTATGGCTCGTGTTATGAGGTCTCTGGCTTCTTTCACGGTTAAGCCGTCTTTGTATCCTTGTTCCAGGACTCCTAGGGCGATTTCGGCTCCTGAGCCTACAGCTGCATACTTGTCGGGTATGACTGAGCCTAGGACGTCGAGTACGTAGAGTGAGTTGCCTTCTTCGTCTAGGCCGCCTATGATGGTTTGGGTTATTAGTGGGAATAGGCGTCTGCTGAAGAGTAGGTTGGACATGACTTTGGCTGCTGATTTCACTGGTATGGGTCTGTTGGCGTCTAGTTTGAAGAGGTTGGCGTAGGCTTCGACTTCTCTTATGAGGATTTGCATGTCTGAGACTAAGCCTGCGCAGGCGGCGCCTATTGTGTCTGTTATTTTGAAGACTTTTTTTCCTGTTCGGCTCATGACCATGTAGCCGTAGGAGACTCGTTTTTCTGAGGCTAGTATGACGCCGTCTGTGCAGACGATGCCTATGGTTGTGGCGCCTGGGATGAACATGAATTGGGGTTGTTCTTGTTCTTTCATTTTGATGTTGCCTCGGTTTGTTTGTTGGTTGCAATAGTGTTCAAAGGCGACTATTAAGCTTTAAGAATCGTGTGATTGTTGTTGTGGGTTGTTTGGTTGGTGAGTGAAGTCAATTTTTGTGCGTGTGTATGCGCATGGGTCTAGACCCCCCTCTAATATGATCCAATTAGGCTTCAAATATGAAGTGTATTGAATGAAAGGTTTGGTTGTGTTGAGTGAGGGTAGGTTTTAAAGGTGTATGATTTGTTATTTAGTGTGCGGGGAGATTGGTTGTGATTTGTGTTTGTTGTCGGAATGTTGATGGTTTGTGGTGTGCTGTTGCTGTTGACGACGACAAGGTTTGTGCAACCAGCTTTGGGTCAAACGAACAGAAAGTTATGAAAGGTGTGTTGGCGAGCTTGCCTTTTAATACGCCCTTTCAAGTGGCTGAAAAGCAGAGTGAACTCTCGAAGAAAGTGTTGACGGCTATTAAAGCGATGCTTGAGGGTGAAGACGTTTCAGCGGATTTTAAGTTTGACTTGGCGCGCTTGCCTGAATATTCTCGTAAGGTGTTGAGTTTTCTTTTGAAGGTTCCTGTTGGTTATGTTACTACTTATGGTGCTTTGGCGAAAGCGGTTGGAGGTGGAGCTCGGGCTGTTGGCAATGTGATGGCTTCTAATCCTTTTGCGCCGTTGATTCCTTGTCACAGGGTGGTGCGCTCTGAGTTCAGCTTAGGAGGCTACGGCGGCGAGGTCTTTGGGGAGGGCGTGAGAACAAAATTTGCTATTCTTCAGCGCGAAGACCGAGGCTTTAAGGAACCGACTAAGATTAAGGTGGACGGCGCTGTTCTTTCGGTTTTTCCTGTTGGTTTTGTTCGGAAAGACTGAAATTTAAGCGCTTAGCATACTGTATG
>Ga0315308_1002077_pt1 | contig 11373 bp, 10 predicted proteins | sample TDP3_MG_FD_203078 | JGI IMG/M metagenome (GOLD analysis project Ga0315308, IMG submission 203078) | Freshwater sediment microbial communities from Lake Towuti, South Sulawesi, Indonesia - TDP3 | ecosystem: Environmental > Aquatic > Freshwater > Lake > Sediment | place: Indonesia: South Sulawesi... | reverse complement strand
ACGAGCTGAGCGAATTCGTCGCCGGGATCAATGGCGACATAGCGAGGTTGGGCGAGGAGAGGGTGGTCGTGGCGCCGAGCGGAGTCAAGATATGGAGGGAGAGGGACGCCAAGGGCCCTGCCTAGACCAACCTTATGGTCTCGCCCGTCTGCGGGAGCGCCGTCCTTCCGGGGAAGAGCCTGCTGAGGTATGCTGCCAGTGACGCCGATTTCGTTCTCTCGCCATGGAGGATCACCAATTTCCCCCTCCTCGTGAAGACGCGCCTGATATAGCTGGTCAATTGGTTCCTATCCGAGTGGCCCGAGAAGCCCTCGACCCTCTCGATCTCCGCCCTGACCTTCACTATCGCGACTTTGCCGTTGTCGCCGACCATCGATACCTCCTTGAGGCCGTTCAATATCCTCCTCCCTAGCGTCCCCTCTATCTGGTAGTTCACGAATACTATCGTCGACTTCTCGTCGGGGGCGATGTGCTTGAAGTACTCGAGCACCGGCCCCCCTTCCAACATGCCCGAGGTCGCTATCACGATCGACGGGCCTCCCCTGATCGTCTCGGATCTGGCGGATGAGCTCTTTATAGGAGTTATGAACTCGGACTTGAATGGATTTATCGATTCGACGAGCAACAAGTTCCTGAGCTCCTTGGAGAGGTACTCGGGATAGGCCGCATGTATCGCGGTGACATCCAGGATCATGCCGTCCACGAAGATCGGGGCCTCGATCAGCTCCCCCTTCCGCATATACGAGTCCAGGATGAGCATTATCTCCTGCGCCCTCCCGACCGCAAGGCTCGGTATGAGCGCCTTCCCGCCCCTCTTGAGGGCCCTATTGCACGCCTCGATGAGCCTTGCCTCCACCTCTGCCCTTGGGGGCATCACGTCCTCGATGCCACTGTACGTGCTCTCCGTGACGAGGGTCTCGACCCTTGGGAACATCGTGACCGACGGCTCGAGCAGGGCCGTCTTCGAGTACTTGTAGTCGCCCGTATAGACGAGGTTGTGGAGCCCTTCACCTATGTGAAGGTGGACGATCGACGAGCCGAGTATGTGCCCGGCATTGTGCAGGGTCAACTTTACGTCAGGGGAGATGTCGGTCACGGTCCCGAACCTGAGCGGGATCGTGTGAAGTATGGTATCCCGTACGTCCTTCTGCTCATAGGGAACCGAGGTGCCGCTCCTGCTGGAGACCTCGAAGATGTCGAGCAGGAGCAGGGTCATAAGGGGCAGCGTCGGCTCTGAGCAGTAGACTGGCCCCTCGTAGCCGTGTTTATAGAGGAAGGGCAAGAAGCCGCAGTGATCGAGATGCGCATGGGAGATGATCACGGCATCGAGCATCTCCAGGTCGAAGACGTCCAAGTCCAATCGCGGAAAGCTCAGCTTCGGATCCGAGACGCCTGGATTGATGCCACAGTCGATGAGGACCTTGCTCTCGTTCGTCGTTATCAGCAGGGAGGACCTCCCGACCTGGCATGCTGCGCCGAGGGGCGTCATGAGGACCGAATCAGTGGCCTCCACGGGCGTCCTGAAGATCCTCTCCCCTATGTCCCTCAAGATCTTGGATCGCTCCTCAGCCCTCAGATCCAACAGCTGCGATATGTGGACCAGTATCTTGGACTCCATGGGCGGCTTCCTGCGTATGTTCGGCCTCCAACCCGTCTCCTCCACGATCCTCTTCAACAACGCCCCATCATCTGCCTCGAGTATGAGGGGCATCTCGAGTTCGAGGAGTACCTCGCCGAGCGCGGGATCGAAACTGATCGACGATAGCCCGCATTCCTTGGGCAGCAGATCCCTTATGCGGGCCTCCGCGATCTTCTTGTCAGTCCTTGCGGCCGCGCTCGTCCTCAGGACGATCCTCTTCCTGACGGTCCTCGCGAGCTCGGAGGTGAAATCCGAACCCCCGAAGAGGAACTTCGGGTTCTTCGTATAAAGTGCCAACCTTGGCCCTTCGAACTCTACCTGGGTTATGGCCGCCTCCGGCGGCGATTTACTCAGCACTATCTCCTTTATCATGTCCTTCGTAGTCTTGCTCATCTACACCACCTTCTAACCTAGACGGGTCCTGCGTGCTGGAACGATCGATCGATCGCGATGATCTAGTCCCCAGTCACTTGTCACCGGTTGAGGCGAGATAGGCCTCCTTCGCTTCAGCCGACATCTCCACGTAGCCCTTCTTCGTTATGGTTGATACGTCGAAGTCGTTTCCCGTCGCAGTATTCCTCTTCATCGCGACATTGATGGCCTGAATGCTCAGCGGGATCGCCTTTTCAACTGTCAAAGTTCCCTTGGTTGCCGACTCCAAATAACCGATGGCCACGGGCGACCCCGAACCGGTCGAGACGAAGCGCTCGTGCGTAACCCCACCGAATGGATCGATCTGATAGACGCTCGGGCCATAACGGTCGAGCCCTGCCAGGATGAGTTGGACTTGGAGCGGGCTCATCCTATTGTTGACGAGGACGTTCGATATCAGCGATGCAGCGGAACGGACCGAGAGCGGATAGCCCCTGTTCATCCTGTGAAGCCTTGCCTGGACCCTGAGGAAGTCGACGATGGCTTGGGCGTCAGCGACGCCCCCCGAGATCGTCATGGCAAGTTGGTCGTCTATCTTGTGAACCTTCTTGCCATGTTTGTGGGCGACGAAGAAGTAGCCACCGACGACCCTTGTATCGGTCGCCATCACTACTCCATCCTTGCACTCCATGGCGACCGTCGTTGTACCCCACAACGCCTTGTCGTCAAGTTGCGAATTGAACCTCATATTTGTGGACATGCTCAATGCCTCCAGAACGAAGACCGTCGTTTCAGCGGTGATAATACGGAGTTCAGCCCCACGCGGTAGGAAATAAATGTTTTGCTCCGCCTTCGGACGCCGTCATCATCGTTCACACGTGATGGCCTTACGACCGATATCGGCCTTCGAATGGATGCCTGCCCGAGTGCGCGATAAATGGGCGGGATCTCATCGAACGCGCCGGGTCAGCGAATTGGGCGGGGAGAACATCTTGGGAACCATGATGCCATGAAAATGCGAACCTTAAAATTATATACATTGGGTGTCTCCACCACCAGGACATGCTGTCAAGGATTCACAGGATGGAACTCCCGCGGGTCGTCGTCATAGGCCATGATGCGATCAAGGCGCTCGGCAATGAGGTGCGGGCCCTGGGCGAACGGCGGGCATTGGTCGTGTCAAGTGAGACGCCCCTGATGGTCGCCGGATCCGATATCAAGGCAACGTTAGAGGGCGATGGAATCGAATACGAGATCATGCGAATCAAGAAAAGTTCGCTTCAGGACGATGTCGATGAGATAACCTCGCGTTTGAAATCGAACGGCTCTCAACTCATAATCGCGATAGGCGGTGGCAGGGTAATAGATGCGGCGAAGTTCGCGGCATCGAAGTCATCCGCCAAGCTCTTCAGCGTTCCGACAACCGCCAGCCACGATGGGATCTGCAGCCCCCTCGTATCGCTCCCATCATCCGAGAGGAGGTACTCGTTCTATGCCATGACGCCCAGCGAGATCTTGGCCGACACGAGGCTCATATCCGGGGCGCCATACAGGTTGACAGCGAGCGGATGCGGCGATATCATTGCCAAGTATACGGCCGTTAGGGATTGGAAGCTATCGCATCTCCTGAAAGGGGAATACTACGGCGAATATGCGGCTTCATTGGCGGAGGCTGCCGTCTCCAGGGTGATGGAGAATGGGGATCTCATCAGGACCGGTACGGAGGCGGGGGTTCGCGTCGTCGTGGAAGCCCTCATACACTGCGGGACCATCATAAGCATCGCGGGGAGCAGTAGGCCGTGCAGTGGCTCTGAGCACCTCTTCAGCCATGCGCTGGACATGATCGCCGAAAGGCCCGCCCTTCACGGCGAGCAGGTTGGAGTGGGCACGATCCTGATGGCCTATCTGCATGGCGCGGACTGGAAATTGATCCGGGATACGCTACATAGGGTTGGCGCTCCCACGACCTGTAGGGAACTCGGAATAGATGTGGAAACGACCGTCAGGGCCTTGGTCGCAGCTCACGCGATCAGGCCCGACAGGTACACGATTTTGGGCGAGAGGGGGCTTTCGGTCGAGGCGGCGAATAATCTCGTCATCGCATCGGGGGTTGCGAGTTAACCCGTCTGTTCCTGGAATTCCCACGGGGTCGTGATCATCTCGGCATATCCTTGCCTTGCCAACATGCGCGCATTTGGCGTCGGCATGGAGACCACGTCTTCCACCTTGTACGGGCCCCTCTCCTCCCCATCGACGCCCACGAAGGCGGGGGTCTCCTTCAATATCCTTACGGCAGTTAGGGACCGTTTGACCGGTTCCCTATTGACGATGGGCTCCCCGTTGATCACCCTTTGTAGGATCTGCTCCTGGATGCCGATGGCGTCCAGGAGCTTCTGAATGATAACCCAGTCATCCGTGAACTGGTAAAGGTCATCGACGCGCCCATAGGGCCTCATGCCGATCTTCCTGAATCTTATCGCCATCAGGTCGCGGAGGATATACGCCAATAGTTCTAGTTCCCTTGTGACGAGCCTATATCGGATGGAGCCCCTCTCGAGCAGGCCATATCCGGACCTCAGTTGCGCCACATATTCCGAGTTCTCCTGTAGGAAACCGGCTGGCAGATTTGTGATCTTCGACTCCGATCTTTCCAGGAGCCACGTCCTGTATGCCTTCGGGATCAATCCGAGACCTCAGCCACTCCCTTGCAGATCAATAGGACGGCCACCTCTTGGGGAAGGGCTGCCTCCTCGTCATGGTACGGCCCGTACCATTCGCCCAGAAGCCTGAATCTCGGTGCAGACCGTATATGGACGCCCCTCGCCCCGCCCTTCAGTACTACGGCATCCGTGAGCGGATCGAAGTCCCCCAGGCGTTCTGCTGACACCTCCCTCTTCGAGAGGCCGGTCTTCCCATTCAGGGTCTCAGGGAGCCTGAATAGCCTGTGTATGTCCGTGGTCACGACCGGGTCGATCCTGACGACGACCCTATCGATCGCCGAGGCGAGCAATGCATCGAACCTCTTCCTCTCCATCATCCTGGACAGGGCATCGAGTCTCCCCTGCATCAGATCCTCCAACATCCTCTGCCTTCTCCCAGGGGAAATGCCCTTCTCTGCCTTTGCCGTCCCCTTGAGCTGCGTGACCTCAGCTAGCTCGTACATGGACCTGATGATCCTCGGCCCCCATCCTGAGGGGGGGAGCGCTGTGGGCCCCAGGCCCCTATCGGATGACAGCCCGTGGAGCGCCGGATCTAGGCCCGTCCCCATCACGTAGTCGACTATCTCCTTCCTTGATGCCTGGTCGATCGAAGATAGGCTCTCCTGTACGTGAACGTGGTAGCCCCTGTGGCCGCTGAAGTAGATGCTGATCTTGTCCTCAGCAATGCCGAAGTCCTCCTGGAGGGCCTCCATCAGCTTATATACCTCCTGTTTGGCCAGGCCGAGGCACTTGTCGCAGACCCACGTGACCTCGACTAACTCCTTGTTCTCGCATGCCGGACATCTGGTTGGCTTGGGACCCTTCCCCTCCCTTTGGCAGGCCCCGCAGGCCCAGATGTCATGTTCTGCTTTGCACTCATGTTCGAGGTGATCGGCATCTATGTCGAACACGATATCCGCATTCCTCCAGCCCTTCTCGCTCATCTCCTCCTCTGGGCGATCGTAGGTTGCCACTGAGTAGTAAACGTCGAAGGGGGCCTTTTGGGCGAGGAAGTTCGACAGCTCCCCCTGGCTCCTGAAACTCCTGTGCCTCAGCATCACCTTCTCTCGCCCCATGAAGAATCCGAATTCCCTGTTCCCCATCTCCTTCGGGACCCAGATCGCCCTCGATGAATAATAGCCCATGAAGGTTTGTCTGAGGAAGTCAAGGCTCTTCTCATCCAACGCCCTTCCACCGCCTCAATGTCGCCTTGACTTCGCCAGGGGATATTGGAGGGGGTGCCTGATCATCTCGCAGACCTCATCGCCGTCCGGACATATGCCCTGCGTCTTCATCGTGGTGCATTTCGGGGGCTTGTACTTCGTCCTCGAGCCCATCTGGCCGGTCAGATGCCTCACCTGGTACTCGGTCCTAGCTGGATTGAAGTCCGGCGATGTCGAATATAGGCTCAATATCTCGTCAATCGTGCGACCCGAGTTGGCTAGATAGGTCGTCAGGGCGAATCGTTCGGGGTGGGAGAGGTGCTCCCCCTTCTCGAGCCTTTCGACCATGCGCATTACGCACGGGGGCCTATTGGCCTTATCGTCGACATATGATGCCCTGAAGCCCATCGTCTCCCTGATCCTCTCCCAACGCCTCTTGATCCCCTCGATCTCGGCGATGATCGGTCCTGGGAAGTCCTCCACCTCTATGCGGGCGGCGGTCTTCTGGTAGATGTGCACCTGAATTGCCTCCTGCAATATCCTCGCGAGTTCCTGGTGCGTGACCTGAACCATGCCATGTTTGAGCGTCCTGTTGACGAGCTTCCACTTCTTTTGGTGAAAGTACGAGGCGTATCGGAGGTAGTCGGCCATGTAAAGGCTGAAGTCTGAGATCGTGTCCGTGATCGGTTCGGCCTTGATGCCCAATTCGCCGCTTATCGCCAACATCGTCTTGGGATCTTCCTCCCTCAAGTTACCATATGCGGCCTTGGCCTCGCTGAGCGCATATACGTTCTTCAGCTGGGGATCGTTTATGGCCGATACCATGGCGATGGCGGTGGGGAATGATAGCACTTCGCACAGGTAGTCGACGAGTTCCGCACTGCTAGTGAGTACCCTCCTGTGGGTCAGGGCTTGTGATATCCTCTGCACTGCCCTTTGCACTATGGGCTTGAACTCCTCCCCTCCAAGCTCATGGAGCTGTATGTCGACCTGGCTAGAGATAAATGCAGCCGCATCCTTGAGGAATGGATATTTCGCATATCTCAGGACGCTCAAGTTGGCTGCGCCTTTCCACCAATCTCATTTGCGGGCCCATGCAGTAGCTATATATTCTTGTATCCAGAGGTTGGCACGTGATGAACCGTGAAGCTCGTCTTCGGTGATGCCAAGCTCCTGAGGGGCATACTTGCCGCAGTGGCAACGGTCGTTGACGAAGTCACCTTGAGGGCGGATGTGGATGGGGTTGGCATCAGGGCACTCGACATGGCGGAGGTTTCAATGGTGGATCTCTCGATGCCGAAGTCCTCATTTGAGGCCTACGAGGTCGCCGATGGCGAACGGATAGCGTTCCGGGTGACCGATGTCCTCAAGCTGCTGAGGAGCACGGTTCCGAACGAGAAGGTCAGGATCGAGCCCCATGAAAATCAACTCTGGTTCTACTTGACGGGGACCTTCACGAGGTCCTTCGGGGTTCCGATCTTCGGCGGGGAAGCTAAGGACCTGCCCCTCCCGAAGGTCAACCTCAGGAGCTCCTTCAGCGCGCCCATCACTGTAATGGATCAACTGGTCGAGAACGGCAGGCACGTATCGGACTCCGTCAGGATCGAATCGAAGGAAAATGGGGTCGTGCTTTCGGTCAAGGGGGAGGTGTCGTCCTTCACGGTTGAGCTGCTCCCGCAGGATGGGACCCTGAAGGATTACGTCCTAGTCCCAGGATCCGCTGTATCATACGATCTGGGCAGGCTTCAGAAGATAATATCGGCGCTGGGTTTCTCCGAATCGATCAGGATATCCTACGATACCGACCTGCCGCTCCACATTAACTCCCAGATAGATTCAAAGGGAGAGGTCAGTTACTTCATCGCCCCGAAGGTCGAGAGATAACGGCGCCTAGGCCTGCTCCCAGGCTGCCCAATTCATCGGCCTTCAGGGCCCTCACCTGGCATATCGGCGATTCGGTATCCTTTAGGCCGTGCCCCGTTGCAATGCAGACGGTCGATTCGCCCCGCGCGATGACGCCACGTTGCATGAGGGCACTTAGCGCCGCGACTGGAGCTGCGCTTGCAGGCTCCACGAAGATGCCCTCTAGCGCCGCGAGCATGCCCTGAGCTCGGATGATCTCCTGGTCACCGACTGCAACCGCCGTCCCGCCCGATTCGCGTATCGCCAGGAGCGCCTTCCTCCATGAGGCCGGCCTTCCGATCCTTATCGCCGATGCTATTGTCTCGGGCTTGACGACGGGGACGATCTCCATCGATCCCCTACTTACCGCATCCGCCAGCGGGGAGGCACCGATTGCCTGTACCCCTATCATGCGCGGCCTTCGGTCAATGGCGCCGATCTCCTTGAGCTCCGAGAAGCCCTTCCAAGCTGCAGATATGTTACCGGCATTTCCGACGGGGAGGACGACGTTCTCCGGGATCCTGCCGAGTTGGTCATATATCTCGAAGGCCACAGTCTTCTGGCCCTCGATCCTGAAGGGGTTTACGGAGTTGAGCACGTATGGCCCTGACCCATGAGCTGATCCCAACAGCAACCTGAGGGCTTCATCGAAATTGCCGTCGACCTCAACGATCTCGGAGCCCATTGCCGCTGCCTGGCTTAGCTTCCCCAGGGCGACATGTTCAGATGGGATGAAGATGATGGACCTCAATCCAGCTCTGGCCGCATAGGCCGCAAGGGAGGCGGAGGTATTCCCCGTTGAGGCGCAGGCCAATGTCACCTCGCCGAGTTCCAGCGCATGCGTGACGCCAACGGTCATGCCCCTGTCCTTGAATGAGCCCGTTGGATTCGCGCCTTCGAATTTCACATATAGCTCCTCGATGCCAAGTGCCCCTTGAAGCCTCGGCGCCCTGAGCAGGGGCGTACCTCCCTCTCCCAATGTGACCGGGGGCGTGCCCGTTGGGATCGGGAGGAGGGCGGCGTATTTCCATACTCCCTTAGAGCTCGACCTCCATTCGGATCCCGCGCCGATCCCGCTGAGGTCCATCTTGATATCGAGCAATCCATTGCATCTCTCGCAGAGGGGTAGCCTATATCTCGATGGCATCTCCGTCCCGCACTCCGTGCAACGCATCACGTAGCCCGTCATGTCAACCACCGGGGACTGCAGGGATCGCGGTCAATGTTCCATCGCCCTCAAATGCTCGGCAGGCCATAGCGATCCGTCCTCAAGGGTGAGCGACCCGAACTGTCAACGAGCCCCCTCCCCACCTTGGACACGAATGTCTTACAGCCGACATGCTCCCTCCTGAACGCTTGCGCCATCGACGCGGCTACTTTTTGAGGCGAGGCCCTTTCGACATCGACGATGGCCAGCATCGCCGGGCCCGATCCACTTATGGTCACTCCAGATGCGCCGGATCTCTTGGCCGCCAACTTGACTTCGCCGTATCCTTTGATCAATTTGGCCCTAATTGGCTCCACGACCTCATCGTCCATCGCCCTCCCGAAGAGCTCGATGTCGCCATCCATGATGGCCGCGATCATTGTGGAAGCCCTGGCGACGTTCTTGACCATCGAGGACAACGGGATCTCCTTTGGAAGGATCTTCCTGGCCTCCATCGTGCTAACGTATAAGTCGGGAAGGGCCACTACGAGCCGAAGGGTCCTGGGCGGTCGTATCCTCTTTACCTCCATGGGATGGACGGATCTGACCAATGTCAATCCACCTAGGATCGCCGCAGCCACGTTATCCGCATGCTCTTCTCCCGCGGAGGCCGACTCCCCTTCTGCAGCTGCCTCTATGATCTCCTGAACCGTCAGGCCCCCTATCAAACTGGCCGTTGCGGCCGCGGCCGCCGCGGCGCTCGCCGCACTGCTGCCGATCCCGCTCCCAGGCCTCACCCCCTTCCTCAGGACGATCTCCATGCCCCCCCGGTAGTCGGCCATCCTGCATGCGGCAAGCGCGGCCCTCCCCGCGGTATTCCCTTGCGGATCGGAGGGGATCATCCCCGCAGCTACCCCCGTGACCTTCATGAACAGGCCGCTGCGATCTGCCCTTCTGGCGATCACGGTATCGAATGGCCCCTCCAAGCAGATCCCGAATGAATCGAATCCCGGCCCCAGGTTTGCAGACGTGGCAGGAGCTGAAATGGCAACCCTCACTTCGATCGATCCCACCCATCATCTCCTGGTCGAGTGGGTAAAACCTTTCCATCCTACCATGAATCCGGATGACCGCCGCATCCCGCGGTGTTAGGAGTATTCACGCCAGGTATTGTTGCAGCGGACGCATCTGAAGAACTGGGTGGGCGATTCATCGGTCCCCCTCGTCTGAACCAGCCAGAAGTAGGCCTTTGTGTTCCCGCATTTCGGACATAACGCCCTCGTCGTCGGGATGGGTTGTAGATCTTTGACCTCCTTCTCCAGGACCTTTATCACGTCTTGACCCTGGCTCTCACTCGACACCATTACCTCGACCTTGTTGGCCGGCTCCTTGTACCCACAGCCTGGCCTTGGGCAAACTAGGACAGGCTGCCCCTCCTGCCTCTCCAAAATGAGCCTGCTATTGCATTTCGGGCAGAACTTCAATTCGCGTCGTTCCTGACAGCGTTCTGGTGCGAGCGAGGCAGGGAACTATTAACTCTTATGGTCTTCAACTCTTGAAGGCCGACGATATCAAGTGCGCCGCCCTAAGGGGCTCAGGTATTGCCGACCGATTCCTCGTCCTCTCTATGATCTCCCTTGCCTGTTCCAGCGGGATGTCGATCGCATGGGCGTATATCGGCCTGCGCCTTGGGGGGATCCTCAATGGCACTGGCCTCCCCGTCCTCTTTATGATCCCCCACCTCAACCTGTAGTCCGGCAAATTACTCAGCGCATCGCGTATCTCATCGAGGTGAGGTTCCCTTTCGACTATGGCGATGACCGGCAGCCCCGTATCCTCGGAGACCCTTTGGAGGTCGGCCACATTGAATCCCGCGAAGGTTATGCCATTCAGCATTATCGCCCTGATCTGTCCCCTGTGTCTCGAGCCCATTATCATAGCCACTATCTTCTCAGTCGCGTCCGTTCCATCGACATCTATCCAGGTCGCCTCCACGCCCTCCAGCGAGGCGCTCCCCCTGTAGATGGCTCCGATGAGCAGGCACTTGCTGTCCATCGCGGGATCGAATGGCCCATCATCGATGCCGATGACCCTTATCTCCCTCTTAACGCCCCTGATCTTCGTGGATATCGCCCTTCATCACACCTGCCCTTTCGATCGCGAGACCCAGGACGAGGGTCATCCCGCCTTGGAGGGATCCTCCCCTCAGCATCGTATCCACGTATTCCTCCATCGTTACGCCTCCCTTGATCCACGCGTATGCTATCAATGCCTCAGCGGCGTCGCCGAGCATATGCCTACTCCTCCTGTGGGCCAATCCCTCCCTCAGGCCTGACTCCCTTACCGATTTCGTCAACATCCTGTTGTCGACCCTCAGTCCCGTTGGGATGCCGAGCCTCACGGTCTCGCTTACGGACGCGATGAAATTTATCATCGCGTCCCCAAGCTTGG
>Ga0315308_1002076_pt1 | contig 11373 bp, 12 predicted proteins | sample TDP3_MG_FD_203078 | JGI IMG/M metagenome (GOLD analysis project Ga0315308, IMG submission 203078) | Freshwater sediment microbial communities from Lake Towuti, South Sulawesi, Indonesia - TDP3 | ecosystem: Environmental > Aquatic > Freshwater > Lake > Sediment | place: Indonesia: South Sulawesi... | reverse complement strand
GGTCCCAGGTCCACCAGAGATGGGGTTCCTCCACTTCCAGTTTAATTGATACCTCGTTAGCGCCGGGAAGTAGGTCTACAAGCTGGCGACAGGAAATTGCCTTACCGGAAAAATTTGCCGGATTCAGGGTAGCCTGCAGATTAGCGGTTATTCTTTCCTGCTGAGAATTATAAATTTTCCCCTTGACATAAACCTCCGCTGTATTTTTAACATAATTAATAAGAGCATCTATCTTTACCCTTTCAATATAAAGTTTTCGTGATCGTAATAACTCCACGTTATCAAAAATTCCTCCCTGATTGGTACTGAGATCGTTAACATCCCAATCTTGTAATGCTCCCTTTATCAATTTCTTTTCGTAAGGTCTTACTCTGGGATTAATGTCGTTGGGAGAATCAACTCTAACTACCAGTAAATTTTCTCCCGGGTGAATATATTTACTAACGTCGAAGAAGAAATGGTTGAAATAGCCTTCATGAGAACCAAGATAGTAACCATTAAGCCAAACATCGGCATAATAATCCACGCCTTTAAAAAGCAAGCGAACAATGTCCAGTCCTGCTTCTGGTTGATAGTTGAAGGTTCGACGGTACCAGGCAATTCCATTGTACCGGTAGCCTTCCTCCTGCCAGGCAGCGGGCACTCTGATCTCCTCCCATTCGCTATCGTCATAAGTAGGAGAATAAAATTCCACATCTTCCAGAAAAAAAGCGGTAGCCTGGGTGGAACCCATACTGATGTCCCCATCCCGGTGGCAATCTCCCATTCCTTCCGGATCCAGTTTAAACTTCCATTTCCCTTTAAGCGAAATTGATTTCCAGTATTTCACCCTCACCATCTCCTTCCTTACTGCACGATTCGCAGATTTTAACTTGCATTTCGCAGAGAAGAGAGATTACCCTTTCAATCCCGTAAGAGTGATACCTTCCACAATATAACGCTGACCGAAGATAAATATAATTAAAACCGGAAAAACCGCAATTGTCGCTCCTGCTAAAAGTAGTCCTGGACTAGCAGCCCCGTATCTTCCCTGCACCATAAAAATTCCCAAAGGTAAAGTCATCTTTCTTAATGTATTAATAAAAACCAGAGGTCGGAAAAACTCGTTCCAGAAATAGTTAAAACAGAAAATAGCCAGCATAGCTAAGGCTGCTGAGGAGAGCGGGAGAAATATAGAATAATATATCCTGAAAGGAGAAGCACCATCCATTTTTGCAGCATCTTCTAAATCCTTTGGGATAGTTAAAAAATATTGCCGAAGTAAAAACGTTCCGAAAGCACTCACTAAAGCGGGCCAGATAAGAGAAGCATGGGTGTTTAACAGACCGAAATAGCGCATTAAGACAAAGGTAGGAATAATGGTTACTTGGGGAGGAAGCATGATAGAAGTTAAAAAGAGTAAAAAAAGAAAATCCCTACCAGGAAATTCCATGCGGGCAAAAGCGTAAGCCGAAAGTGAACAGGTAAATAGTTGTCCAATAGTTATCAATATAGAAATTTTGAAAGTATTAATGAAAAAAAGATGGAAAGGTATTTCATGCATTATTCTTCGAAAATTTATCAGGGTAGGTTTTCTCGGAATCAAGGTGGGAGGTATGCTAAATATTTCTACCGCGTCTTTAAAAGAGGAAACCATTACCCAGATAAAGGGGATAAAGATCAATGTCCCGCATGCAAAAAGGGATAACAAAATAGTAATTTTTACAAATTTGTGCCCTATAACCTCCCTGCTCCTCACTCTTTTCTCTCCGACTTTCTATTGATAAAAAACCCAGAACCGTCCCAATCGGAACTGAAATATTGTTAGAATTAATACAAATAAGAAGAGGACTACTGCCAATGTCGAAGCATAACCCATATTCAAGTATTGAAATCCGTGTTCGTAAAGGTAGTAAACCAAAACTCGGGTCGAATCTCCTGGTCCTCCCCGGGTAAGAATATACGCTTGATCAAAAACTTGTAAAGCAGAACTCAGACCTATAACCAGTAAGAAAAATAAGGTGGGAGTGAGTCCTGGAAGGCTTACGTACCAGAATTGGTGCCAAGCGTTTGCTCCATCCACTTTTGCCGCCTCATAAAATTCTTTGGGGATATTATGCAAACCGGCGAGAAAGACAATGAAGTAGAATCCGATTGTTTTCCAGATATCGATCAAAATAATTGACCTCATAGACCAGGTAGAGGAAGTTAACCATTTTATAGGCATTATACCTAATTTTCTAACGAAATGATTAACAATTCCAAAATCGGTATTTAACATCCAGCCTAGCATGACAGATGCTGCCGCCATAGAAATAACTACCGGAGAAAAAATAGTAGTCCTCAAAAAATAATTAGAAAAACGACTTATCTGACTATGGACTCCTAACGCAAGAAGCAATGCTAATACTAATTTTACGCCTACACTTACTATGGTAAAAAAGAGTGTGTTCCAAATAATTTTAAGAACCCGGGGATCAGAGAAAATTACATAGTAATTATGTAAAGCTGCAAATGTTGGAGGAGAAATCAGGTTCCAATCAAAAAAAGCTAACCCCATCGCTGCTGCCATCGGTCCGAGAATAAAAATAAAAAACCCGGCCAGAGTAGGTGCTAAAAAAAGATAGGCTTGAGCGATCTCTTTTTTTCTTATCCTTTGAAGACTCACCGCCCTGGACAATTTAAATTCCCCTTCTTTATTATTCATTGCCGGAAAGGGAAATCCCTTTCCGGCAATGAATAATAACTATTTACGCCTTGCTTTCAAAAGGTCACTTATTTCCCGATGAGCAGCAGCCATAGCAGCTTCAGGAGTTTTTTCACGAAGAACTGCCGAACTGAACTCTCGCATAAGTACCGATTCCACTCTACCATATTCTGGAGGAGAAGGTACCGGTATGGCTAAATCAAGCGATTCGTAGTAAATACGAGCGTTTTTGGGAGGCAGATAAAACATGGAATCACTGTAAGCCACACTTCTCCTTCCCGGGATGGAATATCCGCGTTTAGTAGCGTAAGCTTGGGCTTCATAAGTTGTAAGAAATTTAGCAAATTCCCAGGCTTCATCAGGGTTTTTACTCGCTTTAAAGATTGGATATCCACCGACGCCGTAAATTACATTCTGGGTTCTCCATTTAGGCATATACTGAACATCATAACGAGTAAAATTTGCATCTCGCAGAGAGGCTACCGGCCATCTTCCTCCCCCAAAAAAAGCGGCTCGATTATTAACAAAAGGTGCAACGCAGGCTCCCCATCCCTGACCAGGTTCGGGTAAAGGAGATATTTTATATTTCCAGACAAAATCAGTCAACAATTTAACCGCATCAATAGTTTTTGAATCATCGAGTCGGGATTGAGTCCAGTCATCATTGAGAACATTGCCTCCTGCCAGGAACATCCAGGGCACCAGACAGGCAAAATACTGAACACTAAAATGATATCCCCAGATATCGGTCTTCCCGTCGCCATCAATATCTTTAGATACTTTCTGGCCTACCTTAATAAAATCGTCCACCGTCCAGTCCTTGACCGGATAAGCTACTCCGGCATCATCCAGTACATTCTGGTTATAAAAAATTACCATGTTATTCCATTCAAAAGGTAGGGAGTACTGGTAACCCTTGTATTTAAAAACCTCAATTAATTTAGGATGCGCATCACTAAAGAAATCTTTAAGTTCTTCTTTATCACGTTCGATGTACTTGTCCAGCGGAATAATTAGACCACCCTCAGCAAACAATTGAGTCCCTTCGATAGCAATGTAAGCTATGTCAGGAGGGTCTCCACCGGCAACCATTATTTTCATCTTATCAAATAATTCCCCCCAGCTGATCGCAGGAACTCCTATTACCTCAAGCTTAATATCGGGACGCTTCTTAGTAAAAAGTCCCCCCAGTTCATCAAACATTGCGGTATCGCCCCAGGTAACAAATCTAATCACTTTTACACCATAAGCGTAATTGAATATGAGCATTAACATTAAACTAATTGAAGAAATGGCAATAACGAATTTCCGCATTTTTTTTACCCTCCTTGAAATTATTGGGGACTGCATTTTCCCTTGGTCAGTTTGCCAAACTTCCCGGGCACTTTTCACCTCCCTCGTCAATATTAAAGCTGAAATTATTCTAGTTGAGAATTAATCTACCAGTGACTGACAAGACTCTCTTTCCACCAATTCGGTATAAAGAACAGTTTTACTGGGATAATAGTTTTCGCGATCGATAGCACTGAGCAGTTTTACCACCGCTATTTCTCCCATCTCCTTTTTAGGAACTTTCACAGTAGTTAAGGGAGGATTAAGATGGGCAGCTTCTACGATGTCATCAAAACCGATGAGAGAAATATCTTCCGGAACTCTTAAGTTTGCCTCCCGGATGGCTTGCAACGCTCCCATAGCCGTTTTATCACTAATGGCAAAAAGGGCGGTAGGGGGATTTGGAAGCTTCAACAGATATTTCGTTTCTAGATACCCTTTGGCGGGACCGTGAGAAATTTTTTCCGGAATAAGTTGGGGATCGATTTCAATATTATGGTTCTCCAATGCTTCAATGTATCCCAGGAAACGATCGGTAAGAGTTTTATATTTCTTGGGGCCTTTAATAATGCCAATTCGACGATGACCGAGTTTTATCAGATACTCAGTGGCCATTTCCGCGCCGGTAATATTATCCGGGATTACACAATCTATTCTTTCACCAATTACGTAGTTATCTACCAATACAGTAGGAAGCCCTATTTTCAGAAGTTCCCGAATAAAATTATCGCTTATATCTCCCCCACCCAGAATCAGTATCCCATCCACTGTTCCTTCTTCAATGGTAGGAGGAATTACGGCTTTCTCGTTTTCAAAATGTAGCGTATGTAGAGAGAGGTGATAACCGTATTCTCGGACCGCCGCTTCCATTCCCTGAATGATTTCCCCACAAAAACTATCCGATATCGCTGGAATAGGTAATTGTTCTATGATTAAAGATATTACACCATGAACTTTGCGGCCTGCCTTCCGGGGATATACATAATTGAGTTCGCTGGCAATCTTTAGAATCTTATGTTTTGTTTCTACTGGAATTCGGGAACTATTCTGAAAAGCGAGAGAAACGGTAGAAGGAGAGACTCCTACCTGGCGGGCAATTTCTTTCATAGTAACTTTCATCGTTAAATAGAGTGGATTATTGAATTAATGTTTATTAAAATTACTGCTAAATTTTACTAAATTTAAAAAGAATATGTCAAGTAAAATTTTACATTAAATTAAATTATCATCCTATAAGAGGTATTTTTAGGTAGTTGAACGCATCATTTGTCCGGGGTAGGTGAAACAGTCAAAGGAAAGAAACTTAATCCCTATAAATTAAGGTCGGGGTTTAATTGAGGGTCTTACCGAAGCTAGTGCTTGATAGGTTTCCAGCAGTAATTCCAGGTCCTGTCGGCTGTTGAGACGATTAATTTTTTCTCGCAATTCCATGGCCCGCAATCCGAGTAGGAGGTATGCTAAATATCTCTACTAGGTCTTTAAAAGAGGATAGTATTACCAGACAAAGAGAATAAAGAGCAACCATAAGCAAAAAGAGCTAACAAAATAACCATCTTTATAAATTTGTGCACCACATGTAATATGATCTATTAACATAATATGATTTATTAACAATTTAAATTTCAAGATTAACAGAACTTACTAAAATTTCCATTTTAATCCTTCATCTAACATGATTAGGCAGTTTTTTATTGGAATGTAATATGCGATTGAATTTCCGGAGCCTAAAGCGAATCTGTAAGGCATACATTCATTTAAAATATTCTTTACACAATTTCTGAGATTCTGCTCATCCATATTGCAAAGCTTGTCTAAATCAACACCCCCAAACGTAGCAATCCTTTCTCCAAACTTTCTTTTAAAGTCTATGACCGTAATAATTTCATCCTGAAATGAAAACAAAAAGTTATTCTGCATTAAAGATTTTTCTTTAGCCAATCCAAGATTGCTTGTCTAGTTGCGGTCCACCTTTCTTCGATAAATGTAATTCCATGAATTTTGCCCTTAAATATTAAGGACTCTGAGCGCCCAAGGAGGAGCTTACTCATTTTCCTTGCAGCTAGTGCGGCGATAGTATCATCTTCACTAGCTATAAATAATGCCGGACAGAGACTAATTTTTTCATCAAGCGTTACCATGGGGCTGGAGATACTAATGACGGTTTTAATTCTTGGATCCCTGGTAGCAGCAATTATAGCGAACTTAGCAGCCATATCGGCTCCTATTATTCCAATACGTATTGGATCGGTAAAACCAAGCATTGAAAGAAAATTAATGGCGGAAAGTATATGCTCTAAGCGAGGATTATTAGAAGCTACAATTAGAGATAAATATCCTTCTCTAGCAAGTTCGTCAGCAAAATCAAACCATGGCTCTGTCACTCCCCATCCATGATGAGCTGTAGCCACTAAGATAAGACTTGGCAAATTCGTGAGGCCGGCAGGATGAAAAAGGATGCCATTTATTTTTCCGCCATCAAAAGGGATAATAATATCTTTTTGCAAAACTTTCGTAACCAAGCGTTCCTCAAGGACACCCAGGCGAGGTGGTGGACTTTCTTTTAATACAAGTTTTCCTTCATTTAAAGCAGTTACTGCTATATAGTTGATTTTTCCGTATTGAAGAATATTAGTTACATCACTATACCGGGCAAATAGAGGTCCCTTGGGCTCAACTCTTATCCCATTTACATAGACTCCGGATTGTTTTGAAAACCAGCAATTGATTCCTATCCTCTTTCCTTTCCATTCTGCTGGTATAGAAACAGTTCGACGATATAAAATGAGTTGAGTTTCCCCTGTTTTCCATTCAATACCTTGTTCTTCCCAAGTAGCAGGAGCATATACTACTGACCAGTTGTTATCATTATAATCAGGTTGAACTATATTTTCATCTATAAACTCAATTTTTTGAAATTTCCATTCACCACTTAATTCTATGGAATTAGTTAAGCTAACATCAATAATAGATTCCTTTTCCTCAGCTAAAGTACCTTCACTTATACATAATAAAATAACATTTGCAATTAATATTGAGTAAATTAACCGTTGAGTCTTCCTCATTATTTCATCCCTAAAAAAACATAATGTAAGAATTTACCTCTCCACCTTTTCTTCTAATAAATAATAAATTTCCGACCAATTCTTTCTCGCTTCAATTTAAGTTCAAATCTTACAATTACTAAAAGAATCTCTTAAAAAACTTTATCGCCCCTTTTATATGTGATTTTTTATCTCTTTCTCAATAAGATAGTTGTTTTTGGACCAACAATAAGGTGATATTGGTAACAAAAATAGCCCATAGGGCAGGACAAACCAAGATTAATCCAAATTTGGTCCATCGTATTAAAAAAACAAAAAGGATAATCAAACTGAACGTACCGATGGTAGGCATTTTATAATTGGATGCTAGCAAAAAAGCGTATATAAAAGCTTTTTGGAGAGAAATGTCGTAGATAGTCATTAAAGAAAAGATGTATGCAAGAAGAAGAGCTATAAATAATAACGCCGAAAATTGTATGGATAGAGGAAATATCAACCACCCTTGAGCAGGATTAGCGTTTATCAATCCTAAAGTGCAAAGAATAAAAGAAAGCAATAAGGCTATTATGCTTCCTAAAATAATACTCCGTCTATAAAAATGGTATATACCAACTATGATATCTTTTATACTAAATTCCTTACTACTTGCGATCCTTCCCGTCAAATATACTAGTCCAGAAAATGCTGGAATGATAGTAAAACCACTGAGCCATATGGCAGGTAAGATTAAATCAGAAAAAAATAAAATCGTAGAAGGTACACAAAAAAGACAGAAAAAAATATCACTGGCCAATAATAAAGGCAAATTTTCCCATAACTCAGACAATAACTTTCTCAAACAGTTCTTCTCATCCAACACCGTTTCCTGCATTCTTTGCTACATTCTCTTACTACTTGCTAAATATATATTTTTAGGATTTCCTATTATTTTATACCAGTTAAAGTGATACCCTCGATGATATATCGCTGAGCGAATAGAAATACAATCAATACTGGTATAACTGCTAATGTTACCGCCGCCATTAATCTTGTTGGACTTCCAATATCATATTGGCCTCGAAGCAGCATTAAACCTACTGGAATAGTAAAGTTATCAAGAGAACTCAGAAAAATAAGGGGTCGAAATAATTCGTTCCAGAAATAGAGGAAACATAAAATAGCTAAAGCTGAAAGTGCTGGACCAGAAAGAGGCAAAATAATCCGAGAATAGATTATAAAGTGACTAGCTCCATCAATTTTTGCCGCGTCTTCTAATTCTGCCGGTAAAGTTAAAAAGAATTGGCGTAAGAGAAACACACCGAATGCACTAACAAGAACAGGAAGTATAAGAGAAAAATGGGTGTTATATAAATTAATCCGTCGCATAAGAATGAATAAAGGCACTACCGTGACTTGAGTTGGTATCATCATAGAAGAAAGTAATAAAAGAAAAAGAAAATTACGTCCTTTAAAATAAATGCGAGCAAAAGCATAAGCAGCAGTGGAACATGTAAATAACTGACCAACGGTTATAATGGATGCTATCTTGAAACTATTCCACATATATTTTAAAAAAGGTATAGATTTTAATAATTGTTGGTAGGCATTTAAATTAGTAAGATCTGGTGTCCAACGAGGAGGTAAGGCAAATGCAGTTTCCACGGTTCCAAAAGAAGTAGAAAACATCCATATAAAAGGTGTTACCATTATTATTACACCAATAAAAAGTATAAAATATAATATTAATTTACCAGAAAAAAATAGTAATTTTTCTCTTTCCAAATTATTCACACACCTCTAATAAAAGTTCTTTCATCGGTAGAATACCCATCCTTTACTTATTTTAAATTGTACTAATGTAAGTGTGGCGATTAATATAAATAGAGATAAAGACACAGTGGTAGCATATCCCATGTTAAAAAAACGAAAGCCAGTTTCATAGATGTACATAACTACAGTCCGGGTAGCATCACCTGGTCCACCTCTGGTAAGTACAAAAGACATATCAAATATTTGAAAAGCATTGATCAATCCAATAATTATTAAAAAAAAGATAGTAGGGGATAATAGGGGAAAAGTAATATAGAGAAATCGTTGCCATCCACTAGCTCCATCAATTTCTGCTGCTTCATAAAACAAGCGGGGAATATTTTGAAGACCGGCTAAACACACTATCATATAGAACCCTATATTTTTCCAAACATCTATCAGAATAACTGAAACTTTAGCTAGCCTGCTTGAAAGAAGCCAGTTAATCCGCGGAATTCCTATTTTACCAAAATAGTAATTAACGATACCTAAATCTGTGTTTAAAAGTAAATTCCAAACAAGTGCTATTGCGGTAACAGAAGTGACCATAGGGAAAAAATAGGTTGTTCGCAAAATATATTTAAACATAACATTGAATTTTCGATTAAGAGCTAGAGCAATCAATAGTCCTCCACCTACATTAAGAGGCACTACACCCGATACAAAAATTAGGGTATTTTTATAAACTGTAAATACGTGTATATCTTTTAATAACGCTTTATAGTTATCTAAACCCACAAATTTTGGAGGAGTAAACAAATCCCAATAATAAAAACCCAAAATTATTGCTGCAATCATGGGACCTATAATAAATAACGAAAATCCCAGCATTGTTGGTAATATAAAGAGATAACCTGTTAAGGTTTCTCCTCTCCTTATCCTATTTCTTTCTGTCTTTATATGCATTTTGTTTTAACCTTTAAAATGAAACTCGATAAGAATATTTGGGTCAGAGCAGCATTTTCTGCCCTGACCCATGGAAATCTTAACCAAGCTTCTAAATTTTTTATTTACTTATATTTTGTTAACAAAGTATCAATCTCTTTATGAGCTTTTTGACAACCCTCTACGGCTGTTATTTCGTTGGCAAGGATCAAACTCACATATCGCAGCCAAATATTTTCAACCTCAGTAAATGGAATTGGGGCGGGAACCGCCTTGGCATTGAATTTAACAATTGAATCATAAAAAATCTTATAATTTTTCGGAGGGAATATACCCATTTTATCACTTGTAGCTAGCGATTTTAGAGTAGGAATATTACCTATCGGAGCACCTTTTTCACCAACGAACTTGGCAATAACGTCTTTTCTAGTCATGTATTTTATAAACTTCCAAGTCTCTGATGGGTTCTTAGATGTACTCAGAAGGGGAAATGCATCTACACCAAACAAGGTCAGCCGAGGTGTTTCTTTCGTCCATTTTGGCCAGTATTGAATGTCACAATCGGTGAATCCTTCTGGAACGAATGTCATAATTGGCCAACGGCCTGCACCGAACATCGCTATCTCCCCCGCTATGAATAACGTAAATGTAGGCCCATAACCAGGTGTAGGTGCTACTTTGTGTTTATATATAAGATCCTGCATAAACTGCATAACCTCAATTACCTTAGGATCGTTTGCGTTAGATCTTTTCAGATCTTCACTTAGTAAATTTGTCCCCCGAGAGAATATCCATGGGATAGTACTAGTGAAATATCCGGGTTCAACTGCAAAACCGTATTGATCCGGCTTACCATCACCATCCTTGTCAATCGTCAGCTTTTTACAGACTTCCACAAAGTCATCTTTTGTCCACTCTGCATCAGGGTAAGGAACACCTGCTTTACTGAACAATTTTGTATTGTACCAAATGACCATGTTATTCCAACTGTAAGGCATTCCATAAATCTTACCATCTATTTTATTCGCTTCAAGCAGAGCAGGAGCTACATCGTTTAAATATTCTTGCAATTCTTTTTTGTCTTTTCCAATATAAGGATCGAGTGGTTGCATTAGTCTTTTACTATGCAAAAAGAGCAATCCTTCGGTAGCTACCCATATTGTATCTGGTTTTTCACCCCCAGCAATTAGTGTAGCTACTTTATCGAGATATTCTCCCCATGTAGTACCTGATACAGGTACATACTTGATAGTAATATCGGGGTTCTCCTCCACAAAATTTGTTAAAGTCTTTTTCCAACCATCAATCACTTCGGGACTGTATAGCCAGAAAACAAAACTTATCTCCTTCACGGCTGAAACCTCCGGTACTAACACACAAAACGGTATCCCTATCATTACACATAATAAGATTACTTTTGTAATTTTTTTAAAAAATTTTCCCATTTCTTAACTCTCCTTTCTTATTTTTTTAACTCTTTATATCCCTGTTGAAAGTATCCTCCAGAATTAATTTGCCGGCGATTAACAGGAGTCACTCCTGCCTGGCGGGCAATTTCTTTCATCGTAACTTTCATCATAAAAGAAAGTAGATTATATAATTAAAGTTGATTAAAATTACTACTAAATTTTACTAAATTAA
>Ga0315308_1002075_pt1 | contig 11373 bp, 8 predicted proteins | sample TDP3_MG_FD_203078 | JGI IMG/M metagenome (GOLD analysis project Ga0315308, IMG submission 203078) | Freshwater sediment microbial communities from Lake Towuti, South Sulawesi, Indonesia - TDP3 | ecosystem: Environmental > Aquatic > Freshwater > Lake > Sediment | place: Indonesia: South Sulawesi... | reverse complement strand
AAACGCCACTCTTCGGAACAATAGTTTGGCAGATAATAAGTACAATTTTGGAGTAGACGGCAATTCACTATGGGACTTCATGAACGATGTCGATGTCTCCAACACAGTAAACGGTAAGCCCATCCGCTACTTGATTAATCAACACGATGTCACTATTGATTCTTTTACCCCCTTCCAAGAAATAGGGTACCTTGGCTTAGTGAACTCTACCAACATTAGAGTACAAAATCTAGACGTGCAAAACAACATACAAGGGATACTCTTCGCATTTACAACAAACTCCATCATAAACAATGTAAACGCAAAGAACAATTGGAACGGCATATACGTCGCTCATTCTCAAAACACATCACTCAATGGAAACAACGCAAACAACAACTTCGACTACGGCATCAAGTTCTTCAATTCTTCACGTTCATTAGCCAAGAAAAACAACGTGGACAACAATGGCTGGGCAGGCATCGGCGTTGTCAAAAGCCCCAATTCAACGATTGATGGAAACGAAGCGAACTTAGGCATCTACAATTTACATTTTGTCTACACAAACAACTCTGTGATTACTGGAAACAACGCCGCGCGAAGCAAACCTGGCGGTTACAGCATAGCGATTTACTATTCTCACAACAATCTTATTTATCACAACGCGTTTGCCAACAGCCATATCTATATAGAAAGTAGAAACTGGACGCAGTTTACCCCAAGAAACAACTGGGACAATGGCTTAGAAGGCAATTATTGGAACTCCTACAGTGGCCTTGACAAGAACCAAGACGGCATAGGAGACACCTCCTACATAGTTGACAAAAACAACATTGATAACCATCCTCTGATGGGCAAGTTCTCAGATAATATCGTGACCTTAAACGGGAAAACATACAGCATCACTATTATTTCGAATTCCACAACCTCTCAATTTCAGTTTAACCCCCAAGATGGAAAGGTAAGCTTTATTGCAGCAGGCTTCAATGGGACCATGGGTTTTTCAAGAATTGCTGTTCCAAACATGCTTCTTCAAGATTTGCATGATGGCAACCTGACCTTCTTGATTAATGGGGAACAACCTCTTTTGCAGAGGAAGTGGACGGATGAAATGCATGCGTATTGGTATTTTTCTTATGTTAATATCGTTTCTGAATCGACGAGTAGTCCATGGCTTACTGTTGCGTTGGCGTCTGCTCCTGTCTTAATAATCTTATTTCTGTTAGTCTTTGTAGTTTACAAGAAGAAAAGGGTAAGAATGCACAGAGCCTCTACAAGAAAACAAAAACAGTGAACGATTGCCTTGACATAAAGAGAAAAAGCGTGGGGCGCTCTTTCCACCTTGTTTTTCATACCTTATGGCTGTTTGTTTTCCTTTTCTCTTTTTATGGTTTTTCGCATCCCCTCAAGCAGCGCTCGTTATGGTTGATGCCTATCATGGCGACTTCAAGCTTTCTCATAACTAAAAACGTATAATTTTCCATCACCGAAGGTACCTACCACTCTCAACTGTTGGTTTTCGAGGGCTTTAGAGACCACATTGTTGTATTCTTCGGTGCCCACTCTAGGTTCTGTGATAATGAAATACGCTACTGTGGTGTCTGTGTAGTTCATAGCTTGGATCATCCATTGAGGAGAAGGATTCTGCTTCATGTTGACAAATAGGTCGTGTCCAGTTTTGTCGTTTTCTCTGAAGTAGTAGGCGTCAGGATTTTGGATTCCCACAATCACTTCTCCAGCAAAAATAGTCCATATATCGCCGATAACAACGTATTTTTCAGTTGTGTTCTTTTCAATAAATTTTACTGCTTCTAGTTCGTACCATGTTGTTTGTAAAGGAGCTACCTGAGGGTATGCAGCGGTTAGAGAAAATGCTATCCACACTCCTAGGAGCCCCGGGATTAGGACGTTCAATGTAAGCAACAAACTGAAAACTTGGAGAACCCCACCCCTTGACAAGGTCTTGAGACTAGCAACCGTTATTCTTGAAGTAAACCTTGCTTTTAGAAAACCTTTGACGGAAGAAAAGACTGCAGAAACTGCTAGTGCTACAAACGGAACTGCTATGAAGTCTCGAAACACCCAGAGCCTTTCTTCGTTGATAGGAAGCCCTTCCATGAAGAGCTTCAGGATTCCGTAGTCGATTAACATTATTAAAAACGCTGCGAAAAGGAAATAGATGCGTGTCTGAAATTTTGCGGAGGAATTTCTCTTAATTTTGAGGAGTAGATATATCAGATACAAAAGAGCAAACGACGGCCCAATAATAACGAGGATCACTGTTTTAAGATCAAAACCGTAAAGGAGTTCTCCTAGAAAGAATTGTCCTACGATTTCGCTCGGTGGCAATTCATAAAGCTTGTCTAGTGTGAAAACTGGGTTTGTAGAGGTGCCTAGAAGTCTCAGGTAGATGAAAGACAATGGGAGAAGACTCGCACAAATAATGAATGTAACCATCAACAAGATTCTTGCACTTGTGGTTGAATGCTCTTTTTCGTTTTCAAACTCTCTTAAGGCTGTGGTTAAGAAGAGAAGAGAAAAAGACATAATTCCAGTCAAGAAATGTGCAAGAAAAGAGAAGAATGAAAAAGCCAACATCCAGAATGCAGCTTTTGAATCGTTTGAAGTCAAGTGCCTCAACATAAAGTATAACGAGTAAAAGAAAAAGATGAATCCCAAGCTGTTTGGGACAGAGATTGCTCCAAAATAGACTGCGTATGGAAAGGCCGAAACAAGAAGGCTTGAAAGAACTGAAGCCTTCTCGCTTCCGCCAATAGCCCTTGATGTCAGGAAAGAGGCAATAGGTACGAATGCCCCCCACAAAACTGGAATGTAAAATAAGTGAACATAGAGAATGTCGACACCAAACATTCGGGCAAAAATTGTAGTTAGCGCGGCTTGCAAATTTATTCCCTCGAACATTTCAAGGATGAATGTTTGAACTGTGGCTGTTGGCCACCCACTTAACCCGTGAAGAATAGTATTGTCGAACACACGTCTGGTTTGGCCTAAAACCATTTGTTGTCCACTTAGGTCACCCGCAGGAATGATTATTGAAAAGAGGGAATGAATGAGAATCGAGTAAATTATAATGAAACACAATTTCTGGGTAGTTTTTTCTGATGTAAACAGAATTTCGAGTAAAAGAAAAGTTGTGACGAACAGAGTTGGGATGAAGCCAGGGTTTAAAACTTCCCAAACCGTGTGGGCTTCTCCCGCTCGAGACGCTATTAGCAAATAGAAGGAGAGAACAGCAAGAGACAAATAAAGAATCTCGCTAATACGCAATAGCCTGATAGACCTTTGGTTATTCAGTGGCATTTCTGTGTTTCATCCTTCTGTTTAACCATGAAGAAAGTGTTGTTGAGATAACGAGAACCAAAGTGAACCTCGAAACATCAAGATTGTAAATTATCATGACGAGCCAGCCCACAAAACCTAGAAGCATGATAAGCAACAAAACTCCAAACATTAACCTAAAAAAGGTGTTCTCTTTCTCAAAAAAGGCGTTTCCCAGAAAAACTGCATTTATCACAAAATAAATGACGAATGCCATCAAGCCAATCAATGGAGACTGAAAACTATTTAGATTCAAGAAAATTGCAAAGATAACAGAATACGAAACAATCGTGCCCAAAAAATTCTTATCTTGCACTACTGATTTTTCAATCATATCAAATGTCAAGATTCGTTTCATTTAGTTAGCCAGCGTTCTCCTTTGACTGATTTCATTCAACAGAGTTTTTGTGCACGCGCGTAACGAGCACTTTGCTTTTCATTGTAATTTCCTTGTTTTTTCTTCTAATTGTTCTTGTTGTTGGTGTTTTCATGTTGTAGCTTGGGTTTATACGTTTCGTCTTGCAAAGGTATTCTTAATTTCTAGTCTTTGTGCCTGTTTATGTTTTATGTCCTAAGGGAATTGCAGATGATACGTAGGTTTTTGTTTTTCAGTTGAGAGTTGATGCGCATATAGTCATATATCAAGTAACCTTTTCTACCTTTTCTGAAGAGAGGTAATGCAATGACTATATATATAGAAGAGACAAGAAAGAAACTGGACAAAGTTGTGCGTGCGCTTGCTTCTTTGTTGCTTTGGAAAAGATAAATTACTTAGCAAGAGACATGGGTAGTGTGGATTATGAAAAGCTCACGGGTATGCAGAAACAGCGGGAAATAAGTATTAGAAGCCCTCTAGTTTGACATATCCCGAACACAACACTGGATACGCGTGATCATCCTTAGGAAAAGAAATTTGCAAATGCACTGACGAGAACATGGAAGTGTGCAGGCAAAATTTCTTCGAGCAATTGTATGTCTTGACTATTAATAACTTTCAAAAACTTCAACATGAAGACATAGATTATTCCTCCAATTGCGATATAGAAAGGTAACATGAATCTGCTGTATAACAGCAACTGCGCTAAAGCCACCACAATCCCCATGGTTAAAGAACAAAATAAGCATTTTTCAAGAGCGTTAATATCTAGGTATAAGCCAAAATTTTTCTTGAGGTTGTACGTCGTATAAGCAAAGGAAGCAAACATTAAAGATGATCGACCAAGAGCAGCTCCAATGCTTCCCAAGGGAGAAACTAAGAGCGCACTACCAACTGCTCCCGTAACCACCCCGACAACACTGGCCCCTAAAATAGTTCGCGTTATTCCTAAAGACAACAAAAGGTTTCCTACAATTACGCCTGCAGACGTCAAAGCAAGGGTAACCGAAATTATTGCAAGGGGCAACCAACCGGATGTGTACCTTTCTCCGAAAAACAATTGGATTGTTGGATAAGAAGTTGCTGCGAGACCTATTGTTAGTGGTGTAGAAATCAGAAAGACGTATCTTGAGGCTTTAATGGACGCCTCTTTAAGCGTTTCGTAGCCGTATCGTCCTTGTATGTGTGCAAATTGTGGGAATAGAGTGTTGCCCATAGAGCTTGAAACAATTCCAATAGCGTTGACTCCGGCGATCGCTATGCTGTAAATACCCAATACCTCAAGGTTTGAAAGAGACAACACAACTAATCGGTCTACCGTGCCAGAGAAATAAGTAACCATAGCAGCCCCTTGTAAGGGTAGCGAGTACTTGAATAATTGCGCAAATGAAAATTCTTTGGAGCTTTTCTCCTCTCTAAAAGACGATGAAGCGAAGAAACCCGACAAGAAGACTCCAGCAAGGTCTCCAACAATCCACCCGGATATCAACCCAAGCAAACCAAGTCCTATAACCATAAAGTATATAGAGACTAACAATTTTAGGGCGCTGACGGTTATGCCAATAAATGATATGGTGCGGAATTTCTGAAGACCAAAAAGTATCCCGCTCAAAAATGAATTAAGAACTAAGATGAAGACATCAAGAGCCAAAATGGCAATTATCGGTTGAAGCAAAGCATTGCCAATGACAAGTTGTGATATAATTGCTGATGATATAAGGCATGCAAAAGAAAACGCCCCAGCAGCTAGAAAACCAAATTGCAAAGTTTTCTTATAAATTTTCTTTGCGACATCTTGCTGGTTCTTTCCCATATACTCAGAAATATATCTTGTCGCGCCCGTAGGAATAGCAAATGTCGCTATTGTTACGAATAAAGCACTAATCATTCCCAGCGCAGAGACCGCACCAATGTCTGGTATTGACAGAACCCTAGTGGCAACAACCAAAAGCAATAGCGCAAAAATATTTCCGACTAGTCCTTGAATGAACAAATAAGACGAGCCTTTCGCCACCCGCACGCCGGAGGAAGGTTGGGTTTCGATAGTCATTGTCTCTTAAGACCTTTAATGCTGTCAAAAAGACTTGAGTGAACTTACGGAATTCAAATCTGATAGTTAAAGGGAAACTTTAGTTGTGATAAAACTTTGCTTGTCTTTTAAGCGAATATTGTCTATTTTTGCGCGCGCATTATTCATTCTTTATGGATCCGTCTTACGAGTGCAACTAGATTGCCCTTTTTCATGTACCTAAGGAAGTATATTGATTTCTTCAGAGAAAAATCGTGCGTTGGTAGTCGTGTGTAAACAAGCATGTCTTTTTCCCATCGTGGGTTTAAGGCGTATCTAATATAATAGCCTATGTCAACAAGTGGTTCGTCAAACAATTCGCCGGTAAGCGCTCTCATCCAATAGTCACTGATGCGTAGCTTAGATTTGATGAACGCATCCTTATTGAAGCAGAGGTTGTATTCAAGAATAAAGGGTAACATCAGGTACAAGACGTAAGAGAAGGCTCCTTGGACTTGAGCGGTGAGATTAAAGCCTGTGCCCGGATAGGCCTACCTGGTCCTGTGACCGCCTTAACTTCAGGGTTTGAGAGGTGTTTTGATGCGTTTTCTAGATAATGTTTGGGATATAGGGTGTCGGGGTTAGCCAAGCAGATCAAGTCTCCTTTAGAAGCATCTATGCCTAGTAGCCTTTGAATACCTATTCCCTTCACTGGACTGAAGACTTTATCCGCCAGCGCTCGTGCGACTTCAAGGCTACCATCCGTGGACCCAGCATCCACAACTATTATCTCGTGTGGGAGAAGGGTTTGGTTTCTTAACGAGTTTAAGCTTAGAGCGATGGACTTGATCTCGTTTAGGTTGATCATTACGACGCTGAAGCTTACGGTTGTGGCACTTTTCAATATCTATCCATCTCCATCAAAGTGGCATCTTATGAGATGGAATGCGATATTGCTTCCGTTTGGGGCACGCATTTTTCCCATGTTTCCTTTTTCCTCTATGTTTTCTATCGTATGCGCTTACCTGATACTTGTCGAGAAAATTTGGAACACTTAATGATTAAACGCGGAGCCCATAAGCCTATACCTTTTCTAAAAGAGTAATCCTTCTTTGATTCGAACGAAAGACTGAAGATTTCAGGTCGAAATGAAGCGAATGCATGTATTATCTGCTGGGGTGTTCGATAGAAAATAGGTGTGGGATTCCGTCGAAAAATCTTCATAGCCGCAAAAATGAGTTCTTCGATACAAGCACGCCGATTCAAGAGATTTATGTGGTCGGTAACGACTTCACCTTCATTTCTTAGTGTTCTAAACATTTCGCGAATAGCCGTTTTATAGTTAGGAACATACCATAAATTGTGGACACATAATACCCTGTCAAAAGCACTGTCTTTAAAAGGCAAATTTTGAATGTCGCCCAAGATAGGTTCGATTTTGTCATTTAACTGTTTTTTTCTGAAACTCTCTGCAGCTGTTTTCAAAATCCGCCTATTGATGTCAAGAGAAATAACTTCAGCCCCTTTTTTCGCTATGGCAATGGAGAACCTGCCATTCCCCGAACCGTCATCTAGTATCAATTCATTTTGCATAGGGTGGAGCAACCTCATTATGAAAGAAGAGTAAGCATCTGGTTGGTACTCTACCCAACCAAAAAAAGACCTATGATCACGAACAAAATATGCCGAAGCATCCATCATTAATCACATATCATGGCATACATGCCGCTGGTTGAGAGCAGAAATGTTTTCCTCTTCGTTCAAACGCAGCAAAATACATGGGCGATTTTCTTCAATGTGCGCTCCCTCATGGCAGTGACTGGTAGATTGCTTCCATTTTGGATACGCATTTCTCCCACGTTGCCCTCTTTTGAATAATTCGAAGATTTCTTTCGCCAAAGCTTCTCCTTTGATCTTCATGTTCTACTAGGTGCATCACTTTTTCTGCAAGTGTTTTGTGGTCTTTAGGCGGATATAGCAGCCCATTGACCTCGTTGTTTATCCATTCTCGGTTTCCAGGTATGTCTGTGGTTATTGGTGGTAGTCCACATGCCATAGCCTCGAGTAAGGACACAGAGGTAGAATCAATGAAGGATGTCGAAATGTAGATGTCTGCCGCCGCGAGGTGTTGAGGGATTTCATGATATGGCACGGGCTCGAGGAAGCGAACATATTCTTCAATGCGAAGTTCTTTAGCCAGATTCTTTAAATTTCTTTCCAGTGGCCCTGTTCCTTTGATTATAAATTTGACATTTCTATGTTTTTTCACAATTATGGGAATCGCGTTGATTAGGCACTCGATATTGTAATGATCGTAGAATGCTCTAGTGCTTATGATTGCGATGTCATTCGCTTTGATGTATAGCTTTTTCCGAACGATGTGCCCATCTACATTTGGATGGAATAGTTTTGTGTCCACACCAAATGGAACAATTTCTATCTTATTTTCTGGGACGCCTGCCCTTACCCATATGTTTTTCAAACATTCTGCGTCGACCGTTATTTTGCATGCGTTCATGGCTGTGCTCTTGGCTAAAGCCCTTCTAAACGGATTAGTATGCGGTAACTCTAGCACTTCTAGTCCCCAAGAAGTCAGAAGAAAAGGCACTCGGTTAAGAATGAGTGCTGGACCATAGTGAAGTTGCGCATGGAGATTTACAAAATCTGGTTTAGTCTTCTTGAGAACCCTTGTGATAGAAAGAAAATTTGGAAGAAGCTGACGATGAATGTTTGTTTTCTTTAGTGTTGGCAAAACGTAAACTGGTATGTTGACGGATGTGGGGTCAACCCAAACGCGAGAATCTGCGATCAGTGATATCTTGTATCCTTTTTGGTAGAAGGTCTCTATCCAACGGTAGCTGTGGATTGAAACTGGACTGATATAACATATTCTTTTATTCACTGATCTCTCGGTTCCCTCACTAGGGGTATAAGATAGATTTAGTCTTCACACGCTCAAGCAGATAAAATTTTTTCACCAACAACCGTTATGAAAACAGGTGAGTACCTTGGGCCTTGTTTGATCACTTTGAAAATTTGAAGCCCTGCATTAGTAAAGAGAACATGGAATGACCTTTGTGAGAAATATCTAGCGAGAGGCTTAGAGGGGTTAAGAGGGTATCCCAATTTTTGGTGAAAGAAAGGACGCAACCACCCAACAAATCTTGAAAAATAAACAGGAGCCAACACGATTGGAATGGAAATATTATGCCGATATCGGAGTCTCCACAGTTTCCCCGACGTAATCATGTTTGCTATTACCATCCCGTTTTGTCTGATAATTCTGGCTATTTCATTCATTGCATGTTGTGGATTCGGAAGATGACAAAAAGTTTCCATACAAACTGCAACATTAAAAGAGCAATCTTTGAACGGAAGATGCTCGGCGTCTCCTTCTACGAATATTATCCTATCTGCAACACCAACTTGCGTCGCACGTTTCTTTGCTATTTTAAGCATGTCCTTTGATACGTCGATTGAATGGATTTGTTTTGCTCCAGCAAGAGCGAGGTCAATGGCAAATCTACCCTTACCAGTGCCAATGTCTATGATCGCTTTCCCTTTAACATCAAAAATGCTTCGAAGAATGAATCTCTGCTGGATGTAAAATTGCCTTAACCATTTAGGGACCAAGAATGGATCGATAGATTCTGGTTCCCACCATCTCGACACTGTTCCCTCGGTGCTAAAGTGCTTCTTAATGTACTCTTCTTCTAAAGGCACACTATCATTCCTACCGAATCAACGTTCTAGTTCGCAAATGATTAAGACGAGTTATGGCAAGTACCACACAGATGATACAAGGTCAGAATTTTAAGGAGCGCTTATTAAGATGTAGTCTACTTCCAAGGTTTGAGGTCCTTCTATATCAGAATGCCCTAAATTGGTAATTCCCACCATAACGAAGGCTATTTCCATATTTGGTTTCAATTTCATTATGGTCACCGTCCAGTCACCACTTTCACTGCCAATCGGAATCACTTCATCTGGTATCGATTCAGAATCAGTATAAGCGACGGTTGCGTAGGCAATGCGTGCTGTGGATTTCCACCTCATTAAAACATATGGATAGTCGTTGGTTGCAAGCGTGGCGTTCTTTACATAGTAATAGTATTGATATGGCCCTTGTGTGAAATTCCATGAAATGCTCAAAATATTTCCATCGGTGTTGATGTATGGCGATATTGTGCCTTGAAACAATGGGTGAGTCTGCCAACCAGATTTGAAGGAGTCATCTTTCCATCCACAGCGGGGATAATATTCATTTGCTCGCCAGTTCACCTCAAGGGCATCCGTTGGACTGAGTCCAGTCTTGTATATGAATGTATTCACGTCACTTGATTCCTCAAATTGCGTATTTTTGTCATTCACTTGAAGGCTTAGAAACGTCCAATACGTTGGATAGTTACTTATATTATAGCTTGAATAGCCAGAAAGTTTAACAGTGTAAGTAACCTCACTCTTGAAAAAGTAGTTAAACGTGCTCTGAACATTTGTAAAAGGTCCGCCGTCAAAAGACACCTTAACATCAGGACCATTTCCTCCAATGGGAACAATTGTTGATACATATTTAAACACGGTGAGTCTTCCATCTCCGAAAACCATGTCTACGGGTACAACTTCTTCTGTTCGTGCCACGATACTCGCATATTCAGGTTCCCTAACCGATACAACAAAGTAACTTACCCCTGACTTCGCTCTGTACATCGCTTCCTCAAGTACACTTAATGATGGGTTCCTAGCCATTTTCACATACAGTTGCATTGTCCACCAACTCCAATCAGCTATGCCAAACGTTCCTCGTGCATAAGCCCCATAAGAATAGTCTATACCCAACAAACCCACAGCTAGTGTCGCCAAATTAGTGTCCCCTAAAACGATGTATCGACCCGCCGCAGTCGAATCAATATAGTAAATTGCTTCAACCTCATATGCGGCAGGCTGTACTTCTGTGATTTCTGAACGCGGATACGCTTGAAACAAAGCAAAGGTAGTCTGCGCAGACAAAAACAAACAAATCATCAACACGGCAACTGAACGAGCACTCATCACTTTCTTCGAAGGATTCGCCTTTGCCTTTACATGCGAAAAGCCAGTCTTCAGAAAGTTTGTCGTTATCATAATCCCCAGAGCAACAAACGGCACCAATAGGAGATCCAGCATTGGCAATATCCGTTCCGGCAGAGGGGCATCCTTCATGCCGAACATTGTGATAAAATAATTTGCTGCTGTTGTTATATAGAACAGAAAGAGCAAAATGGCTATTCTGCCTTTTACAAGCTTGCCCCTAACGCTAAAGACTAATCCTAGAAAGCCGAAGATAAGCAAAAATGTAGTTAAATTGTACTGAAAAGACAGAAAATTCTCAAGATTAAGAAATCCTTCTAAAGAGAATTTTGCATTCTGCAGGTATGAAATGTAAAGATATGCAGAGGAGACCACAGGGAAAAAGACGATCTTCAAAATTCTATGCAATCTGCTTTGAATTATGAGTGCCCCTACAACGAAAATACAAGCAAAAATTCCATTTTGCGGATGGGCGAAAAATGCCGCAATGGCAGCCAGAAGTGATAAAAACCAAACCCGCTTGCTATGAGTATCGACCCAGTAAAGAAGGAGCATTATTGAGAAAAAGAAGAGAAGAAAGCCTAGCGAGTTAGGCACTGAGACT
>Ga0315308_1002073_pt1 | contig 11378 bp, 9 predicted proteins | sample TDP3_MG_FD_203078 | JGI IMG/M metagenome (GOLD analysis project Ga0315308, IMG submission 203078) | Freshwater sediment microbial communities from Lake Towuti, South Sulawesi, Indonesia - TDP3 | ecosystem: Environmental > Aquatic > Freshwater > Lake > Sediment | place: Indonesia: South Sulawesi... | reverse complement strand
CAATTTTTCCATCTGGGTCTTGGCTGCCTCGATTACTTTTTCATTGCAATGGCCAGCATTAACCACTGATATCCCTGAAAAACAGTCAATATAGTTCTTACCCTCAATATCTGTAATCGTAGCCCCTGTAGCCCTTTCAATCACCACAGGCTGTATCTTTTCTACCATGCTGATATTGACATACTTTTTGTATCTTTCAACTGTATCCATATCACTTCCTCCTCTAAAGTGATTGATTAAAATATCTTCCAGAATCAGCTATCTATAATAAATCAGCTGTCTATAAGATCTGCTCATCCCTCCTTTCTTCAGTTATGTGATTTGCTCAAAATATCTGTTCTTATCTAATGGCCTGAACATCGGACTCTATATTAATTCCTATTCTCTGAATCTGCCTTTACGATGGGCATTCTCAATGTCCCGAATATTTCTTACTATAACCTAAATTTGGGAAAAGGAAAGAATGGACCGTACCTCCCTTGTAGAGGACGGGTTCTGCACCGTGGAATTAAGGGTCCGTTGGTAGCTCATGGAGAAACGGCGCCCGGCCCGGTTCCTCGAGGCTTGAGCCGACCGAAAAAAGGTTATATAACGCCACATTTCATCCACGTCAAATCGGGGATTATGGCAGAAATTGACGATCCCCTTTAGATCGTTCATGCACCCCAGATAGATGTAACAGGCGGAGGTCCTCTGTGAATAGTACGCGAAATCCTCACTTCCCAGATCTGGTGGGTGAGCAAAAATCATATCCTTCGGCCTGACTTGATTCCAAGCTTTTGAAGCTCCATCCCTGCAATATCTGCTATTCTGTGGACATCAAACCCGATCTCAGGATGCATGTGAATATTCCGTCGAATCGTAACGATGTTCTCAAAGATCGATTTGTAAACATGAAAAATTTGGTTAGTCGAATCCTTCGTCGTCTCCTCCCAACCAGATCTCAAACCATGCGGACAAATCTACTGAGAGCCCGATCTCAATCACCAAGGTCGCCGCAGCAGTTTACCCGGCAGTTTTTCCGTTTGTTTGTTCTCCTCCACAACGATCTCGCCATTCACCAAGACATAGAGAATGCCCTCTGGAAACTGGTGAGGTTCCAGGAAGGTTGCCCTGTCCATCACCCTGTCGGGATCGAAAACAACAACATCCGCCCACACCCCTTCCCTCAAGAGGCCTCTGTCGAGAATGCCCATCCTCTGAGCGGGGAAGGAGGTCATTCTCCGGATCGCATCCTCCAATGTCAGAACCCGCTCTTCTCGGACATACTTGCCAAGAATTCGGGGATAGGTTCCATAGTACCGTGGGTGGGGCTTTCCATAGCCAAAGACACCGGTCGGAGCGACGGCCCATGCGTCGCTTCCCACCATCGTGTAACGGCCCCTCATGATCCGGCGAATGTCCTCTTCGTTCATACTTTCCATGGTTGCCATGGCCTCGCCCTTCTCATCGGTCAGGATCTCAAAGAGGGTTTCCCATTCATCCCTGTATCCCTTGAGCCGGGTGATTTCTGTCAGATTCTTTCCTTGCATGCTCCGCCATTTCTCCGTCTTGACGGAGGCGATGTAAATCGACTCGAAGCCATCGTTTCTTATCCAGTTCTCCCAATCTTCAATGCCAGTATCGCTATCTCTCTTGATACGTTCGCGGTCTTCAGGGTTCTGTAAACGGTCAAGCAGATTCTTCAGGCCCCCCACATGGACCCACGGCGGCAAGGCCGCAATGAGGGACGTCATACCCCGATTGTATGGATACTGGTCACAGGTCAGGCTCACACCTATCCTGTTCGCTTCCTCTATGAGCCTTAGGGTTTCCCTACTCATTCCCCAATAGGGTTTGCCGGAGATTTTGTGATGGGCAATATGGCCGCCAATGCAGTTGGATTTTTCCACAATCTCAATCACTTCTTTTACAGCATTCACCACATTGGCTCCTTCTCCTCGGATATGGCTTACATAGAGCCCACCGTATTTGGCAACGACCTTCGCGAGTTCGATGATTTCATCGGTTTTTGCGTAGGCCTGTGGCGCATAGATCAGACCCGTGCTCATGCCAAAGGCTCCGGCCTCCATGGCTTCCGCCACAAGGGACTGCATGCGTCGGAGTTCCTCTGAGGTGGGAGCACGATCTTCGAATCCTGGCCCCCCTGCTAACCGCACAGTACCAAATCCCACCAAATGGGCAGAGTTGGCAACACAACCGTGGCTTTCCATGAAATCGAGATACTCTCGGAACGTATTCCAGGGAAAGGAGTCGAGTTTTACTCCCGGAGGTGCGAAGACCGAAAGGACCCGTGACAATTCCTCCATTTTTTCAGGTGGAGCTGGAGCCAGATTGTCTCCACAATTCCCTAAGACAGACGTGGTGACACCCTGGCGGATCGTGGATTGAAGCGTGTTGTCAAAGAAAATCGCAAGCTCAGAATGTGAATGGGGATCGATGAATCCAGGGCACACGACAAGATCCTTTGCATCGATCTCCTTCCTGGCAGGGGCCTTTACGAACCGGCCAATCTTCGAAATCCTGCCATCCCTGATCCCGATATCCGCGTGGTACCATGGATTCCCCGCCCCGTCGACGATTCTTCCATTCTTGATGACGATATCGAAAGACATGGCTCTCAACCTCTTTATCTCGATTGCAGGTCCTCTCAGCATACACCTTATCCTGAAAACAATCCGATGTAAAGTTTATTGACACACCGTCCAGAGTTTCCTACAATTTGGACGAAAAAAAAGGGGCCGCTGTTCCGGAAACATCGAATGACGGACATGAGTACCGGATCCACAGACTCTCTACTAGGAGTGAGACGATGCGTTTTGTATTGGCCAACATCAACCATGAGACCAACACTTTCTCCCCCATTCCGACCCCCTTGAGCTCATTCGCCATAGGACGTCCGGATGGTAAGCCGGTTGCAGGAGCCGAGGCTGCCGATGCCTATCGAGGTACAAACACGGCGCTTGCCGCGTTCATCGACCTTGCCGAGGAGGTAAAGGCTGAAATCTCACTGCCCGTTGCCGGCACGGCTGCGCCGAGTGGACTGGTGAAGGATGAGGCTTTTGATGCCATGGCCGAAGCCGTGTGTGATGCGGTGAGAACTGGGTGTGATGCGGCGTTCCTCGATCTCCATGGCGCCATGGTGACCGAAAGCCACGACGATGGGGAAGGCGAGCTCCTCTCCCGCATACGGGAAATCGCCCCTGATCTGCCAATCGCCGTGGCCTTGGACTTTCACGCCAACATCAGCCCGACCATGGTGGAGAAAGCCACGGTTATCAGCGGCTACCAGACCTATCCCCACACAGACACCTATCAGACAGGGACACGATGCGGACGGCTCCTGTTGCGAACCTTGAGAGGGGAGATCATACCCAGGGTGGTGTGGGGCAGACTACCTATGCTGACGCACACTCTTTGCCAGTCTCCGGCGCGACAACCCATGAAGGACATTATGGGCAGGGCCCTTGAAGCCCAGAAGACCGGCCTCGTCCTCGACGCCTCGGTCTTTGGCGGCTTCCCCATGGCCGACATTCCTTACGTGGGCCTCACGGTATTGATCATAGCAGAGGACAATCTAGCCGTCGCCGAGCGGCTGCGGAATGACCTGATGGGGATGGCCTGGGAGCGTCGGGCGGATTTTGTCTTCCAGGTGGAACCTGTCGCCGTTTCCATAGCCAGGGCCAAGAGACTCAAGGATGGTCCGATCGTGCTGGTTGATCATGGCGACAACGTTTTCTCAGGTGGAACTCAGGATGTCATGGAAACCGTTAAAGAGACGCTCAGTCAAGGGCTTACCGACATGGCCGTGGGACCGATCTGGGATCCTGGATCCGTTATGCAGATGATCCAAGCGGGTGTTGGCAGCAGGGTCATATTGCAGCTCGGTGGCAAGACCGACATACCCTGCCTTGGCCTAAAAGGCAAACCGCTGGAGGTGGAAGGAAAGGTCCGTCGCATTACAGACGGCCTTTACAAGGTGACCTGCCCCATGGACACAGGACTGATTCTGAACCACGGGTTGAGTGCCGTCCTGGATACCGGTGATGCGGAGATATTGGTTTGCTCGGAGCGAATGGAGCCCTACGACCTGGGTGTTTTCAGGCATGCGGGAATTGAGCCCACAGCCAAGCGATACCTACTCATCAAATCCCGTGAGCACTTCCGGGCTGGGTTCGAGCCCATTGCCAGGCACATTGTCCTTGTTTCCGGGCCAGGCGTAACCAGTTCGGACTACAGGCTCTTCCCGTTCAAGAGGTTGCCACGGCCCATCTATCCCCTTGATCGTGACATGCTCCTCTAGTGGCCAGACAATCTCGGATCTCACTAGGGCGTAACAGCCGGAGTCAAGACATGGACCATCCGCAGTGATTCGCGTTTGGGTAACAGGGAGGTTCGTCAGAGGAGCCTGGGTCAAGGGTTTCATCATTACTGATCTTCCCCCAGATTAATTATCAGATTAATTATCTTGACAACCGCCTATAGCTCTGCTACCCTCCACTTTTAAAAGGGCAGTGCTTGCTCTTTTCTCATGGAATGGAAAGGAGGGCTTGTTATGTGCACGAACGTCTTAAAAAAAGTGATGGTTGCATGCCTGGCTATTGTCATGGTCATTGGCCTTACCGGGCAGGTCCGTGGTGCAGAGACCCTACTCAGGGCCGTATTAGATTCCAGCATAAAACAGCTGGACCCCATCTGGACCACAGGGTACGCCGTTCGCACTCACGGCTTCATGATCTACGATACCCTGTTCGGCCTAGATGCGGACTTAAACGTGAAGCCCCAGATGGTCGATGCTTACACAGTCAGTAGTGACAAACTGGTTTATACCTTCACGCTCCGTTCGGGGCTGAAATGGCACGATGGAACCCCTGTAACCTCCAAGGATTGCGTCGCCTCGATCAAACGGTGGGGTGCAAAGGATGGTATAGGCCAGAAGCTGATGGCGGCTACGCAGAAACTTGAGGTCATCGACGACAAGACTTTCAGACTGATATTGAAAGAGCCCTTTGGCATGGTGCTCCAGGGTCTGGGGAAGGTTACCTCGAATGTGTGCTTCATGATGAGGGAGAAAGATGCGCTGACAGATCCCAACGAGCAGGTCAAAGAGGTGATCGGATCGGGTCCCTTCAAGTTCGTGAAGGAGGCATTCCAGCCGGGAGTCACAGCCTTCTACGTCAAGAACGAAGCTTATGTCCCTCGGAAGGAACCGGCCAGCAATATGGCGGGCGGCAAGATCCCACAGGTCGATCGGGTTGAGCTCGTCTGGATTCCAGATCCGAACACTGCGGCAAATGCCCTCATGGCGGGCGAGATCGACTACATATGGACTCCCTCGCTCGATTTGGTTCCCAAGCTGAAGGCGGCCAAGGGTGTGACCGTCGAAATTCACGATCCCACCGGTCTCCAGACCGTCTGTAGGCTCAATCATCAGCAGCCCCCCTTCGACAACGTGAAGGTCCGCCAAGCGGCGCTCTGGGCTACGAACATGGAGGATAACCTCCGTGCCGTAACAAGCGACCCGACGCTTTTCAAAGTCTGCTCGTCCATGTATCCCTGTGACTCGCCGTTCGCATCAGATGCTGGATCCGAGCCTCTAATGAAGCAGGACTTCGAGAAGGCGAAACAGCTCTTGAAGGAGGCAGGCTACAAGGGCGAGAAAATCGTGATCCTCCATTGCACCGATGATAATGTCATCAACCCCCAGACTCTGGTCACCGGACAAAATCTTCGTAAAGCCGGTTTCAACGTGGATATGCAGGCCATGGACTGGTCGACACTCGTCTCTCGTCGGGCGGTTCGGAAACCAGCGACAGAGGGAGGCTGGCACATCTTTCAGACATGGTTCAACGGTCCCGACTTCTTGAATCCACTGGAGCACATGGCGATCGGCGCCGGCTGTGAGAAAGCCTGGTGGGGCTGGCCCTGTGACGAGGAGATTGAGAAGCTTCGAGCCGCCTTCGGCAGGGAAGCGGACCTCCAGAAACAGAAGGAGATCGCCCGGGCCATTCAAAAACGGGCGTTTGAAGTGGTGACCTATGTCCCCCTCGGCACGGTCTACCAACCTGTGGCCTATCGTTCAGACCGCCTCGAGGGGATGCTTAAAAGCCCTGCACCGCTCTTCTGGAATGTCAAAAAGAAGTGAACTAAGAAGGGACGTCAAAGGTCGAAACGCGGATGTGGGGATATATTGCTAGACGTCTTTTGGCTACCATCCCGGTCGTAGGGGTGGTAGCCGTTTTTGTTTTTCTCCTGCTCCACCTGGCGCCCGGAGATCCTGCGGCGGTTGTCGCGGGCAGCTATGCCATGCCTAAGGATGTGGAACGGATTCGGGAGAAACTCGGTCTCAACGAGCCTATCCATATCCAGTTCGGCAAGTGGATCTCCCACGTCGCGCGGGGTGACCTCGGCGATTCGATTTTTTCAGAGATGCCCGTGACCACGCTCATTGCCCAGCGCGTGGAGCCGACCCTCTGCCTTGCCGTGGCGAGCATCTTGGTCGCCATCGTGCTGGCCGTTCCTCTGGGAATCGTGGCTGCTTGGAGAGCAGGCACCTGGATAGACCACCTGGTCATGATCTTCGCCGTTCTTGGATTTTCGATTCCCGTCTTTGTCATCGGCTACGTTTTGATTTACGGGTTTTCCATCAAGGCACAGATATTTCCGGTGCAGGGTTTTATCAGCATCAGGCAAGGTCTACTCCCGTTCTTACGAACCATTACCCTGCCTAGCGTCGCCCTCGGCCTGATCTACGCGGCCCTGATTGCCCGGATTACTCGGGCCAGCCTTCTGGAAGTCCTTGGAGAAGATTACATTCGCACCGCCCATGCAAAGGGGCTGCAGCCCCGGGCTGTCCTGCTCCGGCATGCGTTGAAGAACGCCTCTGTCCCTATTGTGACTATCATCGGCGTCGGCATCGCCATGCTCATCGGTGGGGTTGTGGTGACGGAGAGCGTGTTCAACATCTCTGGCTTGGGGCGTCTTGTGGTGGACTCTGTCCTGGCCCGAGATTACCCCGTCATCCAGGGAATCACTCTCATGTTCACTGGCATCTACCTGCTCATCAACTTGATTGTCGACATCTCGTATACATTCCTGGACCCGCGGATTCACTACTAAAATGGGGTGACATTCGGCCATGGATGGGAAATTCGACCAGCCCACACTCGATCACCTCGAACTTGAAACACGAATGGCACCGGTCGTGCGCCTCCAGGAATTTGGCCGGCGTTATCCCACAGTCGTCGCAAGCACCGCCGTTTTGCTCATCCTGGTAATCCTTACGGTTGCCGCCCCGTATCTCAGCTCCAATCCGCTGGATATCAACCCGAGATACCGACTCAAGACGCCCTCGGCGGAACACTGGTTCGGCACAGACAATCTGGGCCGCGATATCTACAGCCGAACTCTCCACGGAGGCCGAATCTCGCTCACCGTGGGGCTTGGCGTTGCTGTCTTAGCTACCTTCATTGGCCTGGTCGTTGGTCTTGTCTCTGGATACAGCCGTCCCGTGGATGCTGTGATGATGAGAATCATGGACGGATTGATGGCCATTCCAGAGATCCTTCTTGCCATCACCTTCGTGGCCATCACCAGTGCGAGCATCCAAAATGTGATCATGGCCATCACGATACCGGAAGTGCCCCGGGTGGCCCGCCTGGTCCGGAGCATCGTGCTCATGATTCGGGAGCAGCCTTATGTGGAGGCAGCCGTGTCCATTGGAACGAGCCTTCCTAAAATGCTCCTCCGGCATATCCTTCCCAATACGGTGGCTCCCCTTCTGGTGCAAGGAACGTACGTCTTTGCGGCTGCAGTGATCACGGAGGCCCTTCTTGGCTTCGTCGGTGCTGGGACGCCACCCGAGATTCCCAGTTGGGGGAATATCATGGCTGAGGGCCGGATATACTTTCAACTGGCGCCTTGGATCATCTTCATCCCTGGGACCTTCCTGACCCTGGCCGTGCTTGCGGTCAACGTTCTGGGTGACGGCTTACGGGACATGCTCGATCCACGGCTGGCAAGGCAACTGTAAGATGGTGACGGGATCCTCTTCGATCTCTGCTGTTCGGAGTCCAACGACGGCTTCCAGACGGGTTCTGGGGGTGAATGACCTCAGGGTCCGTTTTCACATGCGGGACGGGGTCGTGCGGGCTGTCAACGGCGTCTCGTTCGACCTCCATCGGGGCGAGACCCTTGGAATCGTCGGAGAGTCGGGCTGTGGAAAGAGCGTCATGGCCTTGTCGATCATGGGTCTACTCCCACGACCCCCGGGTAGGATCGAAAGTGGGACCATCACTCTGGAGGATCGCAATCTCCTGAGCCTGGGCGAGGAGGAGATGCGTAAGGTTCGGGGCAACGAGATTTCCATGATTTTCCAGGAGCCCATGACTTCGCTGAATCCCGTTTTAACAGTCGGTTTCCAGATCGCCGAATCGTTGATGCTCCATCAGGGATTATCGAAGAAGGAAGCCTTGGAGAAGGCTGTTGAGTTTCTTGATCTGGTGCGCATTCCGGATGCTCGTCGACGCCTCCGGCAATACCCCCACGAGATGTCCGGGGGGATGCGCCAACGCGTGATGATCGCCATGGCCCTCTCCTGCAACCCGAAAGTCCTGATTGCGGACGAACCCACGACGGCACTGGATGTGACCATCCAGGCCCAGATCTTGAGGCTCATGCTGCAGCTCAAGGAGAGGATTGAGACAGCCGTCATCATGATCACTCACGACCTTGGCGTGATTGCCCAGGTGGCCCAGCGCGTTGTGGTCATGTATGTGGGGCTTAAGGTAGAAGAGGCACCGGTTCGTGACCTCTTTGACCGACCGATGCATCCCTACACTCGGGGTCTCATGGCGTCTATCCCGCGAATCGACTCGGCTGCGCCAGAGGTGAGTGGGACCCGCCTTGAGGAGATTCCTGGCGTCGTACCGTCTTTGCGCCGAGAGGTGATTGGCTGCCCCTTTGCGCCGCGGTGCAGTATTTCCAAGGAGCAATGTCACAAGGTACAACCGCCCTTTGACGAAAAAACACCGGGCCACTGGGTGGCCTGTTGGGAAAATGGCCGTACGGGGTCAATCACTCATGGCTGAAACCACAATAGATCTCGCCATCCAGAATAGCTTCGAACCTGTACTCGAGGTCAAGGATCTGAAGAAGCATTTCCCGATCCATGGGGGTATTCGATTGCGTACCTTGGGGTGGGTGTTAGCCGTGGATGGGGTGTCTTTCTCAATCGGGCCAGGGGAGACGCTCGGCCTCGTAGGTGAGAGTGGTTGCGGTAAGACCACGGTGGGGAAGACAATTCTGAAACTGATCGAACCCACCGGTGGCAAGATCAGGCTCAGATCAAAGGAAATCACCCATCTCACGAAGGCCGAGATGCGCGACGTCCGACGCGAAATGCAGATGATCTTTCAGGACCCGTATGCCTCGCTGAATCCGCGAATGTCGGTGGGTGACATCGTTGCAGAGCCTCTGGAGAACTATGGGCTCGCGAAGGGGAAGGAGAAGGAGGAGAGAGTCACGGCTCTCTTGAACCGTGTTGGCCTTCAACACGAGCACATTTGCAAACGTCCTCACGAATTCTCTGGCGGGCAGCGCCAACGGATCGGTATCGCCCGGGCATTAGCTTTGAACCCGAGCCTCGTGGTCGCCGATGAGCCGGTTTCTTCCCTCGACGTCTCCATCCAAGCACAGGTGATCAATCTGTTGATGGACTTACAGGAAGAGTACCACTTGGCTTACCTCTTCATCTCTCACGATCTTGCCGTGGTGAGACATATCAGTCAACGGATCGCCGTGATGTACATCGGGAAGATTGTCGAACTGACCAAAAAAGAGTCACTCTTCAAGATGCCTCTCCATCCCTATACACAGGCTCTATTAGCGGCTATACCGATTCCTGACCCTCGCGCTTTGCGGGAAAGCTACGTGGCGGAAGGTGATGTGCCGAGCCCGATCAACCCACCCTCCGGATGCCGTTTTCATCTGCGCTGTCGCTATGCGAGCAGGCAGTGCCAAGTGGAGGAGCCCTCTTTCAGGGAGATCCATCCCGGCCACTGGGTGGCTTGCCACGTCGTGTGAGCTTTTCCTCGAGATGCAACCACCTTCAATGCCTATCTCTAAAAGCTGAATCCAATCTGCAGCCTCGAGCGCCACCAACACCATGCTTATGTTTCTCTTTTGGAAATGCCTCACTTGATTTGACCAAGGTGATTTCAACTTTCAGGAATCTGTACGAAAGGCTTATGAAACATGGGACACAGATCAGGACAGCCTCAAGAGTTCAAAGTTTGGTTCGTTCAGTCTAATGTCGAAGAAGGGGAGACGTTGCAGGGAAAGGAGGGCTTCCGCAGACCGAGCGGCCACGATGACAACCTCGCGCAGAAAGGCAAACCGAGACTCGCATTCCAAGGTAAGCTTCTTTGATCTGGGGTTTTAAAGGAGTTGCTGCTCCCCCCTCCATGACAATTTGGCCGTTCATGTATCGCTGCAAACCCGGCATGTAGGGTCCCTTGACAATTTCAATTTTGTGATGCCTTCTAATTCCCAAGTCGGCCCCCATCGGACCCCTTGTTCCTCGGAGATCTTCTTAAAATGCTTACTCAAAAAAAGAGTGAAAAATCGAATGTCCTGCCTTGTGTTGTAGAGTGATCCAAAATAAAATTGATTTGTAACTTGCCCGGTCTTGAGATATTTGATCAGTTCGGCAATCGAAAAGGCTCCCATGGCCGCTAAGGGGAGAATGTTGATTCCAAAGATCGCGGTCTGAAAGGAGCCTATGAACGACGGGCTTTGAAATCGGCCAATCAGGCAATTCAGGCAAGGGGTGTGAGGAGAATGGAGTAAGGCCGTGTAGAAACAGTTCGAGACAACTCCGGCCATGAGGTATAGAATTTTGTGTTTCACCGCAAATCGGTTCACGATGGACCGGAAGACCCATTTGTCAAAGGTATCGATAATCACATCTGTCTCTGGATCGACTGCTTTATCAATCGTTGTTTCATCGACCTTCACTTGTTTGGCAATGACCTTCACATGGGGATTTAGCCTCCGGGCGTAAATCATCAACGACTCAGCTTTGCTCCTCCCAATGTGCTCCACATGATGAATAAACTGACGGTTCAAGTTGGATAACTCGACTGTATCCTGATCAATGGCATCGAGGTTACCTACCCCCAGAAGGAGTAAATTATTGATGATCGACGAGGCCGCCCCTCCGATCCCCATGACCGTGATATGGAGGTTTTTGAGCTTGAGCTGGTCCTCTTCAGACCAATCGGCCATCGATAACTGGCGAAGATACCGTTCTCTTTCATCTGCGCTAAGGGATAGGTGTTCTTGATCCATGTTACGACCCTGGAGGTTCTGCCTTATCG
>Ga0315308_1002072_pt1 | contig 11381 bp, 14 predicted proteins | sample TDP3_MG_FD_203078 | JGI IMG/M metagenome (GOLD analysis project Ga0315308, IMG submission 203078) | Freshwater sediment microbial communities from Lake Towuti, South Sulawesi, Indonesia - TDP3 | ecosystem: Environmental > Aquatic > Freshwater > Lake > Sediment | place: Indonesia: South Sulawesi... | reverse complement strand
CAAAACTTCTTTCTTAACCGTGAACAGAGGCATGACTTCAACCTAATTCGCTTCATTGAAGAAAAAAAGGATAGATGAAGAAATAATGAGGGTTCTTGAAAGAAGATTAAGACATGGACAACATCAACCATAACTCCTAGGTTCTTCTATCTTTTCATTGAACACAAATGCATAGCATAAACAAAGCAAAATCGATAGAGAAGACAATGATAGGGTAACCAAATTAAGGTGTTTGATACCATAATTTTTTAGTAAGTGTCTTCCAGAGTGAAGAGTTTGCCTAGAGAACATAGAGACCGCTATGAGATTACTGCTGAAATCTTGAAATCTGCAGTGGCAGGTGCATTGAAACTGCAGATCATGTTCAAAGCGCGTCCAAGTTCCACTCAAGTTGAAACATACACTGCGAAACTAGTGGAAGAGGGCTTATTAGAATTTTCAAGTGTGAAAGAACATAAACGAATCAAAAAAATCTATAAGACAACTGAAAAGGGAAAGCATTTTGTTAAGAATTATGACTTATTGAAAAAACTTGGGGAACTCGAACAACTGCCTTTTTTCTAGAAATATGTGTTCATTGAATATTCAGTTCTCGCTTAAGCAAAGCTTATTTTTCTATTAGTTCAGAAACATTCTGCGGTGCATAGGCAAACATGAAGTTTTCCTTCGTTAATCCAGCGCCTTCCACTGACACGCCTAACATGGTCACTTCGGCTTGGCCGCCCTTGGGCTCGCTTTACATCGCGGGCGTCCTCATGCGCGAAGGAATAGAGGCTTCAATCCTCGACCAAGCCATAAAGAACCTTTCCATAGACCAGACTATTCAATGGGTGAAGAAAGAAAACCCCGACATCGTGGGATTCTCCGTCTGCGGTAGCTCCGCACGTGAAGCCTTCAAGGTGGCAGAAGCCGTGAAAACCGAGATGCCCGACGCCACAGTTGTGCTGGGCAACTACCACGCAACCTTCAACGCTGAAAGAATTCTCAAGAAATATCCTTCAATAGACGTCGTCGTTCGAGGTGAAGGCGAATACACCAGCCTCGACTTGGTAAAATGCTTAGAGAAGGGATACCAACTCAAAGAAGTCGAGGGCATCACCTTCCGAAACCACGGAAAAATAGTGTCCACGCCCGACAGGCCTCTGATCAAAAACATAAATGAACTCCCCTTCCCAAACCGCAGCCTAATCGACGCCGAGTACACTTCGCTTATACACGGCGTTGTAGCCGCCACAAAAAGATTCACCACCGTTGTCTCTTCGCGAGGATGCCCCTTCCAATGCACCTTCTGTGGCTGCAGAAAATTCGCCAGAGGCGTCTGGCGGCCGCGGTCTGTTGAAAACATAATGAAAGAACTAGAGTACCTGAAGAGTGAGGGCTACGAACAGTTCCTCTTTGTGGACGACAACTTTACCTTGAACACCAAACGGGTCGTGAACCTCTGCCAGATGATGAGAAAAGAGAATTTGAACATGGAATGGTTCTGCGATTCACGCGTCGACCACGTCAGCTACGATATGTTCAGAGAAATGGTGAAAGCAGGCTGCAAAATCCTGTATTTTGGAATCGAGAGCGCCAACCAGAGAATCTTAAACTACTATAAGAAAGGGATAACTCCAGACCAATCTCGAAACGCTATCAATAAGGCCAGAAAGGCACTTATGGATGTCATTGTGGGCTCGTTTATTGTGGGCGCTCCCGATGAAACTAAGAAGGAGGTTGAAAACACGCTGCGGTTTGCGTATGAGTTAGACATAGATGTGCCCCAACTGAATGTCTTAGGTGCGTTCACAGGAACCGACCTGTGGAGGGAGATGGTGTCGAAAGGCTATATTGATGAAGACACAATGTGGGAAACGGGAGCTTACGTTGCCACTATTTCACCTCATGCTGTGCCCTTTGATGAACTGCGCAGAATGGTTTTCGAGTACTTCAAGGGCTTCTACCTTCGAAGCGGACCGTTGGCAAAAGAATTCTTGAGAACGTTCAGGAGCTCCTACAGATTTGCAGGCCTAGTCAAAAACCTGGCGAGATTCGGTGAAATCGTGGAGAGCGTGCAGAGAGGAGTTAGACTCGACTGAAAGATTCTTTAATAAAGGCGGCGTCGTAGGTGAGACTACCGGCAAAAACGTTAAGAGAACTTAAGAAAGTCATAACTGAATTTGCCACAACATTCCGTTTTGTCAACCTGTTCATTACCAGTTCTTGTACCTGCCGCTGCATTATGTGTGAATTCTGGCGCAAGAACAAAGCGTTCATGAACGGTTCCACTTTTGCGAGAACTGTCAATGTGCTGGAAGGTCTGGGCTTCTACAATTTCAGCTTGACTGGTGGAGAACCATTGTTACACCCGCGATACTTCGATTTTGTAAAATTCTTGAAGTACAAGGGATTTTACGTGAATACTCCAACCAACGGTACTTTGCTCACAGAGAAAAACGTTAAGAGATTAAAGGAAAGCCGAATCGACTCGATGCATGTTTCAATAGATTCATTAAATCCCGATGTTGCTGACAAGGTGCGCCGGCATCCTGGTCAACTCCACAGTGCATTGAAGGGCCTGAAGTTGCTCAAGCAACACGGTATCCCTCGTTCTGCAATAATTATCCTAGCCAAACACAACATCAACGAATACACTGAAATAATCAAAAAACTGGATGAGGAATACGATACTCCAAGCGTACTCTGTTTTCCGGATGTTGGAGTCGGGCCTCTAGACGAAATAAACTTTAGCAAGAATGGGCTGGTTAAAGTTATCGATGAATTGTTGCTTTTGAAAAAAGCTGGATACCGTTTATTGAATGCAACCGAATATTTACTTGAGCTTAAACGTGCCTATTCAAATGAGAAACGACGCATATCATGCTACGGAGGGTACTATCTACTAAATGTTTATTGGGATGGCAGCGTAACTCCATGTTTCAATAAAGGCACAATCTGTCACATAGATAATTTTTCAAAAGATTCCTTGCGGAAGAAAAACTGCTATGATTGCCTTAATCAATGTTTTATCGAGTTTTCATACATTTCTGAGTGCATGGCTAACAAGAAACTATCTACTCTGTTGAAGGAAAGAACTTCGACGCTCAAACTCCATTTTATGGATTAGAAAGCATAGAAAGTCGGCGTTCTTAAATAGATTTATATGCGATCTCTCCCAAACCATACTTTTTATGGAAGAGAAAAAGAAAATAGGCCTTCTCACTCTAGTCCTAGCCACCGCGGGGATTATCTTTGCCTTTATAGATGCAGTTGTGAGCGTGTCTTACGGAGTCATTCCCTCAGAGCCATCGGCTGATTTTATGGATCTGGCCATAAACGGCCCTGTTTGGTGGAGGATTAACACCGTTATCATGACAATCATCATTAGCGTAGGAATCATAACTTACCTGATTGGAAGTGACAAGAAAATTTCAGAACGTTCGCTCAAAGATTTTTTCGGGTTTGCACGTGTGATTCTCACATTCGCGTTAATCTCGTTCTCGGGATTGGGTGATTTAACGGCTCAGACTTTTGTGGAGGTTTTGACGGGAAACAGTCCATTTTATTGGGTGTATCGTGAATGGTGGTGGACGAGGTTCATGCCATTTCCAGCAGTGGTGACTTTTCTGGCAGGTCGCAACATCCCATTAGGAATTGATATGATAATGGCTTCTGTAATCGGTATAATCATTTTGAGTGTCATGTGGCTCCACTATTACGAAAAAATTGATTTCACAAGGCTATTGAAAAAGCTTCTTTTGCTATTCTCTTAATGGCACGCCTTGGTTTTCGTGATTAACTGTTTACGTCCATTTTTACATAATCTATTTCGGAATCTATAAAGCATCCAATACTTTCCGAATAGATTTGTGCTCCTCTAACTGTTATAGACTCTACGCTTGGCAATTTAGAAAACACTAAATCGAACACCAAACGCATATCCAAATTTATTTCTTTCCACCCATCCTTAGGTTCTACCTGATTTTCCACGGTCCAGGCAATCACCTGATCCTTTATCCATGGATTTCCAGTCGTGTTATGCCTATATTCTATTGGTTCAATGTGGTGCCCGTCCACTTTGAGCTAGAAAAGAAAATGTCAATGTAAATGGCAGAACTAACATCGTAACTTGGATTAAAGTAATCAGTCTCAATCAAGGCATTCGAAAACTTGGTTTTATAACTGCAGTACAATGTAATTCCAGCGTTAAGTTTCGGAGGTCTGTCACCAACATTTCCTAGATATGTACGGTTCACAATTCGAACTGTAGAATGTAAAAGGTATTCATTTTCCCGCAGTGGTCTATCCCTTGTAAATTCTACGCCATTAACGGGATTGCTTATTTCGTTTGAGTAGCCACCTAATAGTTGAGAATGCTTTCCCCAATTGTGAGGGAGTTCACCTTGCGTGAGGGATGATGTTCCCCATGCTGAGCCATTCTTTCCATAATAGCGCAAATGAGCGATTCCATCCGAGATATTTGCATAACTGCCGTTTTGGAAATTTCTGAACCCGGGGCTCCAAACATTTAAGCCTGAAGCATTTGTTAGGTCTTCATCCTGAAAAAAGAAGTACATAATGGGACGGCGCTCAAAGAGATTCTTCGCAGAGCAAAATCCTGTAAAGAACCCAGCCATGAAGGTTACGACAATAATCATAAGTATCGCTATTACCAAAACGTATTTCTTTTCTATCATCGTCATCCCCTCAAGAGATTGTCAACTCATATGATTTAGAACTTGCGAAGACATCAATTCTTCCTCCTCTAGGCTCTTTCAAGACTATTTAGAAAAGATCACATGCCCTTTGGCATCACCTGACACGTTCATTAGGAAAACCTACATGAAAACTTGAACATCACAATCTGTCCAATAAAATACTCCAACTTAATAGCGGTGTCCTAGTTTCGTATCTTCTGAAATCACTAATCTAAAAGCTTCTGTGACCTCTACCTCGGTCCATCTGATTTGACTAGTGTTTGCTTTTTTTGATGAAGCACTGCATGACCTTGGGGCAGGTTGCACACTCGTCTGGAATTGGAGCATCTTCGTCATGAACCTTCAAGTAGCCAAAATAGTGCCTGCAGTGGGCGGGTGGCATGTCAACGGGTATTTTTGCGGTCTGAATTGAAATAACGCTTCCACTCATTTTGTCGACCGACACGTCTATTTTGCAGTGGCAGTGTGGGCACGCGTAGTAGGTCTCTCTTAATAGCTTCGTTGTGTCGGTCAATACAATGGGCTTCGAAAATTTCTTCCTACACTGATAGTATGGGCAATGGAGAGGCCCGGAGTTGGGCAGTGCAGTCGTCAGTTTGCCTACCTCACATATTGCTAGAATATGCCTAAATATTACTAATAATTATGTGCGAATCAAACCTAATAAACGTTCTTGCATACATGCGCAACAAAGATACAGTTTAGCAGAAACTGAGCGGGGCGATAACAGTTCTCTCTGCCCCACAAAATTTATATATAGTATGAAGAATATGTCATATGAGGATTTTTTCATAGGTGAACTAAATTGAAATCAATCCTAGCTGATACATGTTACAGATTCTTTTCCACCCTCTCAAATCCAACCAGACTCGCCATTCTAGAAAACTTGCGAGAAGAACCCAAGAATGTTAAGCAAATCTCAGAGTCTATCGGGCAAGAGCAGAGCATGATCTCACACAATCTGAAACCGTTGGTTGAATGCAGATTTGTTTTTGTCGAAAGGAAATGGAAGGAACGTGTATACACTCTGAACAAAGAAACAATGGAACCTTTATTCAAACTGTTTAACTTCCACGCACAAAAATACTGTCCCACAAAAGGCGCCTGCCTAAAAGACTGGAGAAACAGACCCGACAAATTCGACCTTGCCTATATAAGCCATCATTGATAAATTGAGATGAAAAAATGAAGAGGACAATAATTAAAATCGATGAGGAAAAATGCACGGGGTGCGGTCTCTGCGTGCCGGCGTGTGTTGAGGGCGCACTACAGATTATCGACGGGAAGGCAAGGCTTGTAAGCCAGAAATTCTGTGACGGCTTAGGCGCTTGCATAGGCAAGTGTCCAGTTGGAGCTTTAACCGTTGAAATCCAAGAGGCTGAGGAATTCAATGAAGAGGCCGCGAAAGCCCATGCAAGATTGGTGCAAACGAGCGAAGGTACGTGTCCTCCAGCGCAAGTCATGACTCTCCCAAGTGACTCAGAAAAGCAAACAATGAGGGTTGATGCACCCAGAGTTGATTCAATGCTTTCACAGTGGCCGATTCAGCTTTCGCTGGTGCCGCCCAATGCGCCTTTCCTGAAAGACGCTGACTGGGTGATAGCCGCTGACTGCGTGGGTTTTGCCTACCCGAATTTTCACCTAGACTTTTTGAAGAGACGAAAATTGATTATCGGCTGTCCCAAATTAGATGACGTTCAATTCTACGAGAAGAAGTTAGAGACGATGTTCAAAGAACTGCAGCCAAGAAGTGTAACCGTGGTAAACATGGAGGTTCCATGCTGCTTCGGCCTGTACAAAATCGCTAAAGATGCGCTGAAGGCGGCTGGCAAAAACATACCCTTAAAACAAGAAATCATTGATGCCAAAGGAAATAGAATCTCTACACGTTAAGAACAGTGGAGCCCCGGGCGGGATTTGAACCCGCGACCTACAGCTCTCTTTAACCTTTTATACAAGGCTGTTGCTTGGGCTGAATCCTCTCTAGCCGCTGAGCTATCGGGGCGCTTGCTACATTCCAAGATATTTTTGTGTCTATTAAAATTTGATGTTAAGAAAATGCTAACTACAGCGCATGAACTAGTGAAAACCTATGCGGCATGCTTTTTCTTGGGATATATTTCTCCAATTGAAATAGAGCACAAATACAGAAACATGGTTTTCTTATTTAAGAATCGAAAGAAAGAGTAAACGCGTAGTTTAAGGTTTATAAGAGAAATATGACATAAGTCATAAATGAGGTGCAGAGCCAGAGCAAAAAAGAACCAAATGAATAAGGAAGTGGAGCCACTATGGCCAAGTCTTTAGAGTTCGTATTTCAGTTTCCACCCATCTACGGAGTTTTTGACACGGGATACGGAGTGGTTTACATCTTCGGTGAACAACACGAAGACATGGTTGAAGACGTCATAGTACACGAAACACTGCACTACGTTCTTCAAAAAGTAGCGGGCAAAAGAGCAAGCCTGAAACTAGACAGGGTTTATGGAAAAATCTCCACCCTCAAAGATTAAGTCGGGTTATCCTCTGTCACTTTAAGCGCTCTATTATGGCACCTTTGATTGAACAGTGTAATTCCCTCAACCAGAAGAGAATATGGGCATGCCACGTGTAGTGACAGGTAATGCGCGGAAAACTATTTTGAACTTCGATTTGAACCCAGTTTTATTTTCTTCTCCTCTCTGAAATTATTAATACCTCGTAGAAGTGCGGCGTAGGTGATCCTTCCAACAAGGGCTCCACTTTTGCCCATGCTTTTTGTCGTTCATCGCTAAGGTGCATAGTCATAAAGGTTTTCTCACTTTCATGCTCCACGATAGCAACGTAGTTTTCTTTCCCTTTCGTAGGTTTGAGCAGTCGCCTCGATATGAATCCGTCAAACTTCTCGTAGACTGTGTTTGACCATGCGAACCACTTCTTAAATTCATCGTCTTTTCCCTTCTTGATTGACGGAAATTCAACCAAATTTACAAACGTGATTTTCACCTCCCTAGACTTTGTTCAGTTGAATCACTCGCCGGCTCAACGTGAATCACACAATGTTCACAACCTGTCTCTCGACTGACTTTTTCTTGAACCTCTTCGGCTATTCTGTCTGCTTCTTCAATCGGTGTGCCCTTCGCGACCTCTATGTGAAAACCCGTGTGAACAACATTTGGTCCAACATACTCGGCCTTCAATTCATGAACACCCAAGACACCTTTCACTGACTTTGCTGTTGACTGCACTTTTTCAATGAATTCTCTGCTGGGCGCTCGGCCTATTAGCTAGTGGACGTTGTCCTTAAAGAGGTATAAACCGCCCAGGGCAATAACCGTAGCCACGAATAAGGATGCTAGCGGGTCAGCTAAGTCGTATCCTTGTGCAACGAGGAGCACAGCCATTATTGCGGCCACGTAAGAAACCTCGTCCTTGAGGAGAGCAACCAGTTGCGCTTTTGCTGAGGCACTTCTTGTCTTCACTCTTGAAATGTCTATGATAGGAATAGCGACCATGAACATTCCTACTAATATCACTATCAAAGCGAGACTTGTGTTTTGGAATTCGCCAGCGTCTGGGCCCTGGAAGAATTTTGGAATAGCCTCTCGAAATGTCTCAAGGCTCATAAAAGAAATCAGAATTGTGGCCGAGACCAGTGCCGCAACGTTTGGGGCTCTTCCGTGGCCAAACATGTGGAATTCGTCTGCTGGTTTCCGTGACCAAAAGGCAGATAACAGAAGAAAGGTGGAGATTAAAACGTCGCTTAGCATTTCTAACGCTTGCGCTAACAAGACTAGAATGTTGGTCAAATAGTAGGTTGCTAGTTGCATAATAGCTAGTATCAGGTAGCTTGTCAAAGCGATTTTTATGCCGCGTGTTTCTGTGGCGTGTTTGATCATCCAAGCCGTCCTCTAGCCTAGTGTTCGTGTCCGCCCATTCCTTCTTCGCCGTGTTCTCCTCCGCCCTTAATGTTCGTGTATAAGTGGTGCGAATATAGGACAAATCCAAGATTCGCCTGTACGTACTCTCTCGCTGCATCCACATCGTTTTCATCGTATTTCTTCTTAGCCATGGCATGTTTGAATCGTTTTTGCAGTTCTTGCTCTGCAGCGTGCGTTAAGAGTTGTATCACTTCTTTGGGGTTTCCCTGTTCGATTGCTTTGTCCGCTTTGGGCACCACTGGACCCCAGTCGAGCCCCGCGGGTTTAAGGCCTGTATAAGGCGCTCCTTCGCCTTCTCTGTGCAAGCGCACAGCTGTTTCAAAGAACCAATAATCAGCGAGTCCAGCAGCGCCTCTGCCTAGTTTTCTCGCACGAAGAGTTTTTTTAAAAGCGTTCTTCAGTTCATCCTCAGCCTTTTTTGGCACCCAAGGAAGTATGAGGTTAACATTTCCCGTTTTCAAAGCCTTTTTTGCAGCCTTGACAACTGGTCCGTCCATCGTGTCACAATGTGGTGGCATGCAATCACCTCCAAGCGAATGTGTATTCTATTTCTTTATATGAATAACTATGGTTTGTGGCGCATCGTACGTGCGAGTCAGCGGTCTTCTAACCTCGAAATTTTTTTGTTTCTTTAGGGGTTTTATCTTTAATGTGCCCTTCTTTTAATGGGTGGGGGTTTCATCTTGAGGGAGAAAGGAGGATAAGAAAACAAGGTTCGCTGTTTTCCCATCAACCCCCAAGATATTGTTTGGTAACAGAGGAATATAGTTCTACTGTTTAGAATACACAAACCTCACCTGTTCATGGCGTTGCCAAATTGCGCATTTTCCTGATCATTCCGTTCCAGATTATACTTTCCAGTCTGTATTCCTTAAGCGAGAAGGACGGCCATTATGCTGCTCAGGAACACGCCGTCGAAAGTGCCTGCTCCGCCTAGGCTACACAATTAACTAAGACTGAGCTGTCTGCCAAAATAAGCCAAGCCTAAATTAAGTTTCAATCTGGCACCTGGGAAGAGGTTTACATCTCGGTTTAAATTCTCGGCGAATTTTTGCCCTGACTCCAGATTCAGTAAGCTATGAGACAAAGAAAAAACATCAACGTAGTATCCTATTCGCTTGAGTGTATTTCTTTTAGCCATAAGCGCTTAGGATGTAAATCATCCCAATAAGGTATCGCTGTGTAGATATTGAAGATTCGCCTCAATTCTGCAACAGGTTGTGTATGTTCGTCTACCCTTAGATCAATGTACGGATATTCTTCATCTTTGATAACCAAAAGCGCAGCCGATACCTATGCTTGGATAATTTTCTTGTTAGCGAGCAAATTTCCAGCTACAACGTAACCTTTCCCCTCGTAATGCCCGCTGATCGGCTGAACTTGTTTTCCCGTGAAGGCTGCAACATTTCCGTCGGCATCTACAATGCTTAGCTGGCGTTTTTCCTTGCCAGTGTCAACCCGGAGCAATCGTTTTAGCACTTCAGTTGGCGACAGATTTTGCTCAAGAAGGTTCAGTCCATCAATACCAAAGTAAGGATTAGACCATGCCTGAGTAGCGATTGCTCCAACTCGAGCCCTCGCAAAGGGATTAATTGCTCCGACTGCAGAAATGGCAGTAGAGACGGATATACCAAGCTCGCCTGTCTGTTGGCAATGGGCGACAATCGAAAAAGTCGTCAAGTTCATCTGCGGCCTCTGAGTTACCGATTTGGTGAACCCGTAAACTCTCTCCTTATTTATTTTAGTTTTATCTTTAGTGTTTACCATAAGGATTTACACAGAATTAGAATTCCAAAAAATTAAGATTTATCAGCAAAACAAAGTTGGAATGTAGGTGAGCCTTCTTTGAAACTCTATTTGTCATCTGAGGTTGAGCGGGATTTACGAAAAGCTATCTCCCAAAATAATATGGATAAGTTTAGCGAATTGGCATCTACTCTCAACTGGGGAAAACCCTCATGGTCAGCTTCTCAGCTGTTGTTACAAGTTTTAGACAATGATGAGAAAAAAATGTGGCTTTGGGCAAAAAATCTTTCTACCAACAAAAATCCTAACACTCGAAGATATGCCTCAAATGTTCTTCGGATGTTATGGAACAAAGACAAGAATAGAGTTGAAAAAATTCTGACCGCCCTTGCTGATGATGTTCATTGGCTTGTGCGTGAAGAAGCTCATGGTGCTTGGGGTGAACTTCTCATTAATCATTTTCAGCAAATTTCTCAAATCCTTCAAACTTTCAGCACACATTCATCACCGAACCTAAGAAGATGTGTTGCAATTGCGGTGCGAAGTGCTGGAAATTTAAGAAGGGAGAAGTGGGCAGAGTCTCTTATTCGTTTGCTAGAACCTCTTCTTCCCGACAAGACTCCTTATGTGAGGAAGAACCTCGGATCTTATGTAATAGGTGATGGTTTGCTTCGTTGTTATCCAAGCTTAACTCTGAAATATCTACGTAGATGGGCTCGCAGCAGATCTGAAGGCACACGCTGGAACGTAGCCATGTCGTTCGCATCTTTCGGAGGCAACAAGAACTGGCGAGAAGGTGTTGAGATATTAACACAACTTGCAACCGATAAAAGACGATACGTATGGCGAGCCGTGGCTTCCGCATTGCTTTATCTGGCGCGCAGACACCCTGAAGTCCAAGATGCGCTTAAAACATGGCTGAAAGATTCCAAAAGAGCCCAAGTGGCTGAAACTGTTCTCGAGTACTTGACAAAGAAGATTTAGAAAGTGCTTGCATCGTTTAAACGTTAAACAT
>Ga0315308_1002071_pt1 | contig 11385 bp, 10 predicted proteins | sample TDP3_MG_FD_203078 | JGI IMG/M metagenome (GOLD analysis project Ga0315308, IMG submission 203078) | Freshwater sediment microbial communities from Lake Towuti, South Sulawesi, Indonesia - TDP3 | ecosystem: Environmental > Aquatic > Freshwater > Lake > Sediment | place: Indonesia: South Sulawesi... | reverse complement strand
ATCTAAATTTTTTAATTTAACTGTTTTCCCTATGAACACCTTATCTTTAGGAATATTCTCCTCATCAATAATTCTCGCTCGCACAAGTTTATCTTCTAACTCAGTGATTTTCATCTCATTCAAGGCTTGCGCTTCTTTTGCTGCATCATACTCAGCATTTTCCCCTAAATCACCATACGACCTTGCTTGCTCTATTTCTTTACATAATTCTCTTCGCTGGACTGTCTTTAAATACTCAAGTTCTTCTCTTAATTTCTCATAACCTGCCCTCGTTAAATATATATCTTTTCCTTTCATTTTTCACCTCGATAAATTTTTAAGATTATTCGATCTAACAAACTCTTTCCAAATCTTTATCTAAGGTAAAAATCTCAATACGCTCGCCTGACTCTACATTAAAATATGAGTGGATGTCAATTACCTTTCTACCTGTCAAGTTTTTAACCATCACTTCTAAAAGTGGTTTTGCTCTTTCTATAAGTTTTTCCTTCAGTTCTTTTATCATTTGCCGTCCTTCTCGAGCCTTAACCAGATGCCTTTCTGCTGGAGGTAACACTCCTTTGAATCTAACTATTATTGTGTCACCTACCACTTGCGTAATTACCGCCTCTACTTCTTCTCCCATCTGTTCTTTTAAGAATTTAGCCATTGCTTCAGCAATTACAGACTCAACCTCTTGTTTGGATTTATTATCCATTTTAACTTCTCCTCTTCTTTATACTATGTTGATATACAATTTTGATGTCACTCATCTTCATTAGTATTTTCTCTATACCGTTTGTAAATAGGGCATTTATTCAAACAGAATTCATATCGCTTCTCTTTAGGAAGTTCAGCGACCTCGCTCCCGTCAATCAATGAGCAGTGAATCTTGTGCTTAAAAATAAGGCAACAGATTTCTTCTAAACTATCCTTACTCTCTTTCTCTTCTCCCATCAAAGTTCCTTTCCAGTCAGGATGTAGTTACTTCTTATCATTTAAGTGCTTAGCTAACGCATTATATTCCCATAAAATTTCCTGAGGTAGCCGTTCACCAAATTTATTAAGAAATCTCTGGATATCCTGGAGTTCTGATTGCCATTCTTCTAGATTAACCTCAAATAATTTCTCTAAATTTTCTTTAGGAATGTCTAACCCATTTAGTTCTAAATCTTTAAAATGTGGAATAAGCCCAAGGGGCGTTTCCTTTGCGCCCACGCAATTATTTGCCCTATCTACTATCCATTTCAATATGCGGATATTTTCACCAAATCCTGGCCAGATAAATTCTCCTTCATCATTTACCCTAAACCAGTTAACAGAAAATATCTTTGGAGGATGAACCAATTTCTTTCCGATATTAAGCCAATGTTTAAAATAATCACCCATGTTATAGCCACAAAAAGGAAGCATTGCCATAGGGTCTCGACGAAGTACTCCTACTTGATGAATAGCTGCAGCGGTTGTCTCCGAGCCGGTTCTCGCACCTAAAAATACGCCGTGTTGCCAATTAAAGGACTCAACAACTAAAGGGATAAGGCGAGTTCTTCTCCCGCCCAAGATTATCGCTGAAATAGGTACACCTTTAGGATTATCAATTTCTTTTGAAAGTGTGGGAGAGTTATATATAGATACCGTAAATCGAGAATTGGGGTGTGCGGCTTTTGTGCCTTGTAAGCTATTCCAAGTCCTGCCTTGCCAATCAACTAAATTCTGAGGTATGGGACCATCTATTCCTTCCCACCAAGGTTCGTTAGTATCTACATTTAGAGCAGTATTTGTAAACAGGGTAGGATAAAATTTAGAAACCTTTAATGTTTTTATCATATTAGGGTTGGTTTTCATTGAAGTTCCTGGAGCTACCCCAAAAAGACCTATCTCTGGATTAATTGCATAAAGCCTGCCATCAGGGCCAATATTTAACCAGGCAATATCATCCCCTAAGGTCCATACCTTATAGCCAGGAAGTGCAGACTCAAGCATTGCTAAATTTGTCTTTCCACAAGCAGAAGGCATTGCGGCAGTAACATAAGTTATATTACCTTGTGGGTCTTCAATACCTATAATTACCATATGTTCAGCAAGCCATCCTTCTTGAAATCCCAGCCAGGAAGCAATTCTTAAAGAAAAACATTTCTTACCTAATAGGGCATTGCCACCGTAACCAGAACCGATACTCAAGACTAAATGCTCATCAGGAAAATGCATAATAAGACGCCTATTCGGGTCAAAGTCTCCTATAGAATGTAGACCTTTTACAAAATCGTTGCGCTTTCCTATTTTTTCAACAGCATCTTCGCCCAGACGGGTCATTATTCTCATACTTATAGCTACATAAGACACATCAGTAAGCTGAACACAGGCTTTTGCATAAGGCGAGTCGGGATGTCCCATCATATAAGGTAGGACATACATTGTTCTTCCTCTCATACAACCGTCAAACAATTCAGTAAGAAGTTCTTTTGCCTCTTTGGGCCCCCTCCAATTATTGTTTGGTCCTGCGGTTTCTTTATCCGGATAACAGACAAAAGTTAAATGCTCTGTGCGCGCCACATCTGTGGGATGGCTCCTATGTAAATAAGCATTAGGCCAGGTTTTCTGATTAAGCTCATAAAATATCTTATGTTCTCCAATCTGTTCTTCTTTCATTCCTATTTCGATGAGCCTGTGCGCCTCTTCTTCCGAACCGCTACACCAATAAATCTTATCAGGATTGGTGAGTCTCGCCTGTTTTTCAACCCATTTTTCAAGCGGTGTAGCCATAATATTCTCCTCCTTAATAAAAAAGCCAACATCTCTTCCCGCTCTTTCTAAATAAGAACTAAGAAAACTCGATGTTGGCTTACCTGGCAACAACCCTTAACATATAAAATGTCAATGATTCTTGCTCGGTCTTCCAGAATATTATTTATGTTAGCTTTATTTTAAAACAAAAAAAGAATTCAGTCAACTATTTTTTTTCAATCTAATCTCAATTTAAAATTTATCTTCTAAATTTTGGTCTAATATAAAAATAATAATTCTTTCACCACTTTTTGTGCTAATATCTGTATGCAGACTTTTAATATGACAATCTGTAATCTTATAAATAATATTCTCCAATAAAAGCCTTGCCCCTTCTAATAATTCAACTCGTGTTCTTTTTATCAAATGCGTCCCTTCAGCGGTCTTAGCTAATTGTTCCTCAGCAGGAGTAAGAACTCCTTTCAGTCGGACAAGAATCATATCCTTTATAATGTAGGTTTTGGTCTCAGCAGGACCCCTGCCCATATATTCCTTTTCAAACTTTATTATCGCCTCACCAATCTCAGCTTCCATCTGTCCTTTAGTCATCACATCAGCCTCCTAAAATAGGGTCAGAGTGATTTTTTTAAGAAAATTGATTTGACTTTTTTATCCTTAAAAATTGACTCTGACCCCTTTTCGTATGAATCATAACTTTCTTATGGAATGCGTATTGCCAAGCTGATAAGCGATACTTTTCTTAATATCAACACTCCATGCTGATATCTCCAGATTTCCACCAGGAAGATCTCTAATATCAATTATGTCGGAAAACCCACAATTTAAGATAGACGGCGATTTGAATGCCTCCGCCACATCCTGTCTTTTCTCACCAACCCTCAAAGTGGCAAAAGGCCTTGAAACTCCGTTTCCATCAGTGTAAACAAGCAACGCACTATCTGCCAGGCTCTTTTCCCTTCGATCGCATGCCCATCCACGAACTCTTAGTCTCCCATCTACTAATATCGAACATTCCTCAAAACGCCCATTTGACTCATTACCATTTTTACCTTCCTTATCTAACCACTTCAGAATATTCGGTTCCACTGGTCTAAAATCAAGTAGTCCAATTCTTGTCAAATTGGAAAATCTATCTACTGCATATTGAGATTTTGGATAAAACGTTCCCCATTGTATATTGTCGGGGATAATCTTGCAAAATTGTAGAGCTATTTTTTGATTTTCTAGCAATTTATTATGATACTTCATATCATCTACAGAACATATATAGGAATTAATATAAAGTACTAGAAAGAAAAATAAAATGGTATTTTGAATGACTGGAAATTTCTTAACAATGAATTCTTCACCGCGAGAATAAAACATATATATTAGAAAAGCTAAAAGGCCAATAGAGATAAGAGCCGCTGTTCCGTCTCCCAAGTGCATATTATCACATTTCCCTGCCCTTATAGAATATCTATAGACGTGCTCATACAATATGAGGAAGAAAGCTAAAGTCAGAGTTTCAATTATTATTAGGAAATTTTTCGTAACTACTTTCTTACCACGGATATAAAATGCATATATCAAGTAAACCAAAATAATAGTAGAAATCGGCAGAAAAACAGAGATGCTGGTATATCTACTCGCCGCAGCTGCCCTCACTCCAAAACCTAATCTTCCAAAAGTTATTATAATTCCAGTGAAAATTGAATAGAACCCGAGGACCAACCAAGGATAGAAATAAGAAAATTTGCTAGTATCTTCATAGGCTCTGTAAATAATATAGCTTACGGATAAAATAAATATGGAAAAGATTAATCCTCCAACAAAGAATGGTAATATTGGTGCGTAGGGATATGAACGAACAAATGGAGTCGCAATCCAAACTGAGAAGAACGCAATAGCCTCCAATGGCTTAGAAAAAGCAAGAAAGAATGGAGGATGGTAGGGTGGTTTGTGATAATTTATAAAATAGAATCCAATCGTACAAAGTGCAACTATTAAGTATAAAAGAATATGAATAAGTTCGCCTTTTGCCTTTTCTCTGTCCTCATAATTTTCTTTCTTGAACAACACATTTACTGGAAAAAGCAACAACCATAGCAACATCCCATTAGCACAAGAGAAAGTACCAATTATTGACAATACGGTATTGTAAGCAAGTTTTGCTCGGACAGAAATATTAAAGGTATTTATTACCAATCCTGTAGTTAGCATGAGACCTGGAATAAAAAGGACCATTTGAAGTCCCTCTAACCAATTTTCCCATGAAACAGGGGAAAATAGTAATAGGTTAATAATCGCTAGTAACGTCAATTTATTTACTATAGTCAAATTTTTGGCGCGATTTAATAAGACAAACAAATTAAATGAAATAAAGCAGGCAAAGACGATTATCAAACACATTTCCACACATACATTCCAGCCAGTCACTAACCCAATTCCTAACGTAATCAATCTAGGGAAAAACATTCTGCTTTCATTGCTCTGGGCTATAAGATCGGAAAAACTTAAACTGTGGGAATGGTATTGGTCAAAAATTATAGAAAAACCCCATTGATCTCCAAAAGGAACATTTACCCAGTATCTAGTCACAAGGAGGATAAGCAATACGGCAGGCGAAATTGAAATTATGGACAGGAAAAGACTGCCAATTCTATTCAGGCAAGAAGCTGCAGATTTTCTAACAATAGCAATATTCATGCTTTTTTCAAGCATACCAGAATTTTAGTTAAAAGTTCAAAATCACATAAAATCTCAATTATTTTATCAAATCACAAAGTCGAGAAGAAACCTAACGCAGCCGTTGGCCTTTACAGGCTTTGACGCAGATGCCACAAATATGATGACCGATTTTACAACTCTTTCTAAATTCATCCAATTGCCTGTAACAGGCAAGCCGGTCAAAATCCTCAACTCTTTCCCTTATAGCTCCTGCCGGGCAGACTCCCAGGCAGTCTTTACATTCACCACACCTATCTTCTATTGGTTTGTCATAAGGAATAGAAAAATCGGTTAAAACAGTAACCAGTCTAATCCGGGATCCAAAATCTGGATTAACCAGAAGATTGTTCCTACCAATCCAGCCGAGACCCGCTTGTTGCGCCACTTCTTTATGGGAAAGATGTCCTCTCTGATTCTCCCAATCTATTGTCTGGGAGGATGGTATTGGTAAGGCACTTGAGTCCCTGTTCTGAATGAATTGGGTTATCTCAAGAGCTATTCGGTCTAAAAAATAGTTCACCTGGCGATAATGGTAATAGTATAGTTTAGTCGGTCTATCCTCAATACTCTCCATTATCTTATCAGACAATCTCACTGCTAAAGAAATTCCTCTATCCAGTCCTTTAATAACTCCAGGAGATAAATCTAAAAATTCACTCTTCAATCTGGAAAGGTCACAAACTCCAAATAAAGAAGCTCCCAATCCCAAGGCAAACTCTTTTAGTTTAGAATAGTTTTTTTTCCCCTCATTCATATTTTACATCCTCTTAAATCCCTATCCTCTTCAGATGAACCATTAAGATTTTAGCAGAGCTGACGCTCTGCAGCTACATTAGTCCTTAAATTCCCATCCTTTTGAGGTGAACCATTAAGATAGCAATTGCAGCTGGGGTAACTCCTGAAATGCGGGAAGCCTGCCCCAGAGAACCCGGTCTTATTTTAGACAATTTTTCCCTCACCTCATTAGATAAACCAATAATTTCTTGATAGTTAATCTCTACAGGAATTTTTCTATCCTCCAGTTTTTTAAATTTTTCTATCTCTTGTTCCTGGTGTTTGATATATCCTTCATATTTAATTTGAATTTCCACTTGTTCAGCTACTTCCAATGGAACCTCACCACTTCTATTATCAAAAAATCTCAAGTCAGAGTAAGAAATTTCGGGTCTCCGTAATAGTTCAACTAAACTGATTGGACTTCTGGGAGCTACCCATCCCAATTCGGAAAATTTCTTATTTGTCTGGGAGTCTGGAAAAATCTTAACCTCTCTTAATCGAGCCACCTCTTTCTCGATAACTCTCTTCTTAGTTTCGACCTCTCTATATCTTTCTTCTCCAATCAACCCAATACTATATGTCTTCTCGGTTAGTCTCAAATCGGCATTATCTTCTCTCAAGATTAGTCGGTACTCAGCTCGGGAAGTAAACATCCGATATGGTTCTTTAGTCCCCTTGGTTACCAGGTCATCAATCAAAACACCAATATAAGCTTCCGAACGGTCGAGGATTAATGGTGGCTTATTCTGTATTTTCAAGGCAGCATTAATCCCACCAATTAATCCCTGTGCTGCTGCTTCTTCATAACCAGTGGTCCCATTAATTTGGCCACAGAAATATAGATTCTCAATTAATTTAGTCTCTAATGTTGGTCGTAGCTGCGTAGGTTCAACATAATCATGCTCAATAGCATAGCCCGGGCGCATTATCTCTACTTTTTCCAAACCTTCAATAGTGTGTAACATCCTCACCTGAATATCTATGGGCAAACTGGTGGCTAAGCCATTGGGATAAAATTCGGAGGTATTAAGACCCTCTGGTTCCAAAAAAATTTGATGGCGTTCTCTTTCCGGGAATTTCATTACCTTATCCTCAACTGACGGACAATAGCGCACTCCTGTTCCTTTAATAACACCTGTATAGAGAGGGGAACGGTTCAGACCTTCTCTGATTATCTGGTGTGTTTTGGGATTAGTATAAGTGATATAACAGGGTAGTTGAGGCTGATTTATCTTCTTAGTGGTAAAAGAGAAAGGAATGGGAACTTCATCTCCTTTTTGTGGCTTAAGTTTAGAAAAATCGATGGTTTTCCCATCCAGGCGAGGGCAAGTTCCTGTCTTGAATCTGCCTATTTGAAAACCGAGCTCCTTCAGATTCTGAGAAAGTTTTACTGCCGGAAAGTCGCCCATCCTGCCAGCCAGGAAATTGGTCAAACCAATGTGAATTAACCCATTCAAGAAAGTTCCTGGAGTAATAATCACTGCTTGAGCATAAAACTCCTGACCAATGCTTGTTTTTATTCCCACCACAGTGTTTTTCTCTACCAGAATTTCTTCAACCAGGGCTTGTTTTAATTCTAAGCTTTCCTGCTTCTCTAATACCTCTTTCATCTTAAGCCTATAGGCTTGCCTATCTACCTGTGCTCGTGAGCCGCGAACAGCTGGACCTTTCGCCATGTTCAATCGGCGAAACTGAATAGCTGTGGCGTCCGTATTCTTGCCCATCTCTCCACCTAAGGCGTCAATTTCTTTTACCAGTTGACCCTTAGCTAAACCGCCGACTGCTGGGTTGCAAGACATGAAGGCAATAGTATCTAAATTCATAGTCAAAAGTAGAGTTCGGCAACCGAGCCGTGACGCTGCAAGAGCAGCCTCGCAGCCAGCATGGCCGCCACCCACTACAATAACTTGATATTCTCTATTTGAGGATTCTGACCCGTACATAAACAACCACTATTTCTTCTTGTAGCAGCAAAGCGCAAGCTTTGCTCCCTATGTAGGGGAGGGACTCTGTGCCCTCCTTACGGGCGACCACGGAGTGTCGCCCCTACAACGGCAGAGCTAACGCTCTGCAGCTACATCTTTAAAAAAATGTCTTTTGCCCTAATGACCGGGCAAAAGACATCAAAGCTATCCAACAAAAATCCCTTATTTTCTTATCTCCTTGCTCAAAATTATGGCTTCCGCAATCTCCCGCATTGGCTTACGAGTATCCATACTTTGTTTCTGTATTTTTCGGAAAGCCTCTTCACCCGATATCTGTAACTCCTCCATCAATATGTCTTTTGCCCTCTCCACGAGCTTACGAGTCTCCAGTTCTTCCTGAATCACTTTAGACTTAACTATAAGCTCCATATTCTCAATAGCAATGGCAGCTTGATTGGCTACTGTAATAAGCACATTTATTTCCGATTCGGTAAATTGATGAGGCAGGGAAGTGTAGCAATTAATAACCCCGATTACCTTCCCTCTCACGCTGAGTGGAACGCTCAGGAGTGAACATAACTTTTCTTTTTTGGCTATCTCCGCGTTTACATAGCGAGTGTCCTTTTTTACATCCAGAACACTAATGGGTCTATTCTCCTGGGCAACCTCTCCAGCGATACCTTCTCCCAGTTTGAGATTCGGTTTCTTGTTATACTCCTCGCTAACCGACTGAGTCGCTCGAACAATTAGCTCCTTCTTTTCCTTATCCAATAACATTAAGGAGCATATTTTAGAACCCATCACCTCAGCGGTTACAGTTACAATCAATCTCAAAATATTTTCCAGGTAAAGTTCAGAAGAGATTGCCTTGCTTATCTTGGAAAGCGCTTCTATTTTTCTATTGTAAGACTTATCTATTTTTTTTAACTTTCTACCTTTTGTTTTCGCGTTACTCTTATTCGATGATAACATCGGCTAATCTTTTCCCTTCTAATGCCCTTCTCAAAATGTCAAGTGCGCTTGCCATTGTGCTTTCTTTTATTTCTCTCCTTTGGCCACTAAATCGAAACTCTCTACATATCTCAACACCCATTTTAGGCCACACAAGAGCTATGTAGACCAGACCCACAGGTTTCTGAGGAGTCCCTCCAGTAGGTCCGGCAATCCCGGTAGTAGCCAACCCTATATCCGCCCCACTGATTTCCTGTATTCCTCTTACCATTTCCAATGCGGTCTCTCTGGAAACTGCACCAAATTTATTTAAAGTCTCTTCCTTAACCCCTAAAATTCTCGTTTTCGCGTCATTACTATAAGCCACAACTCCCTCTTTAAAATATAAAGAACTTCCAGCAACATCGGTAATTCGATCACCAATTAATCCCCCAGTACAAGATTCAGCCACTGCCAGAGTCAATCTCTTCCTAAGGAGTAACCGACCCGCCACATTCTCTAAAGTATCTTCGTCTTGCCCATAAATATAGTCTCCCAGACAGTCGTAAATTTCTTGTTTTGCCTTATGAAGCATTTCATCAACAAGTAGCTCATTCTCCCCTTCTCCTGAAATCTCCACATCCACCTCAGTAAGATGGGCTAATATAGAAAACCTCAAAATTCCACCTTCCATCCTCCGTTCAATTTCTACTACATCTTTAATCTTCTCGTAAGTTGCAGATTCTGTCAGCCCACAGATATGGAGAACACACTTCTTTTGTATTTTCCGCTCATACCTTTCCTTAAGATATGGCAACACAGTTTCCTCAACCATCGGTCTCATCTCTCGAGGAGGTCCGGGTAACATAATTATACTAATTTTTTGAACTTTCGATTTTGTATCTGCCTTAGTTCTCCTCTCCACTATCATTCCGGGAGCAGTGCCAATCTTATTGGGAATGACTTTAGCACCCTCGATGATATAAGCTTGCCTTTCATTTTCTTTCGGCATCTCCAGGTCCCTTTTTGCAAAATGGGCAGCAATCTGGTGCATCACTTCCTTATCGAAGACCAGTTTTTTCTTTAAGACCTTAGCCATAACCTCTCTGGTTAAATCATCAAATGTCGGACCCAACCCGCCAGTGGTGATAATAATATCAGCTCTATTTAAAGCTTCTTGAAGGACGCTTCCAATCTTTTCTCTATCATCACCAACCGTAGTCTCCCTCTCAATGGTTAATCCGATGCTGTCTAGTTTCTCACCCAAATAAGCAATATCGGTATTAATTTTCCCTTTCAACAGCTCCGTTCCCACGGAGACCAGCTCCACTCTCATCTGTTTTCACCATTAAATATTTCAGATTCGTCCCCTGGAGTCCTTGCGAATCGCGTAGGGGTGACCACAAAGAACACCCCTACGCAAATTTTTAGGACGCGAAGCTTCGCTTCGCTACTCCAATTATAACCCTTTATCCCCCAAGAAAAGGCTTGATTTCTGAGAAACATTGGAAATTTTAGCGAGAGAACGAGGCCGACCAATCTGGCTTCCAAGCAGAATCCTGTTCGACTCCGATTTATCGGAGGAGTTTGATTCTGCGCTTTGCAGAGGCCGAAGTTCTCGAGCGTGAAAAAATTTCCCAGTGCCGAACAAATCGAGCCTTTCCCTTCTTATTCCATCATCACTTTGCCTGTTTCCACATCAATAATCTTTATTTCCACTTCACCATCGGTCTCTTCAACTAACGCTACTGTGGGATTCTCCTTGGGTAAAGAGGGACTGCCCGGATTCAAAAATACTATGTCCCCCTCTCTTGCCAATTTCGGCCGGTGCGTGTGAGCCGAGATAAAAATATTGGCACCCCATCTCTTAGCGAGGTCAACCTTTTCCTCATCGCTCATTTTATCGCCGTGGTTCACTACAATTCGGAGTGAACCCAGTTGGACCAAAGCAAATGGACTCTGCAAGGGAAAATTGACCACAGAATCATCAACGTCTGAATCACAATTTCCTTTTACCGCCACCAAGGGAATATCTAACCCATTCATCTCCTCTACTAATTCCCCGGGAGCAAAACCCTCAGGCATAGGATTTCTGGGTCCGTAATTGAATAAATCTCCAGCATGAATAATCATATCTACATCAGGAAAGATGTCTTCCATTACTTTCCGCCAACCCACTAAATCACCGTGTGTATCTGCCATAACGCCAATCTTCATATCTGCCCCCTTTAATAGAAGGCAAAGCTTGCGCTTTGCTGCTACAGTAGATGGACTAATAATCTACTGTTAAACTTTCTTTTTATATCTTTTCTTATTACTT
>Ga0315308_1002069_pt1 | contig 11392 bp, 10 predicted proteins | sample TDP3_MG_FD_203078 | JGI IMG/M metagenome (GOLD analysis project Ga0315308, IMG submission 203078) | Freshwater sediment microbial communities from Lake Towuti, South Sulawesi, Indonesia - TDP3 | ecosystem: Environmental > Aquatic > Freshwater > Lake > Sediment | place: Indonesia: South Sulawesi... | reverse complement strand
CGGTAATATCAACAGGCAAGAACTCAAGAGCCATCTACGAAAGAAAGGCAGCAGAGCTAGGGTTGATCAAAAGACTAGCCTACTCAAGCGGCATCGACATAGCAGTCCCTAAACTAATGGAAGAAGAAGCAAAAACAAAACAACTGCTCATCGAAGAAGCCAGAAAAGCCATAGATAACTTCGGAGCCGAGGTCATAGTCTTGGGCTGCGGAGGGATGATAGGTTTTTCAGAAGAACTCTCCAAAGCCCTCAAGGCACCTGTGATCGATCCCCTACTGGTCACCCTTAAAATGGCTGAGACATCAGTCGCACTCAGCTTGAGACACAGTAAGGCCTGGTTCTACAACATTCCACCACACAAAAGAGGAACCTCGTCGCACCCGGCTGGCACTGATCGATCGAATCATCGTTGATCAAAAGATATGAGTGATCAGGATTCTCAGCCCTATGAAGACCAAGATCACTCCTCCCACGAACTCCACGTACTTCCCGAGAAAACGACTGGACTTGGCGCCCAGATAAACGCCGAACAAGGAAAATGAAGCGGCTACCACCCCAATTACTATAGCGGGGTAGAGGACTTCGACACTCGTGAAGGCAAACGTCAATCCAACAGCCAGGGCGTCAATGCTCGTAGCGACCGAAAACACCAGAAGCGAGAAACCTCTGATAGGATCTGATCTACGCCTATCTGCCACAGTCTTGGTTCTGATCCCCTCACGGATCATCTTGCCACCGACAATAGCCAATAGCGCAAAAGCTGCCCAATGATCGTAGCCGGCGATTAGGCTTGCCACAGTGGAACCCGCCACCCAGCCAGCTATAGGCATGAAGAACTGAAAAAACCCGAAACTAAAGGACAACGTCAAAGCCTGTCTAATAGAAAATATCTTCAGCACGAAGCCGGCGACAGCGGCTACCGAGAAGGCGTCCATCGCCAACCCGATCGCCACAAGGATGAGCGACAAAGCATCCAAGCCTTTCACTCTCTCACAGCAATCTCCAGCCCACGCAGCCAGTCGCATTCAAAAGTCGCTCTCTACTTAAGTCTGCATCCGGCCATGCCGGAAACTCACCTCGATTAACCCAATGAACCTCAAAAGCCGATGAGCCGATCTATTGGCCGAAGCTCCTCGTCATGCTCCTCTCCTCAATCGATCGATCGCTCCATTTCCCATAACCAGTCAACGCGCGCCAAGCATACTGCCAAGCAAGAAAAATTCAAGGGCACTTGCGTGGATCCCTATGCCTACAAAGAGGTTTCTTGTCTTGATGTATACTATCCCCATGATTATACCAAAGACGAATGCTATGAATGGATAGAACGGGCCTCCGAGAACAAGCCACCCCGGATGTCCAGAGACCACCTGTGGCAAATGGTACAAACCAAATACTACTGCCTGAACCACCAAAGCCTTTTTCACAGAAAATAGACGCTCAAGCCTAGTCTGGAGAAAACCTCTGAAACACAGTTCTTCCACCAGACCCGGGTGAAAGAAGTACGAGGCAACAAAAACCAAAAACCCAGCTGGCAAGGGCGCTTTCCCCAGGATCTGGGGAATAAATAGAAATGCCAAGAGCCAAAACATGATCAACCCCAAGGTCAGTGGCAAACTCTTTCGAAAGTCTGTCTTCTGAAAACCCAAGTTTCTGATGTTCCCCCTTCTCACAGCCAACTCAACGATGAAAGGCATCAACGCCCACAGTATGATTGACGGGTAGTAAAGCTGAAGGATGCCGAAGTTAGCAGTTAGGACAAGGGTTACAAAGAGTGTTACAAAGACTACCAGAAGGTCATAAACCGTCTCTCCAAGCTCTACCACTTTCTCACCTTAGTTTCGTTACTCCTAGAGCCCACTCAATTTAATCCTTACCTCCAAGCCACTAAGGACCGGCGATCGCTCGCTTGTGACCAATATTGGGGCGAGCGCTTCCTTTTCGATCGAAGCAACTTTTGGTTTATGAATCTTCACCGTTAGTCGGTCTTTATCGGTCCCTCAAGTCGCTGCGCGCGGCTGCAACCCGTATCTTGAAGCTCCGGATATTGCTCTTCCCTTTCCGTTATCACTATCCGCCTCATTTCCTCGTGTTCACCTCCGCATCCTTCGCCGCCCGGTCGAGCACCGGCGATTACTTAGTTCTAAATTCTGGAACGCCCCTTCTAACCCGTAAAACGGCTCTCCTTAACTATGTTTACCATCGTTAGCCAGACGGGTTATCGATTGATCGCTGCGCCTTTCAGAGCAGTCTTCTTCGGTGAGCAGCTTGATAGCTCTGATTTCGACTGGTTTCTAGAGGCACCGACACCATGCAGAGACCGGCTCAACTTCTTCTCGATCGATCGACCAGCGTGAGGGCGTTCGGCTCCCCGAAAGCCTTGGCTTTTGGTCTGAGCTGGTCTACTCAGTCATCCATCCCAAGAGGGATTGTCGGCGTCGAGACCACAATCAATCTAACGAACGAACAAGCGTTCCCAGGGTTTCTCGAATGATTTTGGATGCTGCAAAAGCGGTTACACCTGAACAATCGTACGGAGGGCAAAGTTCAACGATGTCGAATGCTCGAATGCTCAACGCTGAAATCCTTTGAAGGATCTCGAGCACGGTTCTGGTGGAGAGCCCGCCTGGCTCGGGGTTTCCTACGCCTGGAGCAAACGCAGGGTCCAAGACATCCAGGTCTACGGAAAGATAGATTTGGTCGACTCGGCCTGAAAAGTAATCCACAATGTCTGCTGCTGCACTCTCAGCGCTTCCGGCAAAAATAGCGGAAACCGGTATGAGTCTGAGATTTCTATCTCGAGCATACAGCAACTGATCTGGAGTTGGAGCATGAACGCCGACTTCCAGAACGTTTGCAGAAGGAACAATCCCCTCATCAACTATGCGTCTGACCACGCACGCGTGCGAGTAGGGGTCTCCCCCATAGCTCTCATAAAGGTCCGGGTGTGAATCCAGATAGAGGAGTCCCCACCTTTCACCCCTACCCGACACAAGAGCCTTTGTGCATAGATATGTTATTGTATGGTCGCCTCCCAAAAAGAGATACTTACGACCGTCATTGGGCGTTCGTGCACAGAGACTTTGAATTTCTCTGTGAACAAAATCCAGATCCTGCACCGTACTAGGTACGTCTCCCGCATCATAGATCGTCCAAACGTCCTTGAGATCGACCAGCTGTTCAGTGAAGCTATTGTAGAGCTTGCCAGATGTCGCCGCCCTAATCATAGGAGGGGCTTCACTCGCTCCTTTCCGGTAGGAAGAGGAACGATCCCAGCAGATCCCAAAGACATTCAGGTTTGCTTCATTTATGTCGGAATGCCTGATCCCAAAGAAAGCTTCAGAGTCAGGTGTTTTGCCTTGACCTTGCATTGACATGATATCAATTCTCTCCTACTTGCAGGTGTGGAAGCCATAGTTCTGTCGATCGATCCAGGCCAGACTAGCCACCTCCCGCTCGGGCGTACAGAGGCATACGTGAAGCCGCCCCAGCAATCTCTCCCCCAACAGCCCAGCGGTCCTCGACCAAATAAAAGCCGCGATCGATCGAGCTCGGTCAGTTCTTCACACTTGCTTCAACACGCTTCAAGAAATTGGCCAGCACTTGGATATACCGTTGTGACTCTTCTAGGTGGGGCATGTGCGAACTGTTCTCAAAAATGACCCATTCGGAGCCATGAATACCGTGATGTATCGTATCAACGATATCGGGTGTCGCCTCATCGTAGCGGCCGGAGAGCAACAGCGTTGGATCACGGATCTCGCCGAGGCGATCTACAACACTCCAATCTCTGAGTGACCCAGTTACGTGAAACTCGCTTGGACCCCACATCGTCAGATAAACCTCCGGGTTTTGCCTGAGCTTCTGGTGAGTCCGGTTGAGGCAGTCGGGCCATGGATCAAGCCGACAGAGGTGGCGACGGTAGAATACGAGTGTCGCCTCTTCATAGGCGGGGTCATCGGTGGTGCCTGCCTCTTCGTGCTTCAACAGGGTCTGCTGAACGTCGGACGGGAGCTCAGACCGTAGGCGATTTGTCTCGGCAGCCCACTGTTGTGCATCTGCGGCTGTGTCGGCCAATATCAAACTTGCCAGACCCTGAGGCTGGGTCAACGCATACTCCATCGCCAACATACCGCCCCACGATTGACCGAGCAGGTGAAGACGCTCAAGCCTAAGCGCGCGGCGAACCAAGCCGACCTCCTCCACAAAGAGTTCGACCGCCCACAGCTTAGAATCGTGGGGATGATCCGAGTTGCCGCAACCCAGTTGGTCGTAGAGTACGACGCGGCGCCCGGTCGCTGCCACTGCGCCAAGAGGCTCAAGATAATCGTGTGGCGCTCCAGGACCTCCGTGCAGACACAACAGAGGCAGTTTGCCGGGCTCTTCACGCTCACCGACTATGCAGTACCACACATTGTAGCCACGGAAGGAGACGAACCCTTGTCTGGTTGGGAATGTTCTATCCATTGTGCTCCCCCCTCATTACAGACTCATGATGAGGATTTATTAGCGCGCTTCGATAATCGATCGATCAGGGAAGAATAGCCCTACTGTGTTTTCAAGTTGAAATCTAGGAGTTGTTTGCCTTCCTCATCGAAGTAGAAGTCCCCTTTGAAGCTCTTTCCGTCTAAGAGCAACGGGAGCCAGTATCGGTCGTCCTGCCACATTTCCTCATAGGGGATATCCTCCAAAGCGAACCACCGTAGAACACCTTCCTCGCTGGGCCTGGGACCGCCTTTGAACGTTCTGGTAGAGAAAACGTGGACGATCCAGTCCAATCCGCTTCTGTCGCCAAAATGGAAGTTTAGGATGCCATGAGATTTGAGGCTTGTAACGTTCAAACCCGTTTCTTCGAGCACTTCCCTTCTCGCACATTCTTCTGGAGTTTCGTTCAGCTTGATTTTGCCGCCAAGCCCGTTCCACTTTTCTCCCCCGAACAGGCCTTTAGACTTCTTTTGCAACAGAAGCTTTCCGTCTACTATGATGTGGCACAACGTGGCGACTGTGGGCGTTTAAACCACTTCCTAAGCCAAGATTCGATAGCCTAATTAGTGGAGAAGCGAAATAAAGGATGTGGAAGCCGCATGCAGGATGACGAAAGAAGGGTGGCTGAAGCCATGGCGAAACTTTTGAAGGCTCAAGAGGTCGGAAACTACGAGTTTATCAACGAAGAGTCGTCGAAGAAGAGACTCCGTTGGTACGAAGAAAACAAAGGCAAACTGAACCTAAAAGGTTCCGACGTAAGAAAGGCATACACTCTGTTCTTGATTCAATACTTGGGTTTAAGCCCTGGAGAAGTTCCAGTCGTATACGAAGATGAAAGAAAGATCGTCTGGAGATCCTACAACTTCTGTCCTGTCCTTGAGGCCTGCAAACGGCTTAGAATGGACACCAGAGAGGTCTGCAGACAATCTGAAGAAAAAACCGTTCAAGAGCTCATCTCAAGGATAAGTCCAAACCTGAAGTTCTCAAGAAACTACGGAAAAATAAGACCCCACGAACAATACTGTGAAGAAATGATCGTACAGCTCCACTGGAACGAATCGATCCATCCGCACCGATCATCGATCGAAAACACGCTCGACCGACAGACATGAAAACACAACAAACCCACCAACACAGAACCCGACCACGATCAACCCATCGCACATGACCATAAACCCCAACATCGCTAATCAATACGACAGTCAGCTTTATATCCACTCTCCAGGCCAAGCCGCTGGAAAACAGAGTGGTCGACCCATGAAACTCCACCACCAGCCGGCGCGATTCAGGCCGAAACTGTCTAAGGGTTGGAGGCAGATCACATGAACAAGGGGTTTCCTATCCTCCTCCTCTTCATAACACTCATGGCCGGCGGGACAGTCCATCAGATGTCGGAAATCACGACCCCCTGGAAGACAATAACGTACACAACCACCTACACCTCAGCCACCACAACCCTGTACCTCTCCCATACCTACACGCCTTCAACCTCAACGGTCCTCCGCACACTCAAGGGAGACCTAACAACAACATTCAAAAATCAACAGGTAAACATGACACACGAAACCGCGGCACACTACCCCATCGGTGCATGGATATTCGAAGTACTCATACCGGCAGGAACCCCAACAGGCTATCAAGGCGAACTGACCGTGACATTTAACTACCAATCACCAAGAAACATAACTCTGGAACAGATCGGCATAGACGGATGGTCGCATATAAAAACGGCATCCGAATCGATCCTCACATATTATCCGCTGGCGACGATCAAGATCCACGAAGGAACAGGCTCATGGAGCACCTGGATCGTATTCATCCACCCGGGCGAGACAGAGGAGAAGCTCGTCTTCATCAGCAGGGAAGGATTCCCAAAGATCCTTTCAATAGATATAGCCCAAGTCTCGAAGGACGTCGCGACAGAGACCTCCACATCCCTCACAGTTTACTCACGCCCAGTTGAGATAACCATCACCGAGACCGTTGAGAAGACCTACGTCATAACCAGGGTTACCACCATCATGACATCCGAGACGGCGCAAACACTGCTCCCAACCAAGCCAACCGAGACCACAACCACCCCCAAGCCGACCACCACATCCACGGCTGAACGCACCGAACTAGGAACCCTGCTAGCTGCCCTGCTCGTCCTCATCCTGCTCGTGACCGGCGCCGCCGTCATCATCGTTATAAGAAGGAAAAAGCCCTCGTCCGCACCGCCACCCATCTAAACAAACCCTATGATGAGCACAACAGAAAGCACGCACTAAACCCAACCAAAGCTTCCTCAACACCCGGGCATTGCAACTTATTAGCGCCGCCTGTTCAACGTTCTCCTCTGGAAGTCAAGGAGAAGACGCACCGAGAACAGCTTGAAACGATTAATCGATCGATCAATCGATTCGCGCAAAACTCAGGTGTGCAACCAGAAAAGACGTACGACGAGACGAGTATATTTGACAGGTTGTCCGGCAGACAGAAACCATCGACCACAAGTACATCCAAGTTGCCCAGATGCTCTTCTTGCGGAAGAGACATACCCCGATGAAGACAACGGTCGAACAGGATCGATCGATAGAAAGAGAAAGATGGAAAGAAAGCTGGCTTAGAGCTGTTGTTCTAAGTGCACTAGAAGGATGAAAAAGGAAGGAGTAGGGTGAAGGACGCCAATCTCGAAGACAATCTTGATCGACGATAGTCGCGATGCCAGGGTGAACGATAAGACTTGTGATTTCTTCCAAAGATTTATATAGGTTATCGGAAAAACAGGCCGCATGCGAAGGCTTGGACCTGCAGTTTTGATCTTGGCTTTTGCCATCGTGTTGCTATCCTCGTCTTTTCTTCAACCATGCGCCACATCGTTTGTAGGGATCGGACAAACCTCCAAGAGCATTACACTTCAGGCAATAGCAGACGCGCATGTCGATAGCTCTAACACTACGTTTAACTTCGGAAAAAACGATATGTTAAGGGTGGAGAACTGGCACCTCCTGGGCACAAAGAGAAATGCATACATAATGTTTGATCTCTCCAGCATCCCAGCTGACGCCACAGTGAACCATGCCGAACTACAGGCGTTCTGTTGGGTTACATGGTCTGAGACTTCATCGATAAGCGTTCACCAAGTCGCAGATGATTCATGGAAGGAAGACGAAATCACATGGAACAATGCTCCGTCTTATTTCCCCGGAGCCACCGATATCGTGGTCGTCTCCAGCGCCGATATCGAAAACGAGCCCCGTTACATTTCATGGGACGTAACCGCCGACCTACAAACCTTCATCCTCATGGGAAAAAAAGAGCTAACAGAAGTGCTAACAGTATGGGATCCAAAGTATGAAGTCGAATTCACATGGTTCGGATCAAGAGAAGGCGAAAACCCGCCGACACTAGTCGTCGACTACACCTCGGGCGCTGAAATCACAACAACAGCGCCTGCGACTCAAACAACCCCGGCAACAACAGCGCCCGGATATACAATCCTGGCACACAAGATCGCTAAGATCGAAGGAGACACAATGACCCCTACAAACCGCTTCTTACCAAACGACAAAGCGGTCTACCTCCATTTTGAGATAGACTGGCGAAGCGTCGAGGATTGCGAGAAAACGCGCTTCACCACAAAACTTTACAACCCCGACGGCCTGATGAGCGAGACATCACTCTCCCTCTACATCGAGGTCCTCGGAGCAGGCCAGGCTATGCGAAGCGGAAACCTCCTACTCTTCAACATCACAGACACGACCAAGCTTGGAACATGGCGTGTAGAATGGTACGAAGGAGACAAGCTACTCTTCAGCGAACAATTCGACATAGCCTCCACAGCCCCACCCATAACCACCACAACCCCAAAGACAACGGCCACAATCACACCAACAACAACACCCACCACAACCGAAGCAAGAACCCAGGCCACCACAACAACTACTACACCCATGCTTGGCCCCACAACCTTACTCATAGTCATCGTTGCCGTCGTTGCAGCATTAGCAGTCGTGGGCATCCTTCTGTTGAGGAGAAGATCGCCCCGCCGAGAGACAAAGCCGCCCGTACAACCAGGATGGACGTTCACAATCGATCAAGGAGCAGGCTGAATGAACTTCTCCTCTCTCCCTGACTCGTAGAGACCACGCTAACGATCGATCGATCAAAGCCTAGAGGTCTGCATTCATACCCAGCTTCCTAAGTCTCCCTTCTAGAATCAAGCGCGCGCCCAGGATTATGCAGTAAGTGTAACAATGCCATTGAACAGTTTCCGCTGGCACAGCCCAACATATCCGAGCAGAAGGATCAGCAGAACGATAACCCAAGAACCATCTGAGCTAGCCATCTAACCCAGCTTGTTTGCACTCTTCATTTTACTAGAATCGGGTGGCGATGACGGGGTCACTCGACAGGCCTCCTCATAGCATCCTTTGCAATATGGCCGCAGTTCTGCGGGTGTCTTCATCCATCCACGCAAGAGCGGACTCCATATGGGAGAGTAGTAGTACCGCTCCTCAGTCGCGGATAACTCCGTGCCACAGCAGCAGCATTTCTCCATCGACCTATCACCCCCTGCCTCTTTCTGACTCTCTAACCAATCAAGTAGCACGACGGCTCTTATAAGCGTTGAGATGACTCGAAAAGCATGGGGTCGATCGGGAGATTTAGACGATCTGGAAGAAATGCTGAATGCTGGAGGCGTAAACAAATTCAGAGAGGGGCAGATCGATCGATATTCTGGTCCTCAGTTTGTCTATTCTCTGATTCTTCGGAAATGTGAAGCGGCTAACACTACCAAAACCATGCCCACTATGCCCTTGACATCATTTGGCGGAAACAACTGACTTGCCGGGTCATATGTAGTCAGGATTGCATCAACAAGCAGAAGTGCAGCAAAGGCTATCACTATTACGCCCACTACAAGATTGAAGAGTTTCACATTAGAGGCGTTCATAGTCTACCGCATCTATTGATTTGCTTTATAAGATTTTTGTTATTTCTTCTTCACTCTTTTTTACCATACCCCGAATTGCCCGAGCCTTTTCCTGATTAGTTCTTCTACTAACTTTCGTGCTTCTTCTGCAATCATCCTTTTCGTTATCTCGGTTGTTTGATAGAGCACGGCCCTCTTTTGAGCCTATGGTTCTGAAACAAGTTCTTGCTTCTTTACGGCTGTGTCCTCTAGTTCTCTCCTTAGTTTCTGGTTCTCAGCCTTTCAGTTCTTCCAATTCGATCGAACGAACGAACCCCTAAATGAGATATTCAAAACTTCAGTACTATTCGACCAACAATGAATACTACCCTCGATACCTACCCATTCATGCACAGGCAGAACACCGACATCCCTTGATCCTCTCGATTCTTGATACAACCCTATCCCTCCTCAATGCCACCATTACCAGCGACGAAGACATATACGGTAACCAACACAATGAAAGACAGGATGATGAACGATGAGGAAGGAGATCGTATCAATCCCCGGAATTCAAGCACCCGACTCACCATTCAACCACGTTGTACGAGCAGGCGACTTCCTATTCCTCACCAGTCAACTTTCAGCAGACCTTAAGACCGGCAGGATCCTTCGCGGCGACATCGCTCAGCAGACAAAGCAAGCTCTGGAGAACGTGAAGCTCTTGCTGGAGTCCTGCGGCGCCACGATGGACGACATCGTCAAAGTCGTCATCTATATGAGGGATGTAAACGACTTCGACAAAGTGAACCAAGTCTACCGCAAATACTTCACAAAGGGGCAGGAGCCAACCAGAGTGACGATATAAGCCCCATCGCCAATCGAGGGCATCGATATCGAGATCGAAGCCACGGCAATGCTTTCAAGTTGATTATGATCGATTGTACCGTTGGGGTTCCTTGGTCGAGCTACCACGCAGAGACACACATAGGGCGATCGATCGACCCCCGCTAGGTCACAGCAGTCGGCGCCTGACCGTTCGACGTTTTCAGCGCTTCTCAAGCATCGAGATCTGCTCGTCAACTAATCTATCTATGCAGGCTGGGCAGTAGTGTATCTCTCTCAGAAAGTCCACGTGTACGGATGACACACCGTCTACGGCCACCAACCTGTTGTAGGTTCCCTCGGGTTCCCCCATCTCTGTCGCGTAAAGCAACAGGCTGACTGCGCCTTCCGTATGGATGGCCTGAAAGACTATCCTGTCCTGGAAAGCCTGAACAATCTGATCCACGGCCTGGTTCCTCTTCTCTTCATCGAGGAAGAAGAGCGTCCAATACAGGAGGAGATTGGAGACGCGCTCGGTGTCTAACACAGGGAGCATGAAAACAGCGTTTTCCTCGATCATTCTCTCCAAACGATTCTTTACTGTTCGCGCCGTGACCCCTACCTCCTCCGCGACGCTCTTGGTAGACTTCAGGGCGTCGCGTCTTAGGCACTTAATTATCTCCCAGTCGAGAGGAGACAACCGGGCCTTGACCGGCTCCGTACGGAGGTCATAGACCTTTATCGGGTCTGTTTCGCCGAGCTCTCTCAGCAGAGCAACTCTTCGTTCCAAGTCCTCGGACGCGCTCCACATCAAGTGCACTAGCAACGAGTTCATGAACTCATAGACAGCCTGCACCTCCTCCAAGAGGTTCAGCCTGACGATAGCCTTCTTCTTCAGCCCCGGGTCTTTGAAGAAGAGGGCGTACCCGGATAGCTTGAGACCGAAAATGCTCAAGTTAGGCATGACCTCGTATCTCTTAATGAGTTCGCCCTCGATCCTCTTGATCCTGCCCCTCACGGTCTTCACATCGAGACCGATGCTCCTCGCGATGCCGTAGGGGCTGGGCCTCCGCATCTCACAGCTAGCCAGAGCCTGGTATTCGAAGCACATCTTCCCCAATATCTTGATGTCCAAGGCGTCCAAGCATATCCCAAAACTACGGCAAAGGCAGATGGGTGCTTTAAGTT
>Ga0315308_1002068_pt1 | contig 11395 bp, 8 predicted proteins | sample TDP3_MG_FD_203078 | JGI IMG/M metagenome (GOLD analysis project Ga0315308, IMG submission 203078) | Freshwater sediment microbial communities from Lake Towuti, South Sulawesi, Indonesia - TDP3 | ecosystem: Environmental > Aquatic > Freshwater > Lake > Sediment | place: Indonesia: South Sulawesi... | reverse complement strand
ACAATCGACTCAGCAATCGCTCGGTTAGGAATCAGATTGTAAAGGCCAGCTTCAAACTCCATCTTCAACTCTGTCCTAGTCATCATAGCCGCTCCTTTTGCTACGTCAACTATCCAATCAAAAATGTACTCAACCTCATCCCTTTCAGGAGCCCTAACATAGTACCAGCTTCGAGCATAATGTGGTACAATGTTTGGCTGATTCCCCCCCTTCTCAACAACATAATGAATCCTAGCATCCTGAATCACATGCTCCCTCAAGTAATTCACACCAACATTCATCAACTCAACAGCATCCAACGCGCTTCGACCCTGCTCAGGAGAACCGCCAGCGTGAGCAGCCTTGCCGTAGAAATGAAACTTAGCTGAAACAATGGCGAGACCACTTCTCAAAGACGCCGCATTCATACTGCTCGGATGGTGACAGATAGCAGCGTCTACACCATTGAAGCAGCCCTCTCGAACCATGTACACCTTGCCGCTAAAATTCTCCTCAGCAGGACAGCCAAAGAACTTGATCGTGCCACGAATCCCAGACTTCTCCAAGGCTTTCCTAACAGCAATTGCAGCCCCCATAGCGCTTGCGCCGTAAATATTGTGCCCGCAACCGTGCCCAGGTTTCCCCGACTTCAACGGCTCTTGCTGCGGAACACTTTTCTGCGACAATCCAGGCAAAGCGTCGTATTCGCCCAACAATCCGATGACAGGTTTTCCCTTACCCCACGAAGCCACAAACGCTGTCGGCATGCCCGCAACGCCACGTTCAACCTTGAATCCATGGTTCTTCAACTCGTCTGCCAAGAGAGCCGAAGACTTGAACTCAATCAAGCCTAATTCAGCAAGCTCCCAAATCTTGTCGCTGATTTCAACCAAACGCTCCTTGTTGTCCTCAATCCAACGATAAGCAACCTTCTTATCCACTGACATGAACATCACCTAAGAACACACAAATAGAGAGCCGAATCCTTTTATGGCTTAGCATAAAACCACAGAAATCCAAGACAGCCTCTCCACTTATGTTTATTAGAGCCGAAACCTTTGATTGTTGGTTCCAGCAGAACTTGTATGATTTCCAACGAAAGGATGGGAGAGAGAACATGCAGAAAAGACGACTCGGAAGGACAAAACTTAAGGTTTCAATCATCGGATTCGGCGGCATACCGATAGTCCAAGCTAGCGTTCCAAAAGCAGTCGAAATGATAAGACGCGCCTACGACTTGGGCATAAACTACTTTGACACAGCTCGCGTCTACGGCAACGGCGAAGAAAAACTCGGCACAGCCTTAGAAGACGTCAGAGACAACATCGTAATCGCCACTAAAACCCATCAAAGAACCCGCGAAGACGCAGCCCGAGCAGGCTTAAAACAGAGCTTACAGAAACTTCGAACCGACAGAATAGACATAGTCCTACTGCACGGTATAGACGACGAAAAAACCCTAGAACAAGCCATGGCAACAGAAGGCTCACTCACAGCCGTCAAAGAAGCCCGCAAAGAAGGAAAAGTAAACTTCATCGGAATATCAGGACACAGACCGCTCATCCTAGCCAAAGCCATACGCACCGGCGAATTCGACATCATCCTCGTACCCTTCAACATCATAAACCGCGAAGCAACAGAAGAACTACTGCCCTTGGCAAAAGAACTGGACATAGGCGTAACCATAATGAAACCCTTCGGAGGCGCAGACCTCAGCTTCGCAGCCCGCGAACTATGGGCATACAGGGTCCCGGAAAAAGCCGAATTCAACCGAATAATGGGAGAAGGAACAGCCAAAACAGAACGCTCACTCAGATTCGTCCTGGCGCATGACATTCACACAATTGTCCCAGGATTCAGCACGCTGGAACAGGTTGAATCCGCTGCCAAAGTGGGAGAAGAATTCACAGGCTTAACCAAACAAGAAAGAGCCGATCTAAGATTCGGTGAGCTGCCGCCGCCGCCGTTTTGCCGAGAATGCGGACTCTGCGTCCCCTGCCCAGATGGCTTGAACATACCGCTCATCCTCGGACTCGACAAGTACTACACGTTCCATGGAATAGAGAACTGGACAAGAGAAGTCTACGAACGCCTAAACACCGGAGTAGACAGCTGCACCAAATGCGCCAAATGCGAACCAAAATGCCCGTACAAACTGCCAATAATCCAAATGCTAAGCCAAGCGAACGAAAGGCTGTGCAAATAGTGAAACGCATCGCGTGCAAACTTGCAGTTGCCAACAAAAGCTTTTTACCTTTGGCATGATTTCCTCATGTAGCCTGTTTCAGAAACGAGGGCATAAACTACGAACGATGATGAACGATGGGACGTTACCGACAGATCGACGAAATCGTCAGACTCATGAACGATCCGATTCATATCCGTAACACTAGCATAATCGCTCATGTGGATCATGGCAAAACCACCTTAAGCGACAGCCTACTCGCAGCCGCAGGCATAATAAGCGAGCAGACGGCAGGACAAAAACTCTTCTTAGACAGCTGGGAACTTGAACAGAAACGTCAGATGACCGTGTTCGCAAGCAACATCAGCTTGGCACACACGTACAAGGGCGAAGAATACCTCATCAACCTCATCGACACGCCGGGACACATTGACTTCAGCGGCGCAGTCACACGCAGTCTACGAGCCGTGGACGGAGCCTTAGTCGTAGTCGATGCCGTGGAAGGACCAATGACGCAAACCGAAACCGTCCTCATGCAAGCCCTGCGTGAACGAGTTAAGCCTCTTCTTTACATAAACAAAGTTGACCGCCTCATCAAAGAAATAAAACTCACCCCGCAAGAAATCCAAAATAGATTCGCAAAAATCCTAGCCCGAGTTAACGCCCTCATCGAAAAATACGCGCCCCCTGAACACAAGAAAGACTGGCAAGTCAAAGTTGAAGACGACAGAGTAGCCTTCGGCTCAGCTCTACACAAATGGGGGCTCAACCTCACCCACATGAAAGCCAAAGGCATAACATTCCAAGACATAATCGACGCCTACGCCGGCGAATTCGAAGAAATAGCCAAAAAAGTCGACGAACTAAGCAAAAAAGCACCCCTATCAGAACCAATACTAGACATGTTCTGCCAACACTTACCCAACCCCCTTGAGGCGCAGCCGTACCGGCGGAGCCAAATTTGGCCAGGCGATCCAAACAGCCCAGTCGGCGCATCAATGGCAAAAGTAGACCCAAACGGACCCTTACTAATGTGCATCACAACCATTGAAGTTGATCCCCAAGCTGGCGTAATAGCCATAGGCAGAGTTTTCAGTGGCACAGTGGAAAAGGGCAAACCAATCCGCCTCATAACCAGCCACCAGTCAGGCCAGGTCCAGCAAGTCTACATGAGCATGGCAACAGACAGAGTCATAGTCGACAAAATACCAGCAGGCAACATCGCAGCCGTCGGCGGCATAGCAGGCATGCACGTAGGCGAAACTGTAGCCGAACAAGACATGGAAACCCAAGCCTTTGAAGGACTCCGATACGTCTCCGACCCAGTGGTGACAGTAGCCATCGCACCAGCCGACGTTAAAGACCTGCCCCTCTTCGACAAAGTCATCCACAAGCTAACTCTGGAAGACCCTAACCTGCGCTTCACAATTAACAAGGAAAGCGGAGAATACCTACTCAGTGGCATGGGCGAGTTGCACCTAGAAGTCACAGCCTACCGCATGCAAGAATCCAAACTCAAAGTCAAAACAAGCAAGCCCATAGTCATATACCGCGAAACAATAAGCCACGATTACAAAGGACCCGCAATAATGGGCAAATCGCCCAACAAACACAGCAAACTCTGGGTCACTCTACAGAAGCTATCAGAAGAAGAAATCGATGCCATCCGAACCGGCAAGATCAGCGAAATGCAGTCTCGAGACGAGAGAGCAAAAACTCTACGCACACAATTCGGGTGGGAAACAGACGACGCCCGCAGCGTCATAGCTACCGAAGAGAACAACCTCCTAGTCAACCGCATCAAAGGACGTCAATACGTCGAAGAAGTGCTAGACCACGTAAAATCAGGCTTCAGAGAAGCCGTCCACACCTGCGTCCTAGCCAAAGAACCAGCTTACGGCTTAAGAGTCAACCTAGAAGACATATCAGTACACGAAGACCCAGTGCACAGAGGACCAGCACAAATCTTACCCATGACTTGGCGACCCATATGGGCATGCTTCCTCCTAAGCGACCCCAAGCTGCTTGAGCCGATTCTCAGCTTCGAATGCAAAGTGCCACAAGCTTTCGTAAGCTCAGTATTATCCATAGTTCAGAAACGCCGCGGACGCGTATTAGACATGCCAACCGAAGACGACATGATGATAGTGAAGGCGGAGATGCCTGTGGCTGAATCCTTCGGCATCGCAGATGAACTCCGCTCCTCAACTCAAGGCAGAGCATTCTGGGCAACCCAATTCAGCCGATGGTCACCCGTGCCGGAAAGCATGATCCTAGACGTCATCAAGCAAATCCGCGAACGCCGAAACCTAGACCCCAACCCGCCCAGACCTGAGGAATTCCTAGAAAGAGAGTAACGGCGCCCGTTTTTTTTAGTTCCTTCTCTTTGCGGTGAAACCGAAGAAGAAGTGTCCAGTATTCTTGAACCCAATTTCTGTGTACACCCTATTCGCTGCTGCATTATCCTTTGAAACGTAAAGGATAACGTCCTTGCCCTCGTCGAGCAATCTACTCACCAAAAGTGAACATACAGATTTGGAGTAACCTTGGTTTCTCTCATCCGGCGCGGTGAAGACTCCTCGAATTATCGCCAAGTCTTCCAGAATCTCGGGCGACGCAGCATACGAAACAAGCTTCTCACCTTTGAAAAGCCCGAACGAAAAGCCCTTGAAAAAGCTCAAAGCTTGTTCAGGCTTGATGCCCAAGAGACCTGCAAGCGCAGGAGCGTTGTCCTTCCTCAACTCTTGAACTCTATGTCGGATCACTGGTCTAAAACTCTGGCGTGTTGCTTTCATGGTTACAAAAGTTGTTACGTGTCCCTCGGTTATCTTATCGGCCGGTTCAACCAGCTCAAACAAGCTCTTGACTGAAGGCAGATGATGAGTCTCTACGTTAAGTAGGGCCTCGGTTAAACGTGAGTTCTGCAGAAGAGGAATTTCGCAGCCTCTGGCTCCACGCATGTACAGGATTCGTTTGTCATATTCAAGCAGGTAACCAGCCACTTCATCTTCTGACAACGCAACCCAGGCTGACGTCTTGTTTCTCAAATGCTGAAGGTCGTATATGGCATAGAAGTGGCTCACTCTGTCAAGACTCATGAACTGAAGCAGATGCTTCTCTAGTCTCTTGTCCAAAGCAACAGTTTTGATGCTTTTCACAGGTTTTCCTCTGGCAGAAAAGAGTGTCAGAACACTGGTTCTTAAGCCTTGGCAATGTCAAATGCCCTACGCAATAGATTTAATTCTAGCGAATCTTCCCTCACTGTAATTGAGGAAAGTCAATTTGCGAGGACCTCAGGCGTCGAAGGGACAAGCCTTCATACTGATACTGATTGTCGTAGTCGGATTAGTCTTGATTCTTGGGCTGTTATCCTCACATTCCTTTCGAGTTCGCGCCACACCGATTGTAAAAGAAGCCTTCTGGCTAGTAGACGGACAACGGGCAACAACAGCTGGACTAGGCGATGAAGTCAAAGCTCACGTTGTCATTCAAGCCACCGAGGAATACGTGGGCTCAGTCGTAGTTAAAGTAAGAAAAGACGTCCGCTTATGGTTTGACGACGACTTCTCGGTTTCCACAGTTCCAGTCAACCTTGTAGGCGGAGAAGAAAAGACCGTAGAAATTCCATTCACGCCAGATGAGGCAAGCAAGAGCGGCTTAACAGGCTTACGCGGATACTTCATTGAAGTCGAATTCAGAGCAACAAGAACCTCATGGGTCATGGAAAACTCGTATCCACCGCGTCTCACAGTCAAAGCCTAGGATCAGGCACTAATTTGATAGTGTCTCCGAAGTGTTAAGATAGTCTATTCCGTCGACGAATCCGAAAATCGGTTATATCATAGCTTCTGCTAGTTGTTATCTCGGAGAGATAGCAACTGGAGCCAGTTGATTATTTTGTATTCTTTTGGGGCGTTTTTCTAGTCGTAGTCGGCTTAATCTTTGGGGCGTCAGGTTTCGGAGTGTTTGTCTTGGGTCGTCTCGATGGTTTCATTTTTATCGTTATCGGAGTGGCTATGTTTTGGGGAGGGTGGGTGCTTAGTGGTGCGCGGGGAATTTCATGTGCATTAGCTGCCGTTTTGAACATGTTGGATGCTGCTTCAACTGTTGCGTTCTGGAGCTTCGAGATTAATCCATTTGTCATGGCGGCTGGACCTACAATCTTCATGGTAGCCAAAGTCACTTGCTCACTAGCCATAATGTTGTATGCGAAGCTGTATCCAAACCCAGGCAAAGGAGGCGTTGTATTGGCCGCGTTTTTCGCCTTAATTGTAGCGTGGAACTTGAGTCAATACATGTTGGCTTTTCTAGGAGCTGTAGACGTTGTTTATGGGATTTTTGTTGGGACATTTCTGAGTTTCCTGGCCTCAGCAATTGTCTTCTATGTTCTATTTAGAAGCAGGATGTATGCTCATAAATAGTGAGCTTCGTGGGACAGTCGTGTGACAGATTACACGTGACTTAATATAGCTCAGCCTGTTTGTCGTCTGACAATGGTTTGAACCGTAAAGCTTTCCTCGGGACGTAGTCGACGTTGATTTTACAAGAAAATGTGTAACTCATATGGGCAAAGAGAGCTTAGAGGACTGCGATGAATGCATAAATGTTATATAATCTACTTCTACAAGATACGTGAAATGAGGAAAAAAGAAATGGATAAAAAAGGACTAGCACGAATGACCATAGTTCTGATCTTGGTGATAGTCATACTAGCAGCAGGTCTCATAGGCGTAGCTTACATTTACCTGACAGCGCCGACAGCACCGACACCACCTCCAGGAGAATACGAATTCAGCAACCTCACGGTTTATCCTACATCGGTTTCTGAGGGAGGAGAAGCCACGGTCTCGGTGAATGTAACAAACACAGCTGGAGTCGAAATCACCGGTGTAATAACATTGCTCTTAAACAACATCAAGGAAGCGGAAAAGACCATCACACTAGCTGGAGGCCAAGAAATGACTGTAACGTTTACTATCAAGAAAAGCCCTGGAAACTACACAATAGGTATAGCTGGATCATCTCTGACAGTTGCATTCACTGTTATTGCTGGGTCTCCAATCTTTGTGACCCAAAACAAATTGATATACGAGTCCGGAGCCACCTATCAATGGCTGGATCCTCACGTTTCCTACTATCAGTTTGACTATTGGACACTATGGCATTCAGTAGAAACACTGTTCTGGTACGAGAAGGACAACACCACAAAGATCATTCCGTGGCTTGTAGAAAGCTACACAGTTACCCCAGACAACAAGCATTACAACCTTACTTTACGCCAAGGGATAACATTCCAAGATGGAACACCGTTTAACGCAACGGCCGTTTATTTCAGCCTCAACAGACTCCTGATAATCGATGGAACAAGCGGCGATGGACTCAACCACGGAAGTCAAGCAGCATGGATACTTCAGCAGATGCTCAACAAAACACTCTCTTACGGTCTGAGTGGCAAGAAGTCTCTTAATTACAAGTGCAATTGGAACTCAACTTTCGTCAAAGCAGTGCTGGATCAAAACTTCGTCGAAAGGTTTGCAGGCGAGCCCTATAAGGTCAGGTTGAATCTTCTGACCCCGAGCACACAGTTCCTACCCATCATGGCAGGTCCATGGGCAAGCATAATTGCGCCAACATCAACAATCAAGATGGACTATGCAAAATACCCTGCTTGGGGAACATGGGATGGGAACATCACCAAATACTTCGAACACATAGCAGGCGTTGGGAAAACCGGCTTGGTTTTGCCTCAAACTGGCTGGAAAGTGGGCACGGGTCCCTACTATGTAGAAAGCGTCCAACCAACGGCACCCTATCTGACCGTCCTCAAAGCCTATGACAACTACTGGGGAGGACCAAACGATATGAACCTTCCACCAGCAGGCAAGACCCGAATAGGGACAATAGAGTTCAAGTATATCCCAAGCTTCACAACAAGGCTGCTCGACTTGAAGGCTGGAACAGCTACGGCGATAGCAGTGCCGACAGCCAGCATATTCCAAGTTGTTGATCGAGACAAGTGGTTTAACCAAGGAATTCTTGAATCAATAGTTCCAGGCGTGATTGAACATGGCCCGTTCGCACAGTTCTCGAGCTGGTGGGTCAACTTCAACACTAACGTCACAAGACCTGATGGAAAACTTAGGGACTGGCAACCCTTCGCAGACTGGAGAATACGAATGGCTGTCTCATGCTCTGTCAACATAACCGATATGAACATAAACGTGAACAACAAACTGGGCATTGTGGCAAACAGCGTTGTTCCGCCGAATACATATCCACCCGGTTCGTACAACCCAAACACTAAGGTCACTTTCTCATTCGACTTAGCAAAGGCTAAACAAAACCTCTTGGCTGCGAATGCAACTCCAATCACAACTTTCACGAATTACACTGGATATCCAATTGCAGCGGGAATTATCGATAACTCATTTGGACCTGACTTTGCCCATGCCAAGTCTGTTGAATTTTATGTGCAAGCTGACGCAACTACTTTCCAACAGGTTCTAACAACAATGACCGACAACTTGAATTCAATAGCTGAGGACGAGGATCTGGGAATAAGGTTCAATGTTGTTATCGTTCCAGGGGGACAACAGTATACACTGGCGTCAAGCCATATGATTGATTCATACATGGGCGGTTGGATAGCTGACTACAACCATGTGTTAAACTGGCTGGCACCTATGTACCTGTCGACAGGAACGTACTTCTCTTGGAACTTATGGAACCTAACTCGGCTTGATCAACTCTATGGCGAAGCAGAAGCAGCAGACCAAGCAGGTAACGTTGCAGACTTACTAGCCAAAAATGATGCAATGAATACGCTAGCTAACAATGTACTGACTTACATGGTTTGGTGGTATCCCACATTACAGTTCGCTCGTTCAACATGGCTGAAAGGCTGGTACGTCAACACGGTTTACGGAGTCGACCTCTGGTCCAACATGTACTACGAACGACCATAAATCACACCACCTTTTTTTATTTCTTTTTCGTGACGAACCCAAAACTTTCTCTGCGAAATTGCCCAATCTAAACTTCTGTGGAAAGACATATAAGCCGCACGGGTCCATACATGACATATGTCATGCAATTTGAACAGCACGCTTAACAGAAATTCACTAAACTTTTATAGCTCTGTCCAAAAGAACAAATTCGGAGGCTCTCTATTTGCGATTATACGAATACATAATTAGACGCTTAATACTAATGGTTTTCGTTCTATTTGGCGTCAGCTTGCTTATCTTTTATTTTGCGAGAGGCTTCCAATCGGGCTTCGATCCTGTTGCGCCATACATAAATCAAAAGATGACGGCTGAAGAGATCGCCGAGGTAAGAAGAATCCATGGGTTCGATCAACCATTGCAGATACAATACGCATTCTGGCTGCAAGATGTTCTTAGGGGCGATTGGGGTCTCACAGGCATATGGGCTCAAGGACAACCGGTTTTCGACGTTTTCTTTTTAAGTTTCCCTTACACGGTACAATTGTCAGTAGCGGCAACGATTTTGACCATAGCAATCGGACTCCCACTGGGAATAATCTCCGCTGTGAAAAATAACAAGATTCCCGACCACATTTCACGCATCATCGCCTTAACTGGCTACTCCACTCCATCTTACTGGTTTGGCTTCATGCTCCAACTAGTGTTCTTCTACTACTTCGCTATGTGGGGTCTTCCACACCTTCCGAGCACTGGCCTAACCGGAATGGAGGGAGCTGTTCCAAGAGTAACAGGTATGCCAGTTTTGGACGGATTGATCGCAGGCAACCTGCAATACACTTCAGACGCATTAGCCCATCTGATCCTTCCTGCTTTTAGTTTGGCATTCATCAGCCTAGGCTTTCTGGCGAGGATTGTCAGGGCCAGTATGCTAGAGGTCATGCGGCAGGACTACATTATTCTGGCTCGATCCAAGGGACTCAGAGAAAGAGTGGTAATCTACAGGCATGCGCTGAAAAACGCTCTGATTCCAGCCGTAACTCTCACTGGCATGTTCTTCGCTGCACTTCTCGGCGGAGCCATGATAACAGAGTTTGTCTTCGCATTGCCCGGAGTAGGACAGCTGTCACTGCAAGCAGTGTTCCAGAACGACAGCAACTTCATACTTCTGTACACTCTCGTCTTAGCCGCAATAATCGTGATAGCCAATCTTGCAGTTGATGTTGCCTACGTCTTCCTTGATCCAAGAATAAAATACTAGGGGGATAAAAAGGACGAAAAGAGTTAGGGCTAGAATCACAGGAACTGGCGCCAGAGTCAGAACAGGTGAATGGGCTGCTAGGTGGTCGGATCTCAAATACACCCTTTTCTTGTTAAGGAAAAACCTGTTGGTCATGTCCGGCCTGATAGCGTCAGTCTTTTTCATAGTCTTAGCCCTCACAGCCAACTACATTGTTGATCCAGACTTAGCGACTCCAAGAGGATACCCGGACAATCGCTACCCATTCGAGATAAAATACGTATGGAACAGTAATCATGTCATCAACTGGGGTCCAGGCATAAATCTCTATGATGGTCCTCAGTTCTTCGCTCTGGGCACTGATGGTTGGGGAAGAGACCTCCTCAAAATGATAATACTCGCTCTGCCTGTTGACTTGGAAAACGCTTTTATCATTGTTGCAGGAGCCGCGGTTTTTGGCACATTGCTCGGCGCTTTCGCAGGTTACGTCGGAGGAATAGTCGATGAAGCTGTTCTCAGAATCACAGACATCTTCTTAGCATTTCCAGGTCTTGTCCTTGCATTGGTATTTGCAGCAATGTTTGGCAGGTCCATACCTACCTTGAGACTTGCAATTCTATTGGTATGGTGGCCGCCTTACGTTAGACTAATGAGGGGTCAAATACTAGGCGAGAAGGAAAAAACCTATGTTGAAGCTTTAAGAGCGCTTGGTGCTGGGCACTTTAGGATTCTGTTTAGACACATTATACCTAATGCCATATATCCAATACTAGTTCAGGCAACTCTTGATCTCGGAGGCGTTGTCCTAACATTCTCAGCGCTAATGTTCTTGGGCTTCTCTCCAACTCCGTCTCTCCCGGAGCTGGGCAATCTTGCATCCGATGGATACCAGCATATCTTCGAAGCTCCATGGCTGATCATTTTTCCAGGACTCGTAATGCTTCTGATAGCCTTAGCCTTCAACCTTGTAGGCGACGGCTTAAGAGATGTGCTTGACCCAAGACTCAGAAGGTGACTGAATTCTCGAAATCTGAAGAAGATCTAATC
>Ga0315308_1002064_pt1 | contig 11426 bp, 13 predicted proteins | sample TDP3_MG_FD_203078 | JGI IMG/M metagenome (GOLD analysis project Ga0315308, IMG submission 203078) | Freshwater sediment microbial communities from Lake Towuti, South Sulawesi, Indonesia - TDP3 | ecosystem: Environmental > Aquatic > Freshwater > Lake > Sediment | place: Indonesia: South Sulawesi... | reverse complement strand
ATCTTGCTCCTTTAACTCTTCGAGAACCACTGTCCGACCATCTTCAAGCTGAAACCTGTCGTATTCCATTCTTGTTACCTCTAAAGACCAAGTTTTTTCTCTAGCTCTTTAACTAGTGGTGGTGGAAACTTCTTCCTCTCAACTAGTAGGATAAGTCTCTTCAGTTCTCCTCCTGCTTTTTCATAGAGTTCTTTTGTTATCCAGCCTTTGTGAAAAGCCTCTTCTAACTCATCTTCATCTAGCACTTTATATCTTAAATCAGGTGAAACCCACAGGTCTAAGAACAAGTCAGTCAGCTCTATCTTGTTGCGGTCCAAGAACTGCAAAGGAGTGACAACATCACAATAGTATCCGGTATGCTCCCCTTGTTTATTCCAGACTTTGAGAATACTAAACCATCTACCCGGAAACTCGAAATAGACGATTGGAAAACCAGCTGCCAGAACTGTTCTACCATCGAATGCTACAGAATGCTGCGAGGTAACCTGAGATCTGCATGCGATTATCTTTTCAGATCTGAATAGGCAGTCATCTAGGAACTCTGTTATATTGTTGGGCAGCCGGATGTATCTTAAGTGGATTTTTTCTTTTGAGTTGTGAAGGTCTGCTCGGGCTTTCGTCATGTGATACAGCAACCAGTTTGTTGTAGGTTGTAGCTAGAGTAGAGTTTTAGATTATTGGTTCATGGGTCTTTATTGATTCAAGGATTAATGATTGCGGTCTTAATAGAACCTGTCTAAGCCGAGGATGCCTCTTCAGTCCATCTTTTGTCGGCTGTGGCTCAACAAGTCGTGAGACAAATAGCTTGCTTCTGAAGAGCACATTGGAGTAGTCTGTTAGGGTGCGGTGGAAGGACACGGTCTTGAAGGGTCTAGATAGTCTCTCCATGTTCCAATCGATTTTGTATTTGACAACTCCGAAATATCTTTGCGAGGCGCTAACTCTTCTTCCATTTATCACCAAGGTTTCGAAGCACGGATGAGGAATGGAGAAAACGAATCTCCCTTTATTCTTCAGAACCCTTGCAGCTTCAGCCACTGCTTGTTCATAGTTCTCGATGTCTTGCAAAGCCATGAAACACGTTACAAGGTCAAAGTAGTTGTTCTGGAATTCTCTGAGGTTGCATGCATCATTGACGTAATAAGCGATGCCTAGCTTCTCTGTTGCTTCTGAACGTCTTGCATAATCTATCAGTTTCTTTGATGAATCCACCCCTATTACTTTAGCTCCTTTTCTTGCAAGAATCCTAGTATTGTGCCCCTCGCCGCATGCCAAATCCAGCGCGGTTGCACCTTTGATGTCACCTATTAGGCTGAAGGTTGCAGGGTTGTTGAGCTCCTCGCGATAGTAGTCCTTGCCGTGTCTGACAAAATCCACCCACGACTCAGCCGCCTTATCCCAATCATTTTCCACAGCTCTTTTTCTCGACAAGGGCATCATCTTGGCTCCCCTTTGAGAATGTGTCATAATGTCTGGCTATTGTCACTGCCCACAAATAAATGCAGAGTCAAAGCCTCAAGTTCATCTATTGCCAGAGACGGGACTCGAGCCGGTGTACTAGAGAAATATACATCTACACAGATACTGAAACCAGCTTGGAAGCTCCAGTGGGGCACGTTGTAGTGCAAAGACCACATCCGTAACAGTTCTCTTTCACCACGAGGCTCTTGCCATTCTGGAGTTTCCTTGCGTTGAAGATGCAACGTTCAATGCATGTGCCGCAGCCCTTGCATTCTTCTGAATCAACTTTCGCTACGAGCCCTGACTTTGCTATGTGATGTCTAACTCCGTAGTTTATGGCAGTGCGTAGGTATTGGCAGCAGCATGGGCAGCAACTGCAGAGATCAAAGACTTCGCCTTTTAGCCAGTCGGTGTAAAGGACCTGATGCACAAGACCATGCTCATTAGCCAGATGCAAGGCTTCTTTCGCTTCTTCCAAAGAAATCTGATCAGCCACTCCTCGTTCCACGAGCTCGTCGGAGAATTCGTTGAGTCCTAGGCATGTTCGGAGGGGTCTATCGCAGTTCTTGTAGGTTACTCGGCATTCACAGTCGCGAAGTGAGAAGGACCTTGCCTTCTCCAAGGCGTTAATCGCAGTCTCATAGGGCAATATAATCGAAACTGGCTCCAGAACAGCCTCTGGAATGGGCAATACTTTGCCTTCAGGGTAGGAGTCTGCCCTTCCACGTTTTACATGCTCTTTCATTCGATTATTCGCCAGCGCAGCCACGTATTTCCCTAAAGACTTTGCTCTGCCCTCTGAAAGGTACCTGTTAACGACACTTTGGAACGGCTTTGTCGAATAATATACTTCGCCATCTTTTCTCTTTTTAAGGAAACCTCTGACGAACAAACTGTTGACCTTTGATTCTAAAGCCTTCTCTGATACACCTATTATTCTGGACAGTTGCCTGATTGACTGCTCTTTTTCCGACAACTTGAGAAGTAGTTCAACTTCGTTCTGTTTGACTATCATGGGGAGGACATCGGTAAACATCGGCGGTGTCTTCAAGGCTTTGGCCAATCGTCGGTAATCATCGAGGCACATAATATTGCACCAATCGAAGTTCTTAATGGAATAAGAAACTTAAGATTATGGTGCTGGCGGTGGGATTCGAGTCCGCGACTTTTTTGGACACAGTCGATAGAGGCGCACGCTACAGGTGAGCGCATTGTTCCCGTGATTGCTGCTATGTCGCCGCTGGTGATAGGCGCTTTCTTCTTTGCGTAGGTGTCAACCGACGCCTTTTAGAACGTTTCGTCTTCAAGTGACTTCTGGCGTGGTTTTGTCTCTGATGGTTTTGTTTCAGCCTTGCCTTTCCGTCTGCCTTTCTCGTTCACCTTGACTTCACCCCTCTCGATTCTTGTCTTGACAACTTCTGCATCTGTCGGACTGTCCAATTTCTCATCTCCTTTTTAACTCGCCCACGAGGCATCGAGTTAAAAACCATCCTGACGGTTGGAAGCAATGCTGGTACAGAATGTTCTTGTACACAAAACCGCTTCCAGCAGCAAACACTCAGTTCAGGAATCTTCTCGTTAAGCGCGCGTGCTTATACGTATAGAACTATGTTCCATAAAGCTGAAATTTTCAAAGAATGCAACAGTAGGTTTCCTGAATAGAGAGGTGAAAAGAAAATTGAAAAAGGCAGTACTAGTGTCGATAACGCTGCTTCTTTCCATGGTGGCACTGGCATCCTTTCCAATGCCTGTAAGCGCACTCGCGAAAGAGGGCCCTGCCTACATTGTTGTCTTCAGCGGTTGGAATCTTCCTGCAGACGTTGACGCTATCATAGCTGAGTGTGGTGGAAGAGTTGGGTCTAAGCTTCCTAACATAGGAGTGGTCACTGCTCTACCAACAATTGACCCCGCTGCTTTTGAATTCAACCTTAACCAGAGGTCAGAGATCATCGACTTTGGACACGATTATGTAGCAGAAGTGCCGGACTACCTAGTGATACCAGTCAACGAGAGCGTATTAGCAGACGGAAGCGGCCCCAAGGTGATCGACCCATACTATTGGACGTATCAGTGGCATCTATGGCACACGATTGAGGCATCTCCAAAAGGAGCATGGTCAATAACCACTGGAACCCATGACGTAAAAGTGGCTATCCTCGACACTGGCATCGACTACAACCATGGTGATTTAGCGCCGAACTACGATTTCGCTCTGAGCAAATCGTTTGTTGATTGGAACTTCGACGGAACCATCGACGAACCCGAAATAGACGAAAACGGTCACGGAAGCCACTGCGCCGGCAACGTAGCAGCAGCCATCAACAACAACCCAAATGACTGGAAGTGCGTGGGTATAGGCCCCAACTTAGATCTAGTAAACCTTAAAGTAATGGGCAAAAGTGGTAGCGGCTACTTTTCCTGGGACTTCGACGCAATCTACTACGCAGTTGAGAAAGGCGTAGACGTGGTCTCAATGTCCTTCGGAGCATACGTACCGATGGCTGGAGGCGTCAAGGAAGGGGGATCCGCCTTGTTCTCTGCTCTGCAGAGGCTGTTCAACTACGCGAACAGGAATGGAATAGTCTGCATTGCTTCGGCTGGAAACCTAGGGCTCGACATGGACGGGCTCCATTCATGGCGACATCTGCCATCTCAGTGCTCAAATGTTATCTGCGTTATTGGAACAGACATCTACGATGACATAGCTCACACGGCTTGGGGAAGCAACTATGGCTCTTGCCTGCACGGAATTTCAGCTCCTGGCGGTGACTTTGCGTACCGTGAACCAAAGTGGTACAAAGGAACAATTCCACCCGCATACTGGCGATATTGGTATGGACTTATATTCAGCTGCGATGCTTGGACCACAACCGGATACAGATATGTTTGGATGGGTGGAACAAGCATGGCGGCTCCTCAAGTGGCTGGCGTAGCAGGACTAATCTTAAGCGTTAAACCAGGACTTAACCCCTCACAAGTGCAATACTTCTTACAACAAGGCGCAGAAGACATTGGAGATCCAGGATACGACCAATACTTCAACTTCGGTCTGCTGAACGCATACAACTCTGTGCTTCTGGCTTCCGGCTCGCGATGAGCCGCACGTATGCAGTACCCATGGCTGACGATTCAGCCCAACATCCCTCTTTTTTGTTTCTGCGGCTCTATCGCTATGCTAAGTAAGTTCTCTTAATTTTGTCAATAGAAAAGAGGTCGGCGTAAAACCGACGTTTTTGTGAATCAACAATAACGAATTAGTCCTTCGACAACTTTATTGATTTCTTTCGGTGCTCTGTGTTACGTGTTCTCATTTCCTTTGCTTATTTCAAGCTCAGGCGTAGCCTCGGCATGCTTGATCGTCTTCAAACTTTGTTTTCTAGAGAGGCGTTTGAAAAGAGCTTTGGCGTACTGATCGGTTACTTGGTTGCCTGTGTTGGTTCCTGTCTGGGTATTTCCAGTTTATTGAAATGTTTGTCGAAGGACACGATGGCTTTGGCTTTGAGTTTTGAGGCTGCATGGTATTGTATGGCGTCGTCTAGGTCTAGTTTGACCTTGTAACTTGTGTCTACAGCTTTTATTTCGTCCGTCAACTGGGTCGTGTGCACTCTCAAGCCCTTGTAGGCAAGCAAGCTTCTGAGAAAAATTCTGAGCTTGTCTCTTTTTCCAGACCCTTCCATGATTACGCGCGCTGCTTCAATAACTTAGTCAAGGAATCTGGAGTTCGTCCAAGGTGAAAACCGAGGAAAGTGAACAACCAATCTTTTCCAGATTCTGTCTTCCTCCTTGCTGCCTGTCAATGACACAGACTACATAGGGGACGACTAGACCTAATTGCCGCATCTGTTCAATTGAAGTACATACTTGTCCAGCGGTAGTAATGACATCCTCTATCACCGTCACGATTTCCCCACGGCTGAACCCTCCCTCAACCAAATTGCAGGTGCCATAGGTTTTGGGAATTTTCCGCACATACAAGCATTTCTTCCCTGTTCTGAGGGAGAGGGCGGTAGCCAACGGTATTCCTCCCAACTCTAAACCAGCGAGTTTATCAAAAGACTCGGGTAAGAGCTTCTCTAACTCACCAGTTAGAGCGCTTAACAGCGTTGGGTCACTTTCAAAACGGTACTTGTCGACATAAAAGTGAGTGCTTTTCCCTGACCTCAGCCTGTATTGACCAGACAGAACTGAAGCAGCTTTCAATTGTCTTGCCAACTCAGCCCTTTCCATGCCAAGTCCCAATTAAAGTTAATCATAGCTCGTTCATAAACTTGCACGCGCACCTTAGAGAAGTCAATGAAGAGCACAGGCGCGGAAGAGTGGACCCAACGATCGTTCATTTTTATGATGTTTTCAACGTCTTCTGTAGAGGCTGATGAACAACCACTACTCTAGTTAATTCTTTACCAGCGTCAAATCCCGATCTGCTGTACGCTACATTGAATCCCCATTCACCAAGACACTCATCAATCCATTCTTTTGAGAAATCATCTTGGCTCGACCTATACTCACTGATGAGCAATTTGCCAGATGACAGAACAAACCTATTTAATAGTCGCGTCACGTATTCCTTCTGCAATTCTTGTGGAATAGCATTCATTTCAGTCCTAACAAAGTCAAATCGCAAATGCGGCTTCCAATACCAAGCGTTGCCTATAAAGAGATTTGAGGCATATTGCGGCAGTCTCTGTTTTGCCAAATGAATAAGCTTCTCAGACATGTCAAGACCGTACGGAACTATGGTAATTCCCTGTTCACTCACCCACCTCATTAGGCATTCCAACAAGTAGCCATTCGCACAGCCGATGTCCAAGAACGAACCTGACTTGTCAACGCACTCGGCAATGGGTTTTCTGCATTTGATCCATCTCTCTTCTGGTCCTGCAAAACCAGACTGCTTCCACGGTTCATCGTACATGAGATAAGCATTCTCAAGCTCCTGTTTCATCTTGTCAAACCATTGTTTCAACTTCTCTGGTTTCATGGTTGTTAATAGTGAAAATGATTGTTTATATGTATGCCTTGGCGGGGTGGAGGCTTGAACCCACGAGCGTCTACTGCACATGACAGAAAAAGTAGGCTTTTGTTTGCATCAGAAGGCTGCGGACTCTGACCAAGTGTGCAAGTCTTTCAAGGTTGCTCCTATTTATATGGTGCATGCTTCCCCCTTTTTGCAAACAATGGTGCCAGGCGGATTCGAGCATTAAATTCACGTCCGCTTTGTAGCCGACTTTACGATGTCTCGACCAAGCTGCCTTGCAAGCTCAAGAGCACGTGCATCCTCTGACACTGGGAACCGTCCATATACACCTCTGAAGGGCCACTTCTGCACGGTTACAGGAATCATCTGCAGCCACAAAAGGAATTCCTCCAAATGCTCCTGCAAAGGTATGGCACTGTAGGCGTCTGAAGACGAGGTCGTAAGAATGCCGAAAGGCTTGTTCATTAAGGGAGAAGGCATTGAAGGATTTTTCAATCGAGTCCAGTAGTTCGCACAGTAAAGCCTTTCAATTAATGCTTGCAGTTTTGAAGGAACAATAAAATAGCGAGGAGAAGCAAGCAAGATGCCATCAGCTTGTTTCATCTCCTCATAAACGAGCTGAAGATCATCTGTTACATTGCACTCAAAAGGATGCTTGGCGCAACCAACTGCCTTATCATAGCCGCAAGTGGCTATACATGGACCAATCTTCAACCCAGCTAACTCAATAATCCTTGTATCAACAGTCTGATCCTCTTCCTTCACTCCTCTCATTGCCTCTTCAAGCAAACGATACGTGCCCCCACCTTTCCTATGAGAAGCACATATTCCCAAGATATTCATAATCATACAAAAGGACGAAATCACTTAAGAAAGTTAGCTTGGTGCCGAGGCGAGATTCGAACCCACGATCTACAGCTTTCTTTCACGCCTTCGTGTACAAGGCTGTTGCTTAGGCTGAGCCTGTCTTTAGCCGTTGAGCTATCGGGGCACACCTATCAACAACGGGCAAACCCATATTCTGGAATTTAGTGCAAAAGACATTTAAACCCGACTTAGAGATGCAGTCTTCTCTCCAAATCCTTGGCGAGAGATGGTGGAAATCTTCCGTCTTCAACTCGGCGAATGAGTTTCTGCAACTCTTTTTTTGCTTTCTCGTATAGTTCGCTGGCAATCCATCTTTCTTGAAGTGCCTTTTCCAACTCATCTTTATCCAATATTTTATACCGCAAGTCTGGTGAAACCCAAAGGTCTAAGAACAAATCTGTTAGTTCCACGCCGTCATCTAGTAATCGAGGGGGCGTAACAATATCGCAATAATATCCAGTGTGTTCCCCTTGCAAATTTCGTATCTTTCCAATTGCGAACCATTTGCCCAAAAACTCAAAGTACACCATCTCGAAGCCTGGTGCCAAGACTATTTTGCCATCAAATATTAAATGGGCTGATGTAATATGAGACCTCCATACGATAACCCTGTTTGACTTAAAGACAAGCTCATGCCAATGCTCCATTGTGTGATTAGGCAGCCGAATATATCTCGAACGAATCTTCTGATTAAAATGAGGCAGATTTGTAGGCATTTTCTCCATACTAAACGGCTACCTTTTCTTTTGGTGGCGGGGGCGGGATTCGAGCCCGCGACTTCTGGACAGTTGGGCGTTTGCCCCTTTTTTGTTCTCCAGATTATGAGTCTGGCGCCCAAACCAAGCTAGGCTACCCCGCCAGCATCCTATGCTCTGCGTGTGCATTGATTTGAGGCTTTCTAATATCATCATGTCTATTTCTTGTTTTAGGCTGCATGTAGTTTCTCTTCATTCACACAAGCTTATTACTGAAACTGGATGGAAATCCGATCAATGGTAGGTAATTTGCCATGGAAGTAGAAGACATAATGGTTCATAAAGTGATTACAATAGACCCTACAGTCACGGTTAAAGAAGCAACAAAATTGATGAATAGGCATGAAATCGGATGCCTCATAGCTGTCAAACAGGGAAAGGCGGTTGGCATAATGACTGAAAGAGATTTGCTGAAGAAGATCGTTGAACAGGCTAGAAATCCCAAGAAAACAAGAGTTCATGAAATAATGTCCAAGCGCCTCGTTGTAGGCACGCCACGCATGGAAATCGCAGATGCTGTACGATTGATGCTTCAGAAGAAAATCAAGAAATTACCGATAGTTGAAGACGGAAAGATGATTGGCCTAGTCACTCTAACAGACATCGCTAGGACAACGCGCATTGAGCCTCAAATGCTAGGCGTGATAAAAGAACTCCGCAAAAACGGATGGCTACCACCCAAGCACATGAAAAAAGTACTAGACTTCTACGTAGTCTAATAATTACGGTCTCACAAGCCTCTTGATACCGTTTCTTGTACCCACGTAAACGACATCAGCAACATCTATGAACAAACCTGTCTCAACCACGCCTGGAATAGACTTCAGCCTGAGTTCGAGTTCTCGAAGATCACTGATTTTCTTCATCCACACGTCCAAAATGAAGTTTCCATTGTCTGTGACAACTGGTCCAACCTTTCCAATCCATGTGCGGAGAATAGGGTTGCCTCCAACCTGTCGCATCTTGGGCACGACTATGCCGACAGCGAAAGGAAGAACTTCAACTGGCACTGGGTGATTCGACCCAAGTCTTTTAGCAAGCTTGGTTTCATCAGCTACTGTCACGTTTTGTTTTGAAGCCGATGCCACGATTTTCTCTCGTGCCAATGCGCCACCCATGCCTTTGATCAGGTTTAACTCTCGGTCGATTTGGTCAGCGCCGTCTATTGTGAGATCAATCCTTGGATGTTCATCTAATGTGGTTATTTGTACGCCGCAGTCCACAGCTAGCAGGAATGCTTGATGCGATGTGGGAACTCCCAGAATTCGCCATTTCTTTTGAGCGACAAGCTTACCTATTTCTTGTATAGCATACGCTGCAGTACTTCCGCTTCCAAGCCCTATGATGTGACCATTCTTAACGTGTTTAACCGCTTCTTGGGCAGCACGTTTCTTCGCTTCTTCAATCCAATTGGCGCTGTTATGCTTCGCCTTCAACTTCCATCTGCCCTAGCCTTTCAAGAACTTTCTCAACTTCAGCCCTGATCTCTTCAATCCTTTTCTCAGCGTCAGTTCTAGGCGCTGGCGTAGGCGCAGGCTTCTTTCTAGTCTTCTTCTTTTCCTTCTCTTTCTCCGGCTCCTCCATTGACTCTAAACCAGGAGTGGGAAACACCTTGGTTGGAGTTACAGCCTCTTCCTCTGCAGCCTTTATCTCTAATCGGGTTCGGAGTTCCTCAACCTTCTGACCTAATTCATCGAAACGTTCACTGAACAGTTTGATTAAGTCTTCTTGCATTGATTCAAGCTCATGAAGTGCGACAACGGATTCATCCTTGGATATGTTGTCTCTAATGGTCATCATGCGATCCTTGTAGTGTTGAGCGATTTGTTCCCTCTCTTCCTCGGTTATCTTTCCCTCTGCCTGTGCCTCATAAAGACGCCGAATAGCAAAGCTCAGAATCTCCCTTTCAAGGTCAAGCGTCTTGAGTCTGTCTTTAGCCTCTTTAGCCTCTTCGCCTGAGACTGTGCGCTGACCTGTTGACGCGAAACGTTTTGCCCAAGCTTCTGTCGGAGAAATCTCCCGTTGCTCTGGAACAACCCTTTTCCTAGTTTTCCCCATCCTCGTGGCATACAAGACAATGAGAACGGTTATGATTGCTCCAGCTCCTACCAGAGCAACAAGTAACAAGTCAGAATCTGCCACGAGGTTCCCTCAACTAACTAACATCATGGTTTTTCCCTATAGGTGGTATATAAGTCTGACATCAAGGTCTCAGCGTGGCTACAAACAATTCAGCACTGCAACCCGAGCTCGTGCAGCTGATCCCAGGCAGTTTTTCAACTGAGGCTTCTGAAAATACCTTCTTTGCAGTCTTACGAATTGCGTCTGGATCAAACCCCAGATGCACGTCGCCCATCTCGTCTTTGAACTCTGCAAAAGTGTGAGTGCATAGGTCGACTATAACCGCTTTCCCCGTGGTTTTCAGAACTTGCTTAAGGCTTTTGAAAACCGTCTCTATCTGCGGACAATGATGCAGCATGAGAGTGGAGAACGCTGCGTCAAACCGATCAGGAACAGTAGCATAGCTCTGTGCGTTTTCGATGCTTCCTGCGATGTTTTCTGCTACTCCAAAGAATGGCACGATTCTTTCTCTCTTCTTGGCTAGTGCCAAGAGCATTGAGGGTGTGGCGTCCATAGCGTAGAACGAGGCATCAGGCACGAGTTTCTTCATTTTCGTAACAATTCTCGTGGTGAAAAACCCTGAACCAGCGCCTACGTCGAGAATGTTAGCGGTTTGTTCCAGCTTGGGAGACGAGGTTAGGCAAGCTATTATGGTGTCTATTATTCGCTCCACACCCTCTTCGCCGAAGTATCCTAGAACTATTTTGTCCCTTCTTGTTGCCTCGTTCTTGGTGAAGTGACTGATCTCTTTGACAAGAAGGTCGACATGTGATGTGCCCAGTTTATGTAATAGTCTGGGTAGGTCTGTTGCTTTAAGGTATTCTTCAAGAGACAATTTGGTCAATTCTTAAGGCTCACGTGGTAAGCTAATCTTCCCTGATTTTCTTTCTTCCCAATCGTATTTTTGCTGTCAGGATTTTTTCAGTGGCAAATAGCTTTGCAGCTATATATAGTATCACAACTGTGAAAATCGCCACGTATCCAATGCCTAGGATAGCGGTGGAGTAGTCACCAGTTATCGTAGCTTGAGCTGCTAAGATGGGGTGTGTGAAGGGCAAGGCCAGTACCAGAATCCTAATGCCAAACGGTAGAGTGTTTATGTCAGCAAACATGAGTGCAAACATCGGCATAAGGAGCGGTGTGTACACAAAGCCCAGTAGCGACTGCGCTCCTCGCACGTCCTCGGAGAAGACGGAGATTACAACTGCTAATGCCAATGCTGAGAGCAGAGCAACGAAGACAGA
>Ga0315308_1002061_pt1 | contig 11435 bp, 7 predicted proteins | sample TDP3_MG_FD_203078 | JGI IMG/M metagenome (GOLD analysis project Ga0315308, IMG submission 203078) | Freshwater sediment microbial communities from Lake Towuti, South Sulawesi, Indonesia - TDP3 | ecosystem: Environmental > Aquatic > Freshwater > Lake > Sediment | place: Indonesia: South Sulawesi... | reverse complement strand
CAAAGCCAACCCAAAGTCAAAACTTTTTGGGATTTCTGAGCCGAATCTTCCTTGAGGACCAAGCCGCCTTGAATGAAGAAAGCAAAAATTGTCCAGAGAAAGATGCCGATTCCAATGAGGCCCGTCTCTGACCAAATTTCTAAGAACTCGTTGTGGGCATAATTGACGATGAACCTGTCACCCGGCAAAATTTTCAATAGTTCCTGAGAGGCGTAGCGCGGGAAATATATGTGGAATGCCCCAATTCCTACTCCCAGAGGATTATTCAGGCCCATTACGAGCGTATCCCTCCAAATCAGTAAACGCTCGGTGCGCCTGGTCAGTATGCCATAAACTTTATCAACTCCTCCTTCTATTGTTTTCCTATATTCCTGGCTCCTCCACATTAATCCAAAATGGAGAAGAATAATCATAAGCAATGGAATAAGAAACATTAACTTTCTTTTCCACAAACTGCCTAACCACTCCCTCCCAATCTTTCTACTATAAAGTATGGCGAAGACCAGAAAGGAAATTATGAAGCCTGCCCATGCTGAACGGGTAGCTGTAAAGTATAGGTTGAGAAGTAGAGCCAAAATAAGAAGACCAAACAGCAGTTTCCGGCCTCTCCTTTCAGTTAAAAACATAGAGAAAAATATGGGTAAAGAAATTACCAAGTAACTCGCAAAGAAACCTGGATTGCCAAAGGTGGCGAAGGGACGGTCATTAGGTCCGTAATAAGCGATGCCAAGAAATTCTCTCACTGGAAGGTGAAGGAACTTGTCAATTGGCGACAAAAAACCCGCTACCCAGGAAAAGACCGAAGTCAAAACATTCGCTGGGTTCTTGACTGCCCAGAAGGAACTAATTCCATTCAGGGAAACAAAGATACTTCCCAAAAGCCACGCGGAAATTATGTAATTTAAATCTCTTCTATCACGGACATTATTGGCAACAACAAAGAATATGGATATACAAATCAGCATCCTTTGAAATTCGTTCTTGGCAACAACTTTATCTCTGGAAAATATGTAATAGAAAGAAAAAGTCAAGCCATAGAAGAAAATTGGTAAGTTGAGAAGGTTTTTCTTGAGAACGACCTTCCGCTCAAGCATCATCCTGGCTATCCAGAAGGCTGCAATGAGGATAACAGATAGCTCCATGGCAAAGAGCTTGTAGCGGGTAAGTTTGACGTCAACTGCTAAGGCAGAAAATAGCGTAAAGAAAATAAGAGTTCCGAGAATGGCCTTTTCCAGATAGCCCGCCAATGGTTGCGAAACATCTGGTATCTGGCGAACTTTAGCCCTCTCAGGAGACAAGCCGTGTTTTGTCACTTCCGCTCCGCATAAGTGATGTATATAGGACGACCCTGACGGACAATATCAAAAATTGCTCCTGCCCCAAGGTCTACCTTCTTAATCACTTTCTTGAAATCGCTGATGCTACGGATAGTTTGTCTATTTATGCCCTTTATCAAATCGCCTTCCACCAGACCAATCTCTTCAGCCTTGCTCCCGACTTGAATCTCGGCAATTACAACACCTTCCTTTTCTTCAATCCCATATTGTCTGGCCAGACTCGCTGTTAATGTCTCCACCCTCATGCCCAGCCACTCTTCAAATTCTGCTCCCTTTTCTTTTTCCTTTTTCTCCTCCTCTTTCGGAACCTCTTCCGTGACCTCTGGCATTTCAGCCAGCTCTATAGTCAGTGGAACCTCCTTCTTTTCTCTAATTACTATTACCTTCACTTTCTTCCCCGGTGTTGTTCCGGCAACTACATCCTGGAGGTCCTTCACACTTTCAACTTCGTGGTCTTGAAATTTTGTAATCACGTCACCTCTCTTCATTCCTCCCTTTTCTGCAGCCGAGCCCTCAATTACTCTATTTACCAGAACGCCTTTCTTACTGGAAAGCTCGAACTGTTTGGCTATGACCTCGTCCACCTCCCTTATCTCTATGCCCAGCCAGCCACGCACAACCTTTCCCTTTTCGATTAACTGACCGAGAATCTCTTTGGCATTATTAATTGGAATGGCAAACCCTACGCCTGAGAAAACTCCGGTTGGAGCATAGATTGCTGTGTTAATCCCTATGACTTCCCCTTCAATATTTACTAGCGGACCGCCGCTATTGCCGCGATTGATGGACGCATCGGTTTGAATCATCTCTCTATACTCCTTACCTTCAACATACAGCGATTGCCTCTTCGCACTAATTACCCCCACAGTTACAGTCTGCCTTAGTCCAAATGGCGACCCGATTGCTATCGCCCAATCTCCAATCCTTATCTTATCCGAATCGCCGAGTTTGGCTGCGGTAAATTTCTCCTTTGACTTTATTTTAATTACCGCTAAGTCGGTTTTAGGGTCTTTACCAACTACCTTGCCATCGTATTTCTTTTCCTCCCCGTCGGACAGGGTCACCTTAATGTCCTCAGCTCCGGCAATTACATGGTAATTTGTCAATATATAGCCTTCCGGGTCAATAATTACTCCCGAGCCAGTTCCTTCGGCTCTTCGCTTAAACTCCCTCGGCGCTGGCTGTGGTTTCTTTTCCCCTCTCGGCCTTCCAAAAAATTCATCAAAGAAATCCTGAAAAGGGTCGCCAAAGTAGAATTCGTAATAGGGAACTTCCATCTTTACAATTTGCACTGCAGAGATGTTTACCACCGAAGGCATTACTGTCTGAGCCACATTGGCGAAAGCCTCCTGAAGCTCCGTAACCCCGCTGGGGACAGACACAGCTTTCTCAACCGAACTCTCCCCCTTGGTCAAGACGAATTTCTTCTCCCCTTTTTCCCCTTTACATGTAAATCCCAAAAACAATAAAAGAGCCAAAACTACCACAAAAGTCCCAATCCAAATTTTAGACCTTACCATTTTCCCCATTTTCCTTAACCTCCTTATGTTCGCGCAAGAAGATTCGCCACTTCTAAATCCGAGACACAACCTTTACTTCCCACCACCTTCCTGTAGCGTCTAAAGCACGAGAGTTACCTTTTTCTTAGTCCCGATTCATTGAGACCAACAGAATCATTTTAAAGATATCTTTTCAAGTCTCCAACGGAGAAACTCCATCTCAATTCAAAACCTTTATTTAAATCTCGTCGCAGGTATCTCTACCGCCCTGCCTTGCCTGTAAACACCAAGTATATTTCTCTGATTTTGTCCTCGAGGTAGGACGGCATCAATAATATTTGGTATATTCACTATTCCCTTATCAGAAAACGCGCTGGCACCGCCGAAATGGGATTCATCATTCACTTCTCTAATTTCTCTGACATTCCAATTTCGCGAGGCTGATTCGCCGTCAAAAGCCAGGACAATCGGTAGATATCCCCAATTTCGTGGGTCACCCCGGAGCAGGCTTCTGGGAACATAAATGGTAACTTCTCCACTCGCAGAATCAACCTTCATTTTCAGGTTTGCTAACTTAGCCGGTTTGCCGGCTCCATCTATCTTATAAAGAACCTGCTGCCAGCCATCCACAGAGATTGCATACTCCCACGCATCTTCCGCCGTGGTGTAGGCGTTTCTTCCAGGAAGGAGTTCCATAGACCCCGCTCCTACCTTATTATTTAAGTCAACATAAAGATCAATAATCTGTAGGCTTAGCCCAGAAGGGGAAGCCCAGGGATTTTCAATTATACCCAGTTTGACTTTGAAAAGCAGATATTCGGTTCCTTCGCTTACCGAAAACTCACGAATGTCAAAAGAACCGGGCTTAAAAACTGGATCCATCGGGTAGGTATAATTACCGGGGCCGTAGTCGTCACCGACGGGGTCAACGATTCTTGAAATACCGGCCGCCTTATTAAATAATTCGGGAATAATTACGGTAATGGGAACAAAAGGTGGCATAACTTCTAATTCTACGCCACCTCCCGCTGCCACAGCAATCATTCTCAATTTCTCTCCACCTGAAATGTTAAGGTATTCAAAGGGTATCGCGATTTCAAATGAATAGGCTCCCACTGCCATAGAATAGAGGTCCAAAATAGGTTGCCAGGTGTTTTCCCCTGTCGCACCTGAAAGGACTGCTTTTCCTTTTCCATCCTCAGTGCCCGAGCCAAGTTGTTCCAACCATATCCCTACTTCGTGAGATAGTCCAAAGCCCAACACTCTTTCTCCACTTGACCCTCCGTAGCGAGTGGAGAGATTGTACTTCCCCGCTCCTGGCGTTCCCATATAGAATCCGATGAAGAAATCTGTTCCCCTTCTTTCAGCAAGCAATTCTTTCGCATCCAGTCTCAGATAGAGATTAAATCTGTCGTATCCATAATAAATTTTATCAAATATCTTGCTCTTCTTGTCTACATAGTAGCCGGCATTGTCCCATTCTCCCTTATCAACCATACCATCAATCTGAGGAGTAACAAAATCCAAAATCCCCCTCTCGGGTAATAACTCTTTATAAGCAACAATCGGCTGAAATAGCCTGGCCGGCGGCTCCATTCCTATAGTCTGATATACCTTTATGAGTAAGCTCCTGTATTCCTGATCAAAAATTTCGTCCCTGCCGGAATTCTGGTCCTGGCCGTACCACCAGAACCATTTACTATCAGAGGCCTTCAAAATTATTGTAAACGCTTGATCCAATTGTTCAATCTTTGCTCTGCCACTATTTTTGTAATTTTCTAATGCCAGTCTGGCTTCTCCCAGCAGTTCCCAGGCGACATTCTCTTCTTCTTCGCCAATCCAGCTATCAAAATTTCCATTGACAAGGGAGCCCGGAGTCAGTCTTTCTATCCGCTCCACCGCAGGATGTCCTTTTAGATACTCCTGTATGCCAATAGCCTTTATTGAAGAAATATTCGCGAGCCGATTGAAAAACTGAGTTAAGAAAGGCATGCTTCCTCCATTATCCATGACTACAGTCACCAGAGGAGGAATTTCTTGCTTCCATTCTTTCTGAATGAAAAGAAGGCGTTCAATAAAATCCCTGGCCGCTTCGTTTGGGTCCATTGATGGATAGACAAGATTGATTCTATCGCTAAGAATCCTGTCACGGAAGACTATCGTTATCGCTCTCTTTCCTCGGGACACGAGGTAGGGCCGATAAAGAAACTCAGGATTCAGGAGTTGCCCCTGCTCATTCCTGGCAAATCTAATGTTCAATGAATTTCCCAGGACCTCCTCACCAGAAGCCACCCACTCCACCCGACAATCGCTAACAACATCTAATACTTCACTGGCTACTGCACCTTCGGGGGGCCACATCCCGCTGGGGAAACTACCAAAATAGTTCCGATAGAAGTTTACACTGCTCATTACTCTGGCTCTGACATCCTCAGGATATTTCCATTTCTCCTTAGGCAGCATAGTTACTGCCCCCATTGCACTGGCCAAATCTGTATCGTAAAGGAGCGGAAGGACAGGACGGCCGGGAGGCACCGGCGCTACTTGAATACGACCAAGCTCTTGAAGTCGCCTGAGAATATCTATTGTCTCAGGATTCATCTGTTCAGCCATTTCAGGAGATAAATTGCAGGTAATATGTATCTGTGGATAGTTCTCCAATAAGGCTAAGAGGTTAGTTATCGTTTCCAGATTGGCCTCCCCTGACCGTGTCACTTCCCCGTCCCAGATAAGAGCAAGGTAAAGGGATACCCTGGGGACTTCTGGGGGCTTTGGTAAAACCATCCCTTCTTCCTTTCCCGGTTTTGGCGCTGGGCCTGCGCAGCCTAAAAGGAAAAGAAGAGCAACGGACAAAAAATATGCCAAAAATAGACTCAAAAGTTTTTTCATTATCTTCTAAGAATTCCGTGTTTCAGATGCTATTCGGAATTACATTATATTAAATATTAATTCGATTTGTAAAGTATAAAAGTCAAAATTCACGAGGAGAAATGGCTATTTGGAGAGCACTAAAGCAACCTTTAATGGAAGAAAGGCAAATGACTACGCGGACCTGCTATGGCCAAAAAACCGCAAGCATCTAATCAAAGCTTTCCTGTCCCCGAGCCCTCCGGGTTTGAGAATGAAGTCATACTTTCCATCTAAAGCCCGGCAAAATGCAATCCCCGGGGACACAGAAGAAATAATTTGAAAGGCGTCTATTTTCAATGCGCGGCAGATACTAAAGGCAGTATCCCCCCCGATAAGAATAAGATTGTGAAATAGTCCTCCTTTCAAGAGTCCAGTCGTCAACTGCACAAGCATTCCAATTATCTTATCCGGATTAAGTTTATATCTGCTTTTTTGGGGATAGACTAATATGTGCTTAGCGCTTGCCCCATGTGGCATTTCCACTCTATTCCGCTCGAAGTCTATAGGGACAGCCAGTAGGCCCTTCTCGCCCTTCAGTTCTTCAATCTGTTCATAAGTAACTGACTTGGCGCTTCCGGAAACAATCAGGACAGGTTCTGAACTACCTATCTGAATTCTGGATTTAACTCGCTCTCTTGGTCTCGCCTTGCCCCAGAATCTGACTAACTCTCCAGCCAGTCCACTTGCACCACATACAGTGGTACAATCCAGAATGTCTTTAGCAATATTTCCCAAATCTTTTTGCGTTCTTGCATCGTATACTCTAATTCTATCATGGTATCTTGACATACCTTTCAGCAAAGTAGGTATATGACTTTCGGTCACTGGATTTCTGGGGTCCTGAGCAAACTCTGTCCTCGTAACCAATTCTCCCCAGACATAATGGTACCCGTCTATTGTAGTCCTTCCTATCTTAGGAAAGGCAGCGCAAAAAGGAAGCTTTTCTATCTTCAACTCATCGAAAAGCGCGTCAATTTCCGAACCTATATTTCCCCGCAAGGTAGAATCTATCTTTTTATAAATCTCTCTTACCTTTAAACTTTTAAAGAATTTACAAACATCTTTGACCTTCTCATAGGCCACCTGAGGCTCATCAAATCTGCTCTCTGTATTCACTACAAGGACTTCCCAGTCAGTATCTGGCTTTAGTTCTTCGGAGAGCCTATCCAAACGAGAAGAATAGACAATGGTTTCTAAACCCCAGTCTGCAAAATGTAAACCCACATCTCCGCACCCGGTTAAGTCATCAGAAATTACTCCAATCATTCGAACTCCCATCCTTCAAAAATCACTTTTTGTCCCCTCACCTCTATCCTCTCCCCGGATGGGAGAGGAAGACTGACACTCCCATTCTTCATAAATCAGTCTTTATTCTGGGAAATAGAGGCTTGCCTATCTTAATTTTTTTCCCTGGTTTGATCCTTCCCCATTCCACTTCTTCAATTTTCTGGTTATGGATTTTCTTGTCAATCCCCAGTTGTTCCCAGATCCTTTCAGCTGTCTCGGGCATAAATGGGAAAATATACAATGCTACCACTCTCAGAGTCTCCGAAAGGTTATACAGCACAGTTTCCAATCTTCTTCTGTCAGTCTTCTCCAACTTCCAGGGAGCTGTCCTTTCAATGTACCTATTGGCATAATCTATAACTTCCCAGACGGCTCCGAGAACGCTATTCAATTCCAATTTATCATAATACTTTGTGACTCTCTCAAGAAGTCCTCCTACATTTTGAATTAATTCTCTCCCCTCTCCTCCCTTCTTATCCGGCTCAGGGACCCTGCCATCAAGGTACCTATCTACCATTGTGAGGCTACGGCTTACAAGGTTACCTAAATTGTTCGCCAGATCGGCATTGTAGCGCCTGATAAGGGCTTTCTCGGAAAAATCGCCATCCTGGCCAAAAGGAACCTCTCTCATCAAGAAGTAACGGAATGCATCTACTCCGAACTCTTCACAAACTTCAATCGGACTAACCACATTCCCTCGAGATTTGGACATCTTCTCTCCTTCCACAGTCCACCAGCCATGCCCAAAAACTTTCCTGGGAACCGGTAACTCCAGGGCCATCAACATTGCAGGCCAGATAATAGTGTGGAACTTGAAAATCTCTTTACCCACAAGATGAACATCAGCAGGCCAGAACTTTTCAAATTTTCCTCTATCGTCTGAATATCCACAGGCAGTAAGATAATTTATCAGAGCATCAAACCATACATAGACAGTGTGTTTCTCGTCAAAAGGAACTGGTATTCCCCACTTTACAGCCGTTCGGCTCACGCTCAGGTCCTTCAGGCCCTCCTTCACGAAATTTACCATTTCTGCTTTCCTGAAGAGAGGCTGCATAAATTCGGGATTGTCTTTAAAACATTCCAGTAGCCTATCCTGATATTTAGATAACCTGAAGAAATAACTCTCTTCTTTCAGCTTTTCTGCAACCTTTCCGCATTCAGGGCAGTTACCCTCTTCAAGCTGCGACTCCGTATAGAAAGTTTCACACGAGGTGCAATACCATCCCTCATACTCTCCCTTATATATTTCGCCCTTCTGATAGAGTTTTGTAAAAATTTCCTGCACCGTCCTTTTATGCCGCTCTTCTGTTGTTCTTATAAAGTCATCATGCGAAATGTTTAGCTTCTCCCAAAGTTTCTTGTCCTCGGAAACCACATAATCCGCCCACTCCAATGGGGTCTTCCCTTTCAAGCTGGCTGCCTGGGCTATTTTCTGCCCATGTTCGTCAGTGCCGGTAAGAAACAGAACATCATGCCCACAAAAGCGCCTGAATCGCGCCACCACGTCACAAGCTATGGTGCAGTAGGCATGACCGATGTGAAGAAGGTCATTCACATAGAATATGGGGGTAGTAATATAAAATTTCTTAGCCATAACAAATCACTAACCTTCCGACTTTCTAAGCTTAAACTTTCCAAAAAAGCCTACTGGAGATACTTCCTTTCTTGATAATTTCTTCAACATCCCATCCGCATACTCAATGGTCACTTCTTCCCGCAAAATATCGACTGCCTTAACAATTCCTATCCCATCCCTTGTAGCGACTTTGGAATTTACTTTTGGAAGGTTCTTTTTCGCTTCACTATAAGAATCGTTCTCATATCCTAGGCAACACATCAATCTACCACAAACTCCAGAAATCTTTGCCGGGTTTAACGATAATTCCTGTTCTTTGGCCATATCAATGGAGACAGGTCTGAAACTTTTCATAAATGAGCCACAGCAGATGGGAAGTCCGCATGGTCCAAATCCCCCAATCATCTTTGCCTCATCCCTGACTCCAATCTGGACCATCTGTATACGAGTCTTCAATAAATAACCCAAATCCTTAATCAGTTCCCGGAAGTCCACCCTTCCTTCTGCAGTATAATACACGAACAGTTTGTTGCAATCAAAAGTATACTCCACGCAGGTCAATTTCATCTTTAGTTCGTGTTCTTCCACTTTCTGTATTACTTTTTGAAATGCCTCCTTTTCCTTTTTCTCATTTCCTTTAACTACTTCCCAATCACTGGAGTCCATCTTTTTTATAACCCGATAAAGCTTCTTCTTACTCCGCTCAACCATTCTCTCAGGTGAGACAATTTTCCCTACTTCAATACCATTTTCTGTCTCTACCAGACACCTATCCCCTATGGCGAGGTCTATTCCCTCTGGCAAGAAATCTAAAACATCAGTTGTTCTTCTTATCTGAACCCCCACAACAATTGGCATCCTTTTCCCTCCTTATGTGAATCTGCTCCGAAGGAGTCCGACGCCTCCATCGGGTTTCGGAGTCCTATCGGACCTGTGCTTCCCGATATTATCGGAACCGGCGCAACTTCCGTAAAGGTTCCTTATTCATGCGCCCGTTAGGTTGACCAGTCTCAAGAGCATACCATCTATTGCTAAATTGAGATTGACATTCCTCTTAATCAAATAGATTGTTTCCATAACGATTTCTGTCTTTTTCAGTTCCACTAAAGATGGTTTTTCAACAAATTTCCTGCCCAACTCTCCTAACAGTAAATTCAATAATTCCAGCGTGGATTCTCTATCTTCGGAAATTTCCGCAGAAAATTGAAATAGAGAAGCGTGGTCTCCAATTATAGAACCCCCCATTTCAAAAATATCCTTCAGCCGTTCCATAGACTCGGGAGTCTTCCTCTCCAGATAATAGATCGCCCGACCAATGCTCCCTGAAGAAAGCCAGGAGAGAGAGCGTGCCTCTTCAGGCAACATCTTGTATTTGTCTACCAGTATCTTTTCTATTAGAATTCGGGGAATTTGCCTGAATAGTATTAGCTGACAGCGAGACCGAATAGTGGAGAGTAGACGATAGATATTCTCTGTTATGAGGATTAGAATTACCCGGGGAGGAGGCTCCTCTAAAGTCTTCAAGAGACAATTGGCAGCATCTTCAGTAGTACTGGCGGCGTCATCTATAATATATACTTTCCAGTTTCCCTCAAGCGGCTTGTAGGAGATTCTCTTCTGAAGCCCTCTAATCTGGTCAATGGAAATTGTGAGTCCTGCTTCTCGGGCTCCGATTAACTCCACATCCGGATGCGTGCCATTTTCTATCTTTCTACAGGAATCACACGAATCGCACGCATCCCCGTAGGACGAGCGGCAGTTCAAAACCTTGGCAAAGGCGATAGCAGTCGTCCTTTTGCCAACGCCATCCGGTCCTACGAACAGGTATGCATTAGCGCATCTACCCTTCTCTATCGACTTCTTTAATATGCTAACAGCCACTTCCTGGCCAACGATTTCAGAAAACTTCATTTTTAACTATTTCTGGAGAATGATTAGTAGTCGGGCTCGTCCCCCGAGCCGACAAAATTTGTAGGGGCTCAATTTATTGAGCCCGTTAATGCGGGTTCGATAAATCGAACCCCTACATTAATACAGGATCCTTCACCTTTATCCTCTCCCTTCGGGGGAGAGGGTCGGGGTGAGGGGAGACCTTTCCCTTTCGGGACTTATTTTACCAATTTCTTAATAACTTTTACAATCTCTAAATGTGTTTTCTCCGGGGTCTCCTTAACCCTGATTAGTTTAACCCTATCAGGCTCTCCCGAGGCAATCTTAAGATATCCCTTCCTAACTCTCTCGTGAAAAGCTATAGACTCTCGTTCCAGCCTGTCAATCCCCTTTCCCGATGTTTCCCGGACTCTCTTCAGCCCTTCTTTCACATTGATGTCGAGAAGAAGAGTCAAGTCGGGCTTCAAGCCGGACGAAGCGATCTCATTCAACTTTTTCACCATTCGGATATTGAGTCTTCTTCCGTAACCTTGATAGGCAAGGGTAGCATCGGTATAACGTTCACAGATGACCATCTTCCCCTCTTGAAGTGCAGGAAGAATAAGTTCTGAGGTATGCTGGGCTCTGCCGGCTTCGTAAAGAAACATCTCTGTAACTTTTGAGATTCTGTTTTTGGGATTCAATAATATCTTTCTTAGAGATTCGGCAATACTCGTTCCGCCCGGCTCCCTCGTTCGCACCACCTCATAACCTTTATCTTCCAGGTACCGGGCGAGGAGAAGGGACTGGGTTGTCTTTCCTGAACCATCCGGTCCCTCTAATGTAATGAAAAGACCCTTCCTTTTTTTCCCCCTCATTTTACTTCCTCTTTGCCCATCACATCAACAATCTACCCCTCACCCCGACCCTCTCCCCTCTGGGGAGAGGAAGAAG
>Ga0315308_1002059_pt1 | contig 11445 bp, 9 predicted proteins | sample TDP3_MG_FD_203078 | JGI IMG/M metagenome (GOLD analysis project Ga0315308, IMG submission 203078) | Freshwater sediment microbial communities from Lake Towuti, South Sulawesi, Indonesia - TDP3 | ecosystem: Environmental > Aquatic > Freshwater > Lake > Sediment | place: Indonesia: South Sulawesi... | reverse complement strand
GAACTCATATGATTTGGGATAAGGTATCCCCGCTTTCTCCGCGAACCAATAATAATCGCGCTCGATTTCCCCGCGGTTCTCGATTTTGAGAAGTTTTCTTGACCCCATAATGGGGATCGTGAATTTTTTCTCTATCAAGCTGCAAAGCTCATCACCCCCGACGTAGACGGTAAAGGCTCGATTAGGTATCTGTACACATTCCAGATTAACCATCTCATCAGCGTGTTTGATAATATCCGAATATTTATCGAGGATGACCAGAGCACATTTCCACTTCCCATCCTTTTTGATATCCTTCGGATCCCTGACGCAGATCATGTCCCTTTTCACGAGCTCCGGAAGGTCCTCAACCACCTCGCCCGGCTCCCCTACAATCGGGTTTTGGAGATAGATCCTCGCCCGCTTCTCGGTGGTGTAGATTATAGATCTCAACCCGTAGTCTCGTGCACCAGACCTAGCATCTAACGCCGAGTGCGAACCTATGATGAGCTCAATCGGCTCTCGATATCTTTTCACTACTTCCTGCATCTCCTCTCTTTCGACCACATCGACCACCCCCTTTTCCACTCACAGATAAATGATATAGATTACGCCTAACATAAACACAATTAGGCCACTCTCACGTCGATTATCTTGTGCCCTTTAACATCGATTAAACCCTTATCCGTTAACCCCAATTCCGGCACGGTTGGTAATGAGATAAATGAAAGCATCATAAAGGGAGCTTCTAATCGACACCCAAGGGTTCTGGCAGCCTCATTTAATTTTTCCAACCTTTCTATCACAGCCTCTGGTGAACGTGTGCTCATCAATCCGGCTATGGGTAATTCAAGTTTTTCTAAAATTTTGCCGAGACTCACCACTACTAACCCGCCCCGCATTCTCTCTATAGCGTTAACCGCTTCCGCCGTGTCAGCATTATTTGTGCCAACCACGACGATGTTATGATGATCGTGTGCTACCGATGACGCAATCGCTCCCTCCTTTAGGTTGAAGCCTTTTACAAAAGCCACAGCGATGTTTCCCGTTCGCTTATGCCTTTCTACGCATGCTATTTTTAGCACATCTTTATCAGGATCAACTTCTATCTTGTCGTTTTTAACCGCCAAGTCAGCCCGGATTTCTTTGTTAATTATCTGGCCCTCAATAATCTGAATTACCCTAACAGCTTGAACTTTTTTATTGCTCGTTATCTCGAAATCCGTTGGCTTTACTTTCCTTTTAAGCCTAATAGTGTCCGTACTCCACTTTGGCCATCTATAGCTAGGCAACTCCCCCAAGAATTCCCCATTCTTGGCTACAATTTCACCATTTGCAATCACGATTTCGGGTTTGAAATCTCGTAAATCGCGCGTCAACAATACATCGGCTACTTTGCCGGGCGTCACACTACCAATTTCGTCGTCTAACCTAAAGTGTTCGGCGCAGTTAACCGTCGCCAGTTGAATTGCTTTTATCGGATCTAAACCAAGTCCTATCGCCTTTCGCACATTGTAGTCGATGTGACCCTCGCGCACGATGTCGTTTGGATGTTTATCGTCTGTGCAAAAGAAAAAGTTGCGCGAATCCTGACCATGCTCTGTTATCACTTTTATCAGTTCCTCCAAATTCCTCTCGCTAGAGCCTTCTCTTATCACCACCTTCATTCCTACTCTTATCCGTTCCAATGCCTCTTGCGCCGTTACACACTCATGATCATCGCCTAATCCAGCTGAAGCATATGCGTTCAGCTGAGCGCCGCTAAGCCCCGCCGCATGCCCTACTCTAATTTTGCGAGCTTTCTTTGCAGCTAGCACTTTCATTAGATATTCGTCCCGCGGCGGCACGATTTTCGACGGATCCAGTTCACCTAAGCTGATGACATTTCCCCATTCTAACATTTGGAGCACTTCTTTAACACCCAAAACCGCACCGGTGGTTTCCAAACCAGGTGCCGTTGGAACCCTTGAGGATATTTGAACATACGTTTTAAGGGGGGTCCCCCAAGCTTCTCTTAGCAACGCTTTAACGCCCCTGAGACCAAGCACGTTCGCAATCTCCATTGGATCTATAAGTACGGTCGTGGTTCCGCGGGGCAAGAGTATCTTGGCCAGTTGGGTTGGTGTCAACAACGTCGAATCTAAATGCACGTGGGCATCTATCAGGCCCGGGACGGCAAAAAAATCATTGCAATCCAAAACTTTTTTTGGAGTGTTGTGGATTTTATGGATGCTAGCGACCCTGCCGGCGGTTATGCTTACGTTCGTTTTTGTTATTTCTCCGGTGTAAGCATTAACTAAATTGCAGTTCTTCAAAACTAAATCCGGGGCGATTTCACCCAAGGCCGTCCTTATAACTCTTTTCATCTCGAATAGTTCTTTATCACGTTTTGCCATTCTATCCCTGTTTGGAGTATTACCTAATCCTAACTAGCCTTGGTGCGGTTGGATGCCATATCGCTATTGTATCCACTTGTGATACCTAGGAGCCGGGGGGCCAAAGAGGTATTCCTCAACATTTTCCGGTGCTATGGAAAGATCCTTCAAGTCCCCATTAATTTCCACGGCCCTCTCGGTAAACTGATAATCCCTTCCCTTTATAGAGATGACCCGTCCGTCTACCATGACCATAGCCGGCGCACATGCGTCACCGTGTTTCATCGCTTCGAGCATGTCTTTACCCATCGAACCTGCTGGTTTATCACTAATTACGATGTCAGCTTCTTTTCCCTCCTCGATAATCCCTCTGTTCATGTCGACGAATTTACCGAAGTGCCTTGCTGTATTCCCGGTTGCCATGCAGACAACTAATTCGGGAGGGACATCTGTCATCGAAGCAATCTGGGACATTAGTACCCAAAGAGATCCCCAGTATAAAGCTAAGCCTATCGCTTGATCCGATCCCAATATAATCCTTTCCAGCTGGCCCTTCTCTTTGGCGTACTCTACTATTTTTAAACCCAATCTGGTGTTACCGGTCGCGCTAACTTCAAGTACCGCATCTTTCCTCGTCCCATCGATTATGTTTTTTATTTCCTCCCAGGAAAGAGGAGTCGAACCACCGTTAAGGTGCGCGACCTTGTCGGGGTCGATCGCAATAAGTTTCTTTGAGTCTATGTATGTAGAGCCCGGGATCGATGGCGGGGAGGCGTGCACAGAAACATGTATTCCATATTTTCTGGCATGTTTTACTAATGGTTTTACATCCTCTGGCTGTGCCAATCCGCCTCCTCCTATCTCCGCTATCATTTTTACGCCAGCTTCCGACATATCTTTAAAATCTTTCTCGGTCAAACCGTGTACCAATATTAACGCTCCACCAAGAACCTTCAATGCGCTGCCGGGCATCCATCGTTTGTATATGGTGGCCTCTGTGATAGTGTTGGCCTTGGTTGCAACGGGGTCGTCGTAGTACCTGCCAAGGCCCCATGCATGCATCCCCTCAGAGATTAGGGTCGTTATGCCTGAGTATGCAAGATTTTCCATCCAGAGCACGCTTTGGTTGATCGCAGAGTAATCATGGAAAGTTATGTGGGAATGTGCTTCGATCAAGCCCGGTATTACCATCATTTTATTAGCATCTATCACTGTCTCTGCTTCATCATCGCGGATATCGCCATCCTTACCAATTTTTTTGATTATGCCGTCTTTCACAAGTATTCTCGATCCCTTTCGAATTGGTTTTTGTATGTCGCCAGTAACTATAGTGCCAATGTTCTTTATGACCGCTTCACCTTTTTCCCTTTTTAAAGGGAAAGGCTCCCGTTTCATTTTCCTCAATTTTTTTCCTCCTTTTTTCTATTGACACATTAGACATAACGTGAGAGTCTTTTTAATTTTTCGGGGGAAAGATGATCTTTCAGAAAAATTTTAAAATTATTCTTGGTTTTCTACAATTGTTTTTTTACCTCTCTTAGAACCTCACAAAGAGCATTTACGAGCATATCAAGAAAGATTTTCCCTTTCTCCTTGCTAGCTTTGGTCGGATCACCAACCGTTCCTGAGCGAGAAAGATCTCTAAAATTCCATGAAAAGCTAAACACATTGTGAGGTTTTTCTATCAAAAGATTTTTGTATCCTGCACGCTTGGTAAATTTAGTCGGATAACTCTCTCGAATTTTTTCCTTTAATACCAAGTCTGGATGTGAAAACATTATTATCGATGTCTCCATTTCTCCAGCATGAAAAATGCCTGCCTCACCGCTTTGTTGAAGCTTAGCTCTAATCTCCGACAGCAAATCTGTCTGCCACCAATCAAAAACAGCTACAAATGTTTTGGTCTCCCTCGCGATATCGGATACTACCGAACCAAGTAACTGAACATGCCCCCCATGCCCATTCACCAGCACCAATTTTTTGAATCCCATCCGAGCCAAACTCTTGCAAATGTCTCTCACCAAGTTCAAGAGCGTTGAAGGTTCCAGAGAAATTGTGCCAATCCAGTCTATGCTCTCAGTGGATTTTCCAAATGGGATAAGGGGGGCGACTATTACGGGAAATTCGCTTGAAATCCTTTCAGCTGCCCCTTTGGCAACTTCAAGGGCGATGAAGTTATCCGTAAACAGGGGAAGGTGATCCCCATGTTGTTCTACTGTTCCAATTGGGATCATTGCCATGTCGCATTTTTTGAGCGTTTTCTTCAATTCTTGAGCGGTCATCTCCGAAAGAAGAAATTTCACGGCTATCAGGTTTGCATAGATTACGGAGATTTAAAATCTTTTCTATTCTTTCCAAATAGCTAGACAAAGAAAATAAAAAAAGAAAAAATACTGAAGGATTACTCGGTAGGAACCACGAGTGTACCATTAAGTATGTCCTCTCTTGCTGAGGCAATCATATCTTTGGCTCTCTGCGGCACTAATGGATCGAAATTATAAAATGACGCCAGTTCCATCCCTTTGCCGAGTTCGATTGTATACTCTCCCTTTCCGTACTCTCCATCGTAAATATCTTGAACCTGAGCTGCCAATATATCACTGTAATCATAAACAGTACTTGTCAACACATACCCAGGTGCCAAGATCGATTGATCGACTGGATAACCTATGTAGTGCACATCTTCGCCCTCGTCCCTAGCTGTTTTTACCGCCTCTATGGTGCCTAAACTTGTGCCATCCCCTTGGCAGAAGATAACATCGACACCAGCTGCTATCAATGTTTCAGCCGCCACTCTTCCCCCTTCGGGATCAGCCCAGCCACCAACGATCACGTGGTCATAGGTTACGGTGGGGTCATATGCCTTTGCCCCAGCCTCAAACCCAACTTCGCCCAAGGTTAAGTGTAGAGTTTCCATCCCGAGGACGCCTCCGAGCTTCTTAGTATTTGACATGGCAGCTCCCACTATCCCTAACAGGTAGGCGGTCTTCTGCGGCCATTCGTCGATAACGTCAACTTTACCCGAGATCGCATCTCCTGGCTTTCCTTCATTTATCATAAAGTAAACCCCTTCTTCATCGGGTGCAACCGCTGCAACTGCCTCCCTGTACTGGAAGCCCCACACCCAGATCCAATTGTACCCCACAGCTATCAAATCCCTTATCGCGCCCTCTGCTTCGCCTGGTTCTACCAGTTCAACGAATTTGTGGTCCGTGATGGGAATCGCTAATTCCATGGTTTCAAGCTTGTTCAAAGCTACGAGTGGAGCATAATCCCATCCGTAGTCGGTAACTGTGCCAGGCAATATCACGCCTACTTTGAGTTCAGTGGGGGCCCCCGGTGCAGGTCCCGGCGGTCCTCTAGTCGCGGCCCATGTGCCTGCTGCAATAACGAGAACAATCACTATAATGATAATTGCTGTTTGACCCGTGGTTATTCCTTTTGTGGAGAAATGTCTTTTCACCTTACCCCCTGAAGAGGTAATTGAGGGAAGTATAAATATGTTTTTACTTAGTTCTATGCAGTATTCGCATGTTGGCAAAGTTGAGACCCTACCTCGGATGGTTCATGCCAGTAATTGCGATACTAATTGGTATGTTGGGCGGCGCAATTCTAATAGCCGCTAGTGGTATAAATCCCATCGCGGCATACACGGATACTTTTAGTATTTTTTTTAGTAGCCTATTTAAACTTGGGGACATCGTTGTTTATGCCATCCCCATAATGATCATAGGGGCGGGATTAGCCCTATCCTTTAGGGCAAATTTTTGGAACATCGGTGCAGAAGGACAGCTTTGGATGGGGGGATTATTTGCAACATTGGTAGCTTTATTCGTGGACACCTCAGCTCCAATGTATTTTTTCTTAATGCTTCTTGCAGGCTTTCTGGGAGGTGCTGCATGGGGGTTGCTCCCCGCCGTGTTAAAAATAAAGTACGGCACTAACGAGATACTCACAAGCATGCTAATGTGTCCCATCGCAGTCTTGGTAGTTGATGCTCTTCTAACTGGGCCTTTAAAGGATCCAGTTTTCTTGTTCAATCAGACGGAACTTATCCCTCAAGCTGCTTGGTTGCCGACAATAATACCAGGGACCCGAGTTAGCGCAGCTTTTTTTATATCCCTCGTTTCTGTGGTCCTCGTGTATATAATTCTCAGTAAAACCACGCTGGGTTATCAAATTAGATGTGTGGGTCACAGCTCTCGCGCGGCACGATTTGCGGGCATAAACATTTCAAAGACCCTGCTTTTAACCATGATCATAAGCAGTGGGCTAAGTGGCATAGCCGGGATGACCTTGTTGGCGGGGTTACATCATCGCCTGCTGCGAGGGTTCTCGCCTGGTGGTACCTTTGTGGGCTTTTGGGGATACGGTTATATGGCCATCGCCGTAGCTTTGCTGGCGAAAAACAAGCCATTGGGGACTACAGTTACATCACTTCTTTTTGGATTCCTTATAGCCTCCGGTTATCTCATGGAGGCCGCGGCGGGGGTATCAAGATACATAATGATTTTTGTCGAGGCAATAGTAGTGGTTTGCGTGGTGTGGCTTTATAAGATCAGATAGGGGGAAGAAAAATAGTAGATGTACCGTTCATCCTCTCTACAGGTCTAATTTATGCTACCCCCATTCTGCTAGCAGCAGTGGGAGAATTAGTCGGCCATCGCTCAGGGGTTTTAAATCTCGGAATTGAGGGAACGATGCTGATGGGGGCCTTCATGGGCTATTTTGCTACCCTCCACCTCGGTAACCCGTGGTTAGGGATACTGGTCGGAATTCTTACCGGGTTGATAATGGGACTGTTTATAGCTCTCTTTACAATACGACTTGGCTATAGCCAAGTGGTCACTGGAATCGGGATTAACATCTTGGGCATGGGTCTTTCAAGCTTTCTTTTTATAAAATTCGTTACGGATATCTATGGTAAGGTTCCCTTTGTTAATAAAATTCCTCCCATTCTTTTTTCTCAAAGTCCGCTGACATATTTGGCCATAATTCTTGTCCCCATCATCTGGATCCTTTTATTTAAAACCTCATTTGGGCTCAAAATTAGGGCGGTAGGGGAAAATCCCGAAGCGGCAGATGCTTCCGGTATTAACGTCCACAAAATTCGGTTTCTCTGCGTTTTGCTGGCGACGGCATTGGCTGGGCTAGCTGGTGGAACTCTATCCGTAGGAATAGGCGGTTTATTTACACATGGCATGACCGCGGCGCGTGGATTCGTCGCAATTTCGGTGGTCATTCTTTCGAATTGGTCTCCAATTAAGACATTATTTGGGGCCCTGCTTTTCGGGATTGTCTATTCGCTTCAGGCTACATTTCAGGCCGTTGGTATCCCCATACCTTGGCAAATATTGCTAACGTTTCCTTACATTGCATGTATAATTGCCCTAGCTGTGGCCTCTCGGAGAGCTAAGGCTCCATCCGCATTACTGATACCTTTCATAAAAAAGAGGTGAAGCCAATTGTCGAACGGATCATTCCACAATATTGCTGTGAAAAATAGTTTTGGTGTGGGGGGAACGAGCTGAAAAAATCCATATTAAAGAAAATTAAATGTTCCATCGATAAATTTAGAAGCGCTTTTAGTAAGATAATCCCATTCGGGAGGAAAGGGCCCGCCCTCCGGGAGTTCCGCCCGGAAAAAGTTAAGCCGGGAGAGGTAATCCTGGAGATGCGGGGGATCACAAAGCGCTTTCCCGGCGTGCTTGCGAACGATCACATAGACTTCGACATAAAAGCGGGCGAGATTCATGCCTTGCTCGGGGAGAACGGCGCTGGCAAGACGACCCTGATGAACATTTTATACGGATTTTACCGACCGGATGAGGGCGAGATAAGAATCCGGGGCAAGCGCGTCGTATTGAGATCCCCAAAGGACGCGATCGACTTGGGTATAGGGATGGTCCACCAGCACTTCATGCTTGTCCCCCCGCTGACGGTGACGGAGAACGTCATCCTAGGGCTTAAGTCCTCTAGGGAACCCTTCCTTGACCTCGATCGGGCCGAGAAGCAGATAGTCGAGCTTTCAAAAAAATTCGGCCTTAAGGTCGACCCCAAGGCCAAGATCGAGCAGCTCTCGGTCGGGGAGAAACAACGCGTTGAGATCATCAAGGCGCTTTATCGGGGCGCGCAGATCCTCATCCTCGACGAGCCAACCGCCGTGCTCACCCCCCCGGAAGTGAAGGAACTGATGATAATTCTCCGGCGGATGGCGAAGGAGGGGCTCGCCGTAATACCATTTATCACCCACAAGCTGCCGGAGGTGATGGCGATAGGCGATCGCGTGACCGTCCTCAGGCGTGGGAAAGTTGTGGCAAGGATCAGGACCAAGCGTACGGACGAAAGGAGCCTAGCCAAAAAGATGGTCGGGAGGAAAGTACTTTTCAGAGTCAAGAAGTACAGGTGTAAGATTAGCAAACTTGTGCTGAATGTCAAAAATTTATGGGCCTTAAATGACAAAGGCTTACCTGCCTTAAAAAACGTTTCATTTTCCATCTGTGGGGGGGAGATTTTGGGGATTGCGGGTGTGGCTGGAAATGGTCAACGGGAGCTCGCAGAGGTTCTTACTGGCTTGAGGAAGGCAACTAGGGGAAGGGTGTACGTTCGAGGAAAAGACATGACTAACAAATCACCGGGCAAATTCATCGATCAAGGAGTTGGACATATCCCCGAGGACCGCTTAGGAATGGGCTTAGTCATGGATTTCTCTATTGCGGAGAATCTCGTCCTCGAAACCCACTCAAAGCCCCCATTTGCCCATCAGTGGTTCATGCCGTTTGACAAAAAATGGTTCCTAAACAGGCACGAAATCGATAAACACGCGGAAAAATTGATTTCAGAATACGATATCATGACCCCGAGCAAAGACGTCCCTGCACGAAATTTATCGGGGGGGAACCTCCAACGACTTATCCTAGCGAGGGAGCTGTCCAGAAACCCAAGAGTCCTCATAGCCAACCAGCCCACGCGGGGACTCGATGTCGGAGCGACCGAGTTCATCCGAAACAAGTTGATGGAGCAAAGGGGGAAGGGAATGGCAATTTTTTTGATCTCGGAGGATTTGGACGAGATAATATCCATGAGTGATAACGTCGCCGTGATGTACGAAGGGGAAATAGTAGGGATGGTTCCCGCTGCCAAGGCAAGAATCAAAGAGATGGGACTAATGATGGCTGGGGTGAAAAGGGGGACAAGAAAACGTTTTAGTCGGCGCTAAATCCAAGAAACTTGAATACGTCTTGGAAGAGAGCGGGTGGAAAAGGATGAAGAAAAAATTAATAGAGTTCACAATTAATGGGAAACCTACAAAACTACAAGTAAAACCGAATGAATTGCTTTTAAATGTGATAAGGGAGAATCTAGGCCTAACCGGAACAAAATATGGTTGCGGCACGGGAGAATGCGGCGCTTGTACCGTACTCATAGATGAAGAGCCCGTTCTCTCATGTCTAACACTTGCAGTTACGGTTGATGGAAAAAAGGTCACCACTATAGAAGGAATTGGAACTGACGAAAATCCACATCCATTACAGCAAACGTTCGTTGAAACGGGGGCGATCCAGTGCGGCTTCTGCACCCCTGGGATGATCCTCTCGGCCAAGGCCCTCCTTGATAAAAATCCAAAGCCCACTGAGGATGAGATCAAGAGGGCTATCGAGGGAAATCTCTGTCGGTGCACTGGATATGTGAAGATAATCGAAGCAATCAAGCTGGCTGCCGAGCGTATTGGTAGAAAAAAATACCTCTGGAGAGGTCCTCGGAACCTTAAAAGAAAGAGAGTGCATTAAAGTGAGCGCCAGAATATTGTTGACCGACTTTGAGTACTTCGAGCCCGAAACGATTTCTGAATTGACAACCTTTCTTGCTAAACACGGAAAGGACACCAAATTGATCGCTGGTGGGACGGATTTACTCGTTGATATGAAAAAAGGAAGAATTAAATCAAAATACTTGGTCAACCTGATGAAAATCCCCGATTTAAGTTACATAATTGGGGACGGAGGTGGCCTTCGAATCGGAGCTACAACAACTTTTCGAGAAATCGAGGAATCTAAATTGATTAAGGAGAAATATCCGCTTCTTTTTGAGGCTGCACAAGCGATGGGGACGGTTCAAATTAGAAATATGGCCACCATCGGAGGTAACATCTGCAATGCACTTCCCTCCGCAGACATTCCACCAGCGCTTGTAGCTCTAGACGCCAAAGCGAAGATAGTCGGCAAAATGGGGGAAAGATTTCTCCCTTTAGAAGAGTTCTTCGTGGACATCAGGAAAACTGCGCTAAAGAGCGACGAGTTACTCACAGAGGTTTATGCCCGAAGACCACCCGCTCGTTCGGGAACAGCGTTCCTCAAAATTAGTAGAACCACTAGCGATTTGGCTACATTAAACGTGGCCGTACGTGTTACTTTGGAAAACAACGGAACCTGTAAAGAGGCCAGGATAGTAGTCGGTGGAGGCGTAGGGCCCACTCTAATCAGGTCTAGGAAGGCGGAGACCTTGCTTGAAGGAAAGGCATTAGTAGAGTCCCTGATTGAGAAAGCGGCCCAAGCGGCATCCGAGGAGCTGAAACCACGGCCGACCTCAATCCGCGCATCTCCCTTCTACAAAATAGAGGTTAGCAAAGTATTGGTAAAGCGTGCATTGATGAAAGCCTTGGACAGAGCCAAGCGAAGTAAGGAATCCACAAGCTAATACGATGCCTTTTTCTTAGAAGTCTTTCTCAAACTGCCGCCCGAAGAGAGATAACCGTCTATCGCCCTAGCGGCCCTTTTCCCATCCCCTATCGCCGAGATCACCGTTGCAGACCCGCGAGTAATATCTCCTCCCGCAAAAATCCCTTCTCTACTCGTTGCACGCGTTTCTTCGTTTACCATAAAATATCCACGTTTGTTTGTTTGCACGCTAGTTGCACTTCTCGCCACGATGGGATTCGCCGTCGTCCCAATTGCGTCGATGACCATATCCACTTTCATGACGAAGTTCGATCCCTCGATGGGAAGCGGCTTTCTCCTCCCAGATTCGTCCGGTTCTCCCAGTCGCATCTTAATACACTCCATACCAGTAACGTTGCCCTTCTCATCACCAA
>Ga0315308_1002058_pt1 | contig 11446 bp, 13 predicted proteins | sample TDP3_MG_FD_203078 | JGI IMG/M metagenome (GOLD analysis project Ga0315308, IMG submission 203078) | Freshwater sediment microbial communities from Lake Towuti, South Sulawesi, Indonesia - TDP3 | ecosystem: Environmental > Aquatic > Freshwater > Lake > Sediment | place: Indonesia: South Sulawesi... | reverse complement strand
CTATATGGAACTTCGTAGGGTTCAACGAACGAGTGGGGGCACGTTCTTCGTGTGCTTACCCAAGAACTGGGCTGAACGCAACGGGCTTGACCGCAGCTCTCTGGTTTCTTTGTCTGAAACCGCTGACGGGCGACTTGTTGTGAACGCCAAATACAGTGAGGAAAGGGCACCTCAGGTTGTGGTGATTAAGCCAACGCCTCTTCTTGATCGTGAGATTACGGGCAAATACCTGCTCGGCTATGACATCATCCGTGTTGAGGCTAAGGACAGAATGAGCACCGAGGACCGTGATCTTATCAAAAAGGTTTCGAGTCGCTTGATTGGCTTGGAGATAATTGAAGAAGACTACTCCAAGATTGTTTTGCAGTGTCTTTTGGAGCCCTCTGCCTTTCCGCCTGATAAGATCCTTCAGAGGGAGCACTCCATCGCGTCGAGCATGCATCGAGACGCTGTGACCGCGTTGATTGAAGGCGACGTGCACTTGGCCAAAAACGTCATCGCCCGAGACACCGAGGTTAACCGCCTCTACTTTCTCCTTGTGCGCATCGTTCGGACGGTTATTCAGAACCCTGGTCTCAGCGAGAAGCTTGGGATTCTGCCCATCGACTGCTTGGACTACCGTTTGACAGCCAGCTTGGTTGAGGCTATCGGGGATCAGTCTGCTCAGATCGCGGAGTTGGCAGTTAAATTAGACGCTAGCAAGGTTTCCAAGGAGTTGGCGCAGTTGCTGTTGAAGTTGCATAAAGTGGCGTTTGAGGCGCACGAAAACGCGTTAAGGGCGCTGCTTACACGAGACATCGCCTTGGCTGAGGCCGCACGAAACTGGCGTCAGACCGTAACTGACCTTTACGCCGAGGTTGAGTCAGTTGTGCGTAGGGAGCATGTTGCCGTGGCTCCTCAGATTCTGGCCGCTGCCTCGTCGATGAGCCGCATCTATGATCACAGCATTGACATATCTGACCTAATCATGCCTAAAATGGGCTAGTGGATTCTGGTTACAAAATCCTTTTAGACATAGACATATCTTCACAATTTGCAGACAACCACCGCCGGGGTGACAGAGCGGCAAAGGCAAAGCCGCCCAATGTGCTGGCCTCGAGACCGTTCATAAATGGGGATCCAGAAGCGTGCAAGCCAGTGGCGCTTTGCGCCTCAAGGGTTCAAATCCCTTCCCCGGCGCTCTTTTTAAGACATTTTCGAGGTTCTTTTTAGAGAAAAGTAGCTAAGTTGAGTCCTGGTAAGCGAATTCACCCTTTCTTTTTAGTATTTGATGCTGAGGTATCGAGGGCATGCGTGCTGAGAGGGGTAGGGTTGAGGCAGAGTTTCGTACTAATGGTATTCTTTCGTAAGACGCAATATTTAATACTTCGCTCGCTCTATTTGTATATGAGAACTACGATGATACACTTAATCTCATCTTTAAAACTTAAGCATGGAAAGCAAAAAGTTGAGGAGGTTCCCACCCCACCACCTTTGCCGATTCCAAGAGGGTTTAAAGGGGCACATAAAGCATGAAACAAGTTTTCACCCTTTTCTTGATCACACTTATACTAATATCATCCACTACATTTCTGGTAACATTTGATCCTGTGGGCAAAAGCAAAGAGACAACGCCCTTCTATGTAGGTGTCACTTTCTGCGGGAATAAGACTGCGGAAGCCAAACTCCTCATCGACAGAGTCAAAACTTTCACTAACCTTTTTGTGCTGCAATCTGGACCAGTAAGTAAAAATGAAACTGCCACAAACGAGATTTGTGATCATGCGGTTGCTGCAGGACTAAACGTAATAGTCTATTTCGGCTGGTTTGATCGGGATTGCCCTTGGCAGTTACCTTGGCTTGACTTGGCTAAACAGCGGTGGGGTGACCGATTCTTAGGCGTTTATTACTATGACGAACCGGGTGGTAAGCAGCTTGACTACAACTGGTCACGCCTTTTTAATCAGATGAAACAGCAGAATTCAACTCTGTATCAGATTCATGCCGCTGCAATAGATGGGTATGTTAACGGGTCCCTAGTTCAGAGCTATGATGAAGCCGCAAAAATATATGTTAATGCAGTCAAGGCAGACCCGGGCCTTAAGAGGCTGAAAACCCGTTCGATTACTGCTTTCACTTCTGATTATGCTCTATACTGGTTCGACTACTTAGGAGGGTATGATGTTGTACTTGCACAGCTCGGCTGGAACCACAGTTTGGTTCAAGACATTGCGTTAATAAGAGGCGCCGCCCGAATGCAAAACAAAACATGGGGAGCAATTATAACGTGGAAATACAGAGAACCCCCATATCTCGACAACGCAGAAGAGGTATACCGTCAAATGTGCGTGGCCTACGAATCTGGCGCTAAGTATGTCGTGATTTTCAACTACCCAAAGGTCAAGGGTAACGATTATGGGATTCTAACCGATGAACATTTCAAAGCCCTTGAGAAATTCTGGAATGACGTTGTAATGCCGAAGAAAATGCAAGACTCAGTCAAAACTGAAACTGTATTAGTCTTGCCTAAAAACTATGGCTGGGGAATGCGGCATCCCCAAGACCGAATTTGGTACTGGGGACCAGACGAACAATCCCCTCAAATCTGGGAGCTCTCACGCAACCTCCTGTCACAGTATGGTCGAGATTTGGACATGGTCTATGCCGACCTGGCATTTCCGGTCACAGACCATTACACACAAATCTTCCAGTGGAATGCTCCAAATTAAGTGCTAGCATAGGCGTCTCACGTTCGCACTTAGTAATGGGATCAGCGACGACCAGACACTTATTGTGCCTGCGGTGATTACCTGCGAAGATGTTTACGATCATAACGCTGCCCTCAAAGAAATCAACGAATCCCAAGGCGAAAAAGTTATGAAATCGTGCTTAAGCATTGGTAGCCCGGGAGATATTTGAACTCTTGCCAAGCATATGTGGGCATATCTTTACTAGTAAATTGGTGCTAAAAAATTTCCTTCCTCGTCGGCGCCAAATTATTTTGGTTCTCACTCGAACTCTCTTGGTTTGGCTATTATCTCCCTTATTTTTAGGTCGAAGAATCTTGAAGTGTTGGCTGGCTTTATGAGGAGAGCGGTGTCGGCTCCTTGACTGCTTCCGGCAACCGCTATGATGTCTCTGTCCGTGGGGATAAGGCCAGCGTCAGCTGCCATCAGCGTGATTTCTACACAAACCTTGGTTCCTTCACCAAACCTTCTGAGCGTGTGAGCGATAAGTTCAAGGGGCTGAATTGTTCCAAACTCCTTGCGAACGGCTCTTTCCACACCGCTCAGGGCATGGGTAGCCGTCAGAACGTGGGCTCCATTCGTGAGAATTTTTAATCGGTTTTCCTCAGTCAACTCCTGAACGCCCGGTTCAGCGAATCCGGCGTGGTGTGTGACAACCACAACGTTGAAGCCCTTGAGAACCTCCGAGGCTTTGACCCCTGTATCGCCGGTGGTTGAGGCCACCACAATGTGGTTTACACCTCTGGTCTGCGCGTATTCTTTCACGAACTTCAACAAGGCGTCAGTGTTGACTTCACCTTCCCTCATGAAATACAGCGTTTTGTGTTCAACCGCGTTCATTTTTTAACTCCCAACTAAACGAGTTCTTTATTACCGTACCCGCGTCTTTCTTAACGGTTTCCTCTTGAGCCTTGTGCCACACACTTCACAGGTTTCATTTTTGTAGTCTGGCGGGTACTTGTGATAGCAGGCGGGGCAGTACATTATCCATTGGTGACGAAAGCGAATTCCAAAGGTCATGAGCGACGCAAACTCCACGCCCATCTGATTGGCAACGTTTTGGATGGAATAGTCGTCGGTGACAATGAGTGGACTGCGCCCAGATTTCTTTAGTTCGAGTGCCAGCGCCAGCACCTGTAGGTCAACTCCTGATAGAAAGAGAATGTCGCCGACGGTCTTAGATGACTCGTTCACTCTGTTTAAAAAGTTTGGGCTCGGAGTCTTTACTATAAGTTTTCCGCTTTCTATGGCGGTCTTGAAGCGAGTCCATGGCAACGAACTGGAAGCAAGCTCTCGTTCAACGGCTGGCACCGAATAAACCTCGTCGGTCACGGAGAGAGGGTCGAATCCCGCTATGAACGCAGATGTATCAAGAACGATCACCCTCTTCTTGAGCTGTGTCAGCGCCTCTCCCCTCTTGAAAAAAGCAGCCTTCCCTTCAGTCGGTGATAAAAGTTTTCTCTGAACCGGACAAAGCGTGATTCATGCTCTGACTTGGTCACCGTTATGCGAGATTTAGTGGGTCCAGTTTCAGTCTGATAGTGCCCGTCAATAACAACCACCGCTCTCTTTGGGCTGAGGAGTTCCACTTTTAGGGTGGACTCTGCTGAAAACACGATTGGGTGAAAAACTGTTAATGGAGCAATAGGCGTGAAAACAAAGGCCTGCATGTCGGGGTCGATGACTGGACCACCAGCCGACAAAGAATACGCGGTTGAGCCCACTTGAGTGGCCACGACGGCGCCGTCCGAGCGGCACTCGGCCACTGGCATGTCGCCCTTCCATAAGAGCATATGCAGCATCTTGGCTGGAGCCAGCGATGTAAAGACTATTTCATTTAAGGCGTCTGGTAACCGTATATTACCAATGCACGAGGCCAGTTTCATGTAACGCTCAAGTTTAAACTCCCCAGTCAAAAACTTATCCAACGCTTTTATGGCGTCTTCGGGTCGCACTTCGGCTAGGAAGCCTCGTACGCCCATGTTGATGGCTAGGATTGGTGGTTCAGGCTTGGGTAGTTGGAGGCAGGTTCGCAGAATGGTGCCGTCTCCCCCTATTGTGATAACCAGGTCTGCTCTCATCTTTTCCAACGGTGTAGACAAGTCTAGTCTTTTGATGAATTTGGTCAACCTCGGGTCGAGCATAACTGATGAGCCTGTGGTTTCTAAATGATGAACCAGCCTGTCAACTAGTTGCAGTGCTTTCTTCCGGTCGACACGGCTGACGATGCCCACTTTTTTGGCCAAGCGCGTTCACCAGCGCCCTTACACTTAGCGATAGAATAATTAACTATAACTTATTTTCGTTTGGGCATGCAAGTAAAGAAGAGAAAATATCATCTGGTGCCCAAAAATCTTTAAACTATAGAATCAATGTTGTAAAAGTTGTCAGTTGAACATGAGGCGTCAATATGAGCAAGCCTGTTGAACTCGGTTCTATAAAGGTTGGCAGCTACGTCATGGTTGAGGGCGAACCGTGTCGAATAGTTGACTACGCCAAGTCCAAGCCTGGGAAACACGGTTCAGCCAAGGCTCGGGTTGTAGCCATAGGCGTCTTCGACGGCGTCAAGAGAACGTTTGTGAAACCAGTGGATTCGCAGGTTGAGGTCCCAATAATCGAGAAACGCAGCGGTCAAGTTTTGGCCAAGTTGCAATCCGCGGTGCAGCTGATGGACCTAGAAACCTACGAGGTTCTTGAGTCACCCTACCCAGAAGACGAAGACTTGAAGAGCAAACTTAACTCAGGCGTTGAGGTTGAGTACTGGCGCATTTTGGGCAGAACAAAAATCATGCGGACCAAGGGGTAGAAGACATAAGTTTTTGGTTAGCCTTTTTGTTTGTGTAGCCTCTCTAGAGCTGGGGGCATGCTAACAAATTGAGACGTGTCGTGCAGATGAGACTGCGCAAGGGAATGAGCATCAGCCAACTCGTTAAGCAAATGAAGGCCGCGGGAGTGCTGGGCGCAGGCAAAATAGGAGAAGCAGCCGAGTTAGTTTCGAAGATGTTCACTGACCCAGACTACACAGTTTTCTTGACGTTGGCTGGTCCCGTTGTTCCCGCTGGTTTCAGACGAATCATCGGCGACTTGATTGAAAATGAGTGCGTGAACGTTTTGGTCACAACCGGCGCCAACATGGTTCACGACATGGTTACGGCGTTGGGCTATCGGCACATGGTGGGCACTTTCGCGGCTGAGGACAGGAGGCTCAGAAAGAAAAACATCGGCCGCATAGGCGACATCTACATCGAACAAGAGGCTTTTCAAGGCTTGGAAAAGTGGCTCTTTAAGGCTGTGGAAGCCATACCTGAGGAGAAGCGGCGGCGAATCTCAGCGGCCGAACTCCTAAACGAGATTGGAAAACGAATCAGGGACAAAGAGTCCATTTTGGCCACAACGGCGCGCAAAAACGTGCCAATAATATGTCCAGCTTTCGTTGACTCAATTGCTGGCTTTCAACTCTGGACGTTCGGACAGGAGAAAACCCTGCGAATAGACCCGCTTCTAGATGTCAACGTGCTCATGGACAAGGTTTACGAAGCCAAAAAGGTTGGCATAATAATCTTGGGCGGAGGAGTGCCCAAACACTTCGCCTTGTTTGCCAACACGTTCCGTGAGGGCGTGGACGCTGCGGTTCAAATCACCATGGACAGGCCCGAACCTGGCGGTTTAAGCGGCGCCTCCCTTGAAGAAGCCATAAGCTGGGGCAAGGTCAAGCCGAAGGGCAGAGCCGTTACTGTTGTCTGCGACGTCACCATAGCCTTCCCGTTGATTGTTGCTGCGGCACTGGAGCGTCTGGTAAAAAAGTAGACTACTCGAAGATTCTGGCGAGCAAGGACAAGACTTCTGTTTCTTCGCTGGCGACTTTTAGGAGAGTTTTTCTGGCTTCGTGCACTGTCTCTGGGTTTTTGGGCACTTCTCTTATGAGTTCGGCGATGGTTGTCCATTTTTGTCCTATCTGATGATAACGCTGACTTAGATCTGCGAGTTCCTTCTTATTTAGCAGTTCGCTGGCTTCTTTTAAGAACTTGGAGTAGAGGTATCGGAAGAGTCCGCCGCCGGTGCCGGCTTTCTCCATCATGACATAGTTGACTTCGTAGAGCTGTCTGAACAACGCGTTTTCTGGTGGAAACAGTTTAGGCCACTGGACTATTTCGCTTGCGAGGTGGTATATGCCATTGACTCCAAGGTTCTTTATGGGCGGGTGAAGCATGGACGTAGTAGTTTTGGTTATTGCGTTTCTTACAGCCTCTTCGACTGGGGTCAGTTTAGCTGGAAACTCAAAGGTGAACCACTTGTTTTCCGTCGGGAAAGGCTTGAAGGTTGATGAACGCGCCTCTTCCAGTTCCTTCAACGATGCGGTCTGCAGGTCTTTGAACTCGGTGTCGGCGATGTGGACTATGCCTCTGTCTTCGTCTAAGCCAGCAACCACAACAACGTGAGCACCAAAGTGCGCCTGCTCTGGCAACCCAAGATACTTAAGATACGGCATATCCACATGGATCATAACTGGGGTATCCTTGCTTATCAGCGTCTTCAACGTGTCGTAAGCTCTCGCCTTGCTTGAGGTTCTATTAATCTTCAATGTAACTCCAAGATTAGAGCAGATGTTCTTGTCGAAGTCTCGTGCTCGCCCACCAACAAATGGGTAGGGCATCGGCTTGCCGTGCCAATAAACGAAGCCCAAACCACTGCCGAGACCAAATACCATGGGCTCAGAAAACTTGAAACCATAAAACTCGAAGATGTCACGCAGCGCAGATGATTCGCAATGCACGCCTGGGCGATGAACGAACCCAGCTACTTGCTTGTTCAACCTGCGTCTATCCACCTTTTCTTAACAACTAATGGCAAATCTAAGCTAAGATACATATTTAAGACTGAAACCAGTTAGGGTTGAAAGATAAGCCATGGCTCTTGAACGCTTCGGCTCCTCCATATACGACGCGTTACGCAAGATTATACGCGCTCCGGTTGTCGATGAGGCGACAGTGAAGGAGCTCGCTCGAGACCTGCAACGCGCCCTATTGCAGGCTGATGTCAACGTTCAACTTGTTCTCGCAATTTCAAAAAGCATTGAGGAAAGAGCCCTCAAGGAGAAGGTTCCACCAGGCGTCTCAAGACGCGAACATGTGATAAAAGTTGTGTACGAAGAACTAACCCGTTTTCTGGGCGAAAAACCCGTTCCCTTGAAGGTTGAGCCTGGAAAAAGAACCGTTCTCATGCTGGTTGGCATCCAAGGCTCAGGCAAGACAACCAACGTAGCCAAACTGGCACGCTACCTTCAGAAGCGAGGGCTAAAAACCGGGGTTGTGTGCGCCGACACTTATCGTCCAGGCGCCTACGCACAGCTGCAACAGTTGGCCACACGAATCAATGTTCCACTTTACGGCGACCCCAATAACAAGAACCCAATTGACATCGCCCTGAATGGATTAAAGAAATTCGGCAATCAAGATGTGGTCCTAATCGACACAGCGGGACGCCACAAGGAGGAGAAGGGCCTGATCGAAGAGATGAAGACCCTTGAGAAAGCCATCAAACCAGACGAAGTCATCCTCGTAGTAGATGGAACCATCGGACAACAGGCAGCCGTCCAAGCAAAAGCGTTCCATGAGGCCACACCAATCGGCTCAATCTTCGTAACCAAACTTGACGGTTCAGCTCGCGGCGGCGGCGCCCTCTCAGCCGTGGCAGCTACAGGCGCCCCAATAAAATTCATCAGCACGGGTGAAAAAATAGAAGACATAGAGCCGTTTGTGCCCTCCCGCTTTGTAGGGCGACTCCTCGGCATGGGCGACCTGCAGAGCCTAATCGAAAAAGTCCGCGAAGCCGAGGTTCAGGTGCCAGAGAAAAAAATGAAAGCCTTCTTATCGGGAAGGTTCACGCTAACCGACATGTACGAACAGTTTGAAGCCATGAAGGGCATGGGACCGTTCAGGCGCATTTTGAAGATGATTCCAGGCATGTCCTATAACATACCAGACGACATGATGGAGATGGCTGAAGACCGTCTCCAAAAATGGCGCGTCATCATACAGTCAATGACACCAAACGAACGCGACGACCCAAAAACCTTCAACGCCTCTCGAATCAGACGCGTGGCAAGGGGTTCAGGCACAAGTGAAAAGGAAGTCAAGGAACTGCTGCAACAATACGGCATGATGAAACGAATGATAAAAACCCTGCGAAGAAAACGAGCGTTACCCCTAATCGGCGGAAAGAAACTCTCCATGGACCAGCTTGGGAAACTCGAAGAATAGCCACGCTTAAAAATAAAGAGGAAAATTTTGATGACGGACATGCTGGAAAAGGCACAAAGAATGCTGGAGAAGTATCCTCTCTGCAACCACTGTCTCGGCAGACAATTCGCTCTGCTGGGGTATGGATTAGGCAATCAGAAGCGAGGCGAAGCGCTTAAGCTCTTACTTACCATGAAGGCGCATCAGCTAGCCTTAGACAAGAACAAGACAGGGTTCACACTGCTCAAGACTCTGGCATCAAACGCTGGCTTTGACATGGCTGCCCAAATCCTCAAGAAGATGAAGAAGAAAGCGAACGAAAAGAGGCCCTGCTATCTCTGCGATGGAAGCTTTGACTCTTTAGAAGACGTAATTAACCGTTCTGTCGATCAATTGCAACCCTACGAGTACGCAACCTTTCTGGTAGGTGCAGAACTGCCAACAGAGGTTGAAGAGCGCGAGGACGAGTTCAAGGCAGAGTTCGAAGTCAAACACGGAGAGAGCATGCGCAACTCTTTCAGTCGAGAGATCGGCAAGAAAATCGCTGAAGCGACTGGAAAGGCAACCGACTACAAGAGGCCAGATGTTGTTATCCTGGTTAATCCATTCAAGAAACACGTGTCGGTTCAGGTGAATCCCCTTTACATGGCTGGAAGATACCGTAAACTCGTGCGCGGAATCCCTCAGTCGAGATGGTTGTGCTCCAAATGCCGTGGCAAGGGCTGCGCAAGTTGCAACTGGACCGGCAAAATGTATCCTGAGTCGGTTGAAGAACTCATCGGCGATCCGGTTCGTGAACAAACCATGGGAGAAGAAATAGCGCTTCACGGAGCCGGACGCGAAGACATAGACGCGCGCATGTTGGGCCAAGGGCGACCCTTCGTCATCGAGGTTAAGAAGCCCAAGAAGCGTTTCATAGATTTGCGCAGTCTCGCCAAAACAATCAATGAGAGGGCGCGGGGAAAGGTTGAGGTCTCTAATCTCCGCTTTGCTAGCAAAGACTTGGTTAGGACGCTGAAGAAGGAGGAGGCTGCCGAGAAAGAGTATAGAGCCATAGTGGAGTTCGAAAAACCAGTTCAGGATGAGCAACTGTTGCTTTTGGAGAAGTCGCTCGTTAACGCTGTTGTCAGGCAGCAAACTCCTAGAAGGGTTCTTCACCGTCGAGCAGATCTAGTTCGGGAAAAGCACATATATAAGGCGAAGGTAAAGAGGATGACGCCCAACCGCATAGAACTGAGACTGAGGTGTCAGGGAGGACTTTACATCAAAGAACTCGTAACCGGCGACGATGGTCGAACAACCCCAAATGTGGCTGATATAGTTGGAGTTCGAGCCGTACCGATTGAACTCGATGTGTTACGCGTCTTGATGAAGGAGGAAGACTAAAGATGGGAAGAAGAGCAAAAGGTTTCCGTCACAAGACTCGTGCGCTTTTGAGCCAGAAACCGCGTGAGCGCGGCAAGCTCGGCCTGAGCAAGATTCTGCACAGTTACGTAGCTGGAGAGAAAGTTGTTGTCAAAATTGATCCCAGTGTTCATAAAGGGATGCCTCATCGTCGTTTTCACGGCAAGGTTGGCGTGATTGTTAATAAGAGGGGGAGATCCTACGTGGTAAATGTTACCCAAGGAGATGCCTTGAAAGAGATAATTGTCCGTCCAGAGCATCTTGAACCGTACGCAGGCAAGTTGGTTGGTGACTAGAAGATGTCTAGAAAACCTTTGCGTGAACGCTCACTCATATTGCCCGAGGTGAAGAAGTTACTCGAGTCTATAGGCGAGGAAAAACTTGATCAGTTTCAGCGCAGATCGTTGGATTACGTCTCCAAGTTCTCTCGGGTTGAACCCGACAAGGCAGAAACGTTATTGAAAGCTCTCATAGAAAAGTTCGGATTGGAAGAAGAGGAAGCTATTCAGGTTGTCAACTCCATGCCTGAAAGCATAGAAGAGATTCGCGTGTTTTTAGCGGGTGGACGCAAAATTGTCGAGATGTCAAAACTGCAGCAGATTTTAAATCTCTTGGATGAGTATAGAAAAAAGGAATAAGCACTTTTCTCATAAAAATAACCTGTTGCGGCTAGTGGGCGAGAGAAGAATGGAGAAGGAGAAGCGATACGAGGAATACGCCTACGTTTTGGACTACATTCCCCACGGCAGGCCCGGCGCTAGACCCAGTTATCGCGCAGGCGCTCTAGTTCAGGTTGTCGGCGAAGAATTCTTCACGCTTCTTGAAGCCATCGTGAGAGAGGGTTTAGTGCTTAAGCCTTATGAACGAGTTTACGTCGGGAAAGAATCCCGAGAAGAAATCACGTACATAATTGGAAGAATAGGCTATGATGAATTGACATCCACCGCGAAAATGGAACTGCCAATGGTCGTTGAGAGAATAGTTTTGAATCGGGAACCTTGGTTCATAAACTTCTTCAACACTGCACAAGCCATAACGCCTAGAATGCACGCGCTGGAACTTGTTCCAGGCATTGGT
>Ga0315308_1002057_pt1 | contig 11446 bp, 14 predicted proteins | sample TDP3_MG_FD_203078 | JGI IMG/M metagenome (GOLD analysis project Ga0315308, IMG submission 203078) | Freshwater sediment microbial communities from Lake Towuti, South Sulawesi, Indonesia - TDP3 | ecosystem: Environmental > Aquatic > Freshwater > Lake > Sediment | place: Indonesia: South Sulawesi... | reverse complement strand
CTAGGATTCAGACGGCGGAGGTGAAACTGGGCTGAGGTCTCGTTGGAGTTTGGCTTGTAACTCTTTGGCTTGACTTCGCAGTCGCTCTTCCTGCTTTCCAAGCACGCTGACTCTCGTGCCGAGTAGTTCTTTGCGCTCAGTCAGTTCTGTTGTCACTTTGGTTTTTTCAGCCTTGACCAACAGGGAGCCAATCGACTTGTAAATAATGACGTTTTCATCGGTTTTCTCCAATTCGCTGAGCGCTTGCTCGGTCTCTGTGAGCTCCAACTCAAGTTGTTGCTTCTGTGTCAAAACTGTCTGCAGCGTCTGTTGCAGTTGTTGGAGCCTAAGCAACCGCTCTTGAACCTGAGGCGGAAGCTTCGAAATGTCATCGCTCATACCCTATTCCTCAAAACCTTTGTAATGAACGTTTTCAGCATTATGGTCTCGGGTTAATTAAGTGTTTTTGCATAGCCTCTCCTCTCATATTGTTCAACAACAGGAATTCTTTGATGAACGAACAAAGCCACATGGTCTTTTTTGAGTTTCAATGTAGCCCTCTCGTCTGATTTGCGGCACAACAGAAAACCTTTGAGGCGCAATTAGAGGTCTTTAATATATTAGGCTTTATCGTCGCCTGTTTGTCCAGCAAGAAATTTTTGGGTCCCGAATAATCAGAGTGTTTCCAGAGATTCTAGGACCTCTCTTGTAAGGAGTATCCAATGGAGGTAGGAGTTTATAGCAGCCCTCAACGCTGAGGTGTCAGTTGCCTCAAAGGTCAAGTTTAGGGCGTCGTCCTCTTTCGTAATTTTAACTTTTGAGCGCTTGGTCAATGAGGTTCGTGTTTCAGGCTCCAATGCCTTGAACACGGATTCCAACTGCTCCCTTGACTGAAACCTTAAGCGGACACTTGCCTTGGCACTCATTTGGTCGATTCCCACTTCACTCGTGACAGGGTTATTCTGGGTCCAATCTCTACCTTTTGTGGAAGCAGCATAAAAGTTATTTGAACTCGCCCAGACGCATCGTACGAAATGTGCATAGCAACCTGATGTTTCGACAATACTTCCTTTTCAATCATGACTGGAAGGTTAAAGAATTTGGACGAAGAATCAACTATTTTTATAGAATTCTCGTTTGATTGTGTTATGACTAATGAAAGGGCTGACTTCAACTTTACTAGGGCAAACTCTCTCTGTAACCGTATGCCAGCAACGTAGAGAATTGGCGGAACATGAACCAAACCAGATACGCCTATTCGGAAGAACTCGATTCTGCCCGGTCCACCGTGCCAACGATTAATAATGACAACTCGGTCCGCATTGTGCTCTAGGGCTTTTTCAGCCACTTCGTCCATGCTCATTTTTCCGCGGTTAACGCGCACAATGCCCGGTATTACCCGCGTGAGGTCGTGGGTGAAAGTTCGTACACCCGACGTTGGATTGCGAGACGTAGTTAGCAGAATCTTGCTAGACGAAGCCATGAGCGAACATTTACCTCAACTTGTTCTTAACCTTGAAGCTCTGAAATCAGTTTCAACACTCTTTTTTCTATTTCGTCCCTAATCTGTCGAACTTCATCTATGGGCTTGTCTTTAGGGTCTTCTAGTCCCCAATCAATAACGTTTTTGAGCAGCGGGGCTGGGCAGAATTTCTCGACGCTGCAACCCATTGTTATGATTTCGTCAGCTTCTTCTGCCATTTTCGTCGTGAGCAGTTTGGGTTTGTTCATTGATATGTCGATTCCTTTTTCCTTCATGACTTCAACCACCACTGGATTCACTCTGTCTGCCAACATTACGCCAGCGCTTGATGCCACAATTTTTCCTTTTCCGTAATGATTCGCAAACGCCTCAGCCATCTGGCTCCTACCCGCATTCTCGACGCAAACAAAAAGAGTTTTCTTCGTAACCTTCACGCCTCTGTTCATGTTTTGGCTTTGTTTCTTGGAAAGTGGTGGCTCGTTCGTAAACCGAGCTTCACGACCGACAGCATTAGGGGCACTTCCATTAAGGGGCCTATGACTGTTGCCAAGGCTGCGCCCGAACCGACGCCGTAAAGAGTTATGGCGACGGCTATGGCAACCTCGAAGTGGCTGCTGGAACCGATGAGGGTGGTGTCTATGGCGGTTTCATACGCCCAACCGACAAAGTATCCGAGGAGATATGTCCACGTGATCATAATGGCGTAATGCATTAGATTTGGAGCAGCTAGGTAAGCAACTAAGAGCGGATTATTCAAAATTACGTTGCCTTCAAATGAAAACAAAACTATGAGTGTTGTTAGCAGAGCAACGATGGATACCTTCCCTACAATCGGAATATATTTGCTGTTAAACCAATCCTCTCCTTTCCTCTCTAATATTACCTTTCTAGAAATTGCGCCTGATGCCACTGGTAAAGCAATGAAGACCAAGACGCTGATAGCGATCAAGTCCCATGGCACTGGGATACTGCTTACGCCCAAATATAGGGCTGCGAGTGGAGCATACAAAAAGAGCATCAGTAAGGCATTGATCGCGGTGTTTATCAATCCCTGCGCCATGTCTCCTTTTGCTAGAAACATCCACCACATGACCATGGCGGTGCACGGAGACATACCCAGAAGTATGACTCCCGCAATATACTGAGGGTTCCCAGCCAAAACAATGTTTGCCAAAAGCGTCATCAAAGGCGGAGCTATCATCCAGTTGGCAATTATCGTCACAAGCAAGGGTTTGGGTCTCTTCGCAGCGTTTCTTATGTCACTAAATCGTACTCCCACAACCGTGGGGTACATCATGAAGAAGAGAAGAATGCCTATTGGAATCGACAACTGCCTAAACTTGAGAGAATCTATAAGCTGTCCGAACTGTGGCAGAAAGGTGCCAACCAACAAACCCGCAACTATGCAGATGGCGATCCATAGGGTTAGATATTTCTCGAAAATCCCAAGGGTTGCCCTTCTTGTAGACGAGGATGCTTGTGCGCAAACCAAGGTCTTATCGCTCTCACAGAACGTTCAATTTATGCATATTTTCAATCAGTTTGGAATTAGCGATGCTGTAGAAGACCCATTTTCCCTCTTTTCGCGCCTTCACGAACCCAGCGCTTTCCAGCAGTCCTAAGTGGTGAGACGCGGTTGGCTGAGTCAAATCAAGAGCAACCATAACTTCACATACGCAGAGTTCCCTAACTTCAAGAAGCTTCAGAACCCTCAACCGTGTTTCATCAGCCAAAGCCTTGAAAAACCTACTCTGCTTACCAACCGCTTCGACATTGGCAACCTCTGCGGCTGTGCGTTTAAGTTCATTAGCGTATTTGGGCGCCTCTATAGTTTGGCATCTTCCCGACTCAATCAGCCGAGCGAGTCTTCTCCTACCACCTACTTTAATGATTGAAGCCATTTAATTGACCTGCCTAGGATGCTTGATAAAAAACATATTTAAGTATTTAAATATGTTGTTCTGAAAATTTTTGTGACAAATAAGATTCTTTTCACAAAAGATTCATTTCATTAAAGAAATAGTGGAAAGAAGAGGCTTTTATTCGCCTTCTCCTTCAATTGCAAGGGCTTCAGGTGGCAAGCCTTTGGCTGCTCGTTTGGCTATTACTCCAAGTTTGGTACTAGGCGTATAGGCTCCTCCTGTGAAGACCGCCCCGCATTTTCCGCACTTCCACACGCCCACGCTCTGGCGGCGAACTGATTCGGAACCACAATGAGGGCATTTGTGCGCCTTCTTCAGTCCAGAGATGGCTTCTATGTAGCGTTTCCGCACGGTTGCCCCGTAGCGGGCTTCTAAACCCCTAGTTGAACCTATCTTCTTGGTTCTTCGCCCCATTTTTACTCCTTCATCACCAGTTTGCGCTGTTCCTCCGCCTTTTGTCGAGCTATCTTGCTGGCTTCAATCACCTGCTCAGCGGTGAAGTATCCGTATCCGCCCTTTTGTATAGCGCAGATTTTTCCGTCTTTTTCGATGGTCATCGTGAGCCTAGCGTCCATAACCTGTTCCTCTTCGAGCCACGGGTCAACCACTAGCTTGTCGTTTATTTTGGCAAAAGTCACCGACACGGGATAGTTGCGAATGGGTAAGGGCTTGTACCCAGGCTTGATTTTGACCTCGCCCTCCTTCACCTCGTAGTTGAACATTTTTGTGTTGAGCAACGCCGCCAAAGCCGCCAAACAAGAGGCGTCGATGAGGTTTCCATCGTGATTGAGCACGTAGACGTCTACAAAAACAACAAAGACCTTCTTTCCAGGTTCGATGACAAGTTCCTCTGTGGCTATGGCTTTAGACTCTCTGATGCCCCTATCCACAACTCTGGCGAGTTCAATGGAGTTCTCATCAGGTGGTCCAGGCTCAAACGTGGGCGAAGCGAGAGGCACCAACTCGGCGTTGACGGTCAGGACTCCTTCGTTAGGCGTGTCGGGGAACGGTTCTCCCATCTCAAATTTAACCCCGACTAGCACCTCAGTCTTACCCAATCGCACGCGGGCCGAGCCCTCGGCGCGTTCGATGAGCCCAGCTTCGACTTGCACCTCTCGGTAATCGTTCAGTTCTCGTCCGTCGAGTCGTTTTCCATGTGAGATCAACTGGGCGACTCGCTTTTGTCTAACTCTCGAAGCGATTATGGAAGACATTATTCTTCACCTGCCTCCGCCCCTTCTTTTTCAGCTTCAGCCTCTTTCGCAACCGAATATTTTGCTCTTAAGGCTTCCCTCTGGATTTGACTTACCTGTTTGCAGCCGTCTAGGGCTAGGTTAACAACGTGCTCGAATTCTTCCCCGGTCATCATGCCGTCCATTTGAAGCAGTGTTATAGCGTTCGCGTTGGGCAGGTAAGCCAAAGGCAAGTCGGCTTCTCCCCCCTTATCTTCAACGTCAGTCAAATCCAACACAAGGCGACCATCGACTTTTCCAGCCGCACACGCGCTCACCAGGTCTCGCATAGGTAAGCCCGCGTCTACCAACGCGACCGACGCGACAGTGATGCCGGCGCATCGCGTTCCTCCATCCGCTTGCAAGACTTCAATGAATAGGTCAATTGAAGTTCGTGGATAATACTCGGTGAAAATAGACGGCTCCAATGACTCTCGCATCACCTTTGACAGTTCCAACTCTCTTCTCGATGGTGCTGGCGATTTTCTTTCCTGAACCGAGAACGGCGCCATGTGATAGCGACAGCGCAACACTGCTCGGTCTGGGAGAGCCAAGTGTTTGGGATGAACTTCCCTTGGTCCGTAAACCGCTGCAAGAATCTTGTTCTTTCCCTGTTCAATGTACGCTGAACCATCGGCATTACCTAAAACTCCGACCTCAATTTTGACGGGTCGCATCTCGTTCAGCTTTCTTCCGTCCAATCGGACATCGTTTTCATCAATCAGTTTTTCCGGTTTCTTGTGTGACATTTTTAACAACCTCCTTTTCTCCTTTCTCTTTCCTCAACATCTCGGTCACACGGTCTGTTAATCCAGTCGTGTGAGCCTCCTGCTCGATTTTGCGAATGGCCATGACAGCCAAACGCTCGTCTTCGGGCGACTTGCCACTTATTAGAATTCTTCCGTTCTGGCCTACGGTGATCTGACAGCCCGTCTCTTGTTTTAACATGATTATCATCGAGCCCTGCTTTCCAATCACGCGTGGAATCTTCGTGGGCGTGATTTCTATAATCTGTCCCCTAGTGATTTTTCCGAGTCCTCGCTCGAGAATTGTTAAGAGTGGGTCACGTGTGCGGTCGTAGGCCACTATTTTGGCGATGAGCATGTCGCCTACGTCGAACAGTGAGGGCAAGTCGTCTTTCTGCGGCTTGAAGGGCCTTTCAAGAGCGTCTGAGGCCCTGAGCATGGCTACATAAGGCGCTCTGATGTTTACTACCCACCCGCCAAGGGTTACTTCAACCACTTTTCCAATGACTGTGTCTCCAACTATGGGCACGTAGAATGACTTCAACGCCACAACATAGACTCGCTTGTCTTCGTAGTTGACGAGCCCCACGCGAGTGGCGTAGATTCTTCCGTTTTCTTTGTGGGTGTTTTCCCCAGCCATGTAATCGTTTTCTGCCAGCAAATCACCTGGCGTCACAAGTTGTCTCCTCTCATAAAAAACAGGCATGTTTTTAACCTCCTAAACAGTTTGTTTCCTTCAACCAATTTTTGCTTCTGCGGTGCCTTTGGTTAGTTCTCCGAGTCTTTCAAGGAAGGGACCGTAGAGTCCTGCAGGCATTTCCACGACTGCAAACCATGAGCCGTCGGCGTGCCACTCCTCCTTTTTTATGTTGCCGAATCCTTTGACCGACCCGTAGGCTCGGCTGGCATACTGGGCTGGTATGCTAACGTGGACGAGCACTTGCTCAATTTTTAAGGGAAGAATTGGTCTTAGCAGTTTTATGATGTCTTTTGCTTGTTCTTCAGTTTCTTTAAAGGGGTCGATGGGATAGTGGACTTGTTCCATGGCGGTTTCGATGCGCATTGGGGGATGGGGCAGATTAGTTCTCGGATCAACTGCGTGTCTAGAGATAAACGCTACGATTTGTCTCCGTCGGTCTTCAGTCATCTGTCTCCGCTGTTCTGTGGTCAACTGGAGCATTCCTCGTTTAAGTATGGTTTCGGCGATTTTGAGCGTATCGGTCGTGCCGAAGGCCTTTCGCAGTTTGTCTTCAGAGGGTTTTGTTCCCTTGTTTGCGTCGCTGTAGATAGTGTCGCCTACTAATGCTTCAGACAGCGCTGTGCCTTTTCCAAGACGGAAAGAAAGCGCCGGGTCTGGTTTGACCAATATTTCGAAGTGTTCGCCTTCATGGGTCAGGCGTGCAATCGTGTAGCGCTGTTGACTCATTGGGCTCCACTGCCTTCAATGCCCCTCCGGTGCTTTTCGATCTCTTCGTCTGTGAGCATCATCATTTTCTTGGTGGTGACGGGTATCGTAGCGATTTTGACTCTTGGCGGCTCGTTTCTCGCCTCTTGCGCCTTAACTAAGGCTTTTATGGCGAGTTTGGTTGCAGCGTCGAGGTCTAAGTCTTCCTTGTAGTCGGTCTTGAGTATGCCTTCAACTGTTTCTCTTCCGATGCCAACTGCCACGGCTTTCCAGCCTCTTATTGAGCCGCTCGGGTCGGTTGCGAAGAGTCTGCTACCCGTTTTGTCTATGCCACCGAATATTATCGAAACGCCGAAGGGTCTCACTCCCGCGTGTTGGGTGTAGAGTTGCTTTATGTCGCCCACTCTCTTGGCAACTATTTCCACGTCTATGGCTTCGTCATACATGAGCCTATTGCTCTGAGCATAGATTCTGGCTTGGTCAATTAATATGCGAGCGTCTGAGCCTAAACCAACCACAACAGCGCCCAAGTGATCGTCTACCTCGAAAAGTTTCCAAATGAAGTTTTGATCCTGCAGCTTGGATTCGAGTTTTTCCTCGGCTCCTAATACGATTCCTTCAGAGCACGCTAACCCCAATATTGTTGCTCCACGATTGACCGTCTCGAGGGCGTATTCAACCTGAAACAATCGTCCGTCGGGTGAAAACACTGTTATGGCGCGGTCGTATGCTCCTGGCGCCGCAAACACTGACATGTTTCACTTTCACCTCTTACACGAATCGAAACACATTTTGCTTGTTTCTGTTGTGGAGACGCAACTAAAAACCTTTTCGTATAGGTTTAGGGATATTAATTATACTTTAAGCGCACACCAAAGTAAGATGAAACGTTAGTCTATAAAGAAGGAGTATAAAGCTTTGACTTCAAGTAGTGTTGAGGAAGAGAATGGAGAGCGCCTCGATTGGGAGCAAGAACTCTTAGCCGATCATCGTTGGGGACGACTGAAAAAGTGGTTTCCCGAAAGTTATGGATCAGTTGATGATAAAAGAATAGCCAGTGAACACACAAGACTCAAGAAACTTTGGGAAACGGCGCAACCCTTAACCAAGCCAGCAGAAGACATTTTACGCTCTATCATTGCCCTTGAGATTTGCAACTGGAATCTTGAAGAAAGCATAATGAGCTTGTGCAAAGCAATAGGAACTAAAACTTCACCTCGGCTAAAAATCGGTCATAATTATTCGATAACTAATCAGCGTTGGAAAAGAGTGTGGGCGTACTATCTAACCCTGAAGAAATGGCTTCCAAGCAAAAGAAGATTCGCTGGTTATGAGACTCTTCTCAAGGTCTGCGATCCGGATGGGATGGTTCAAAAGCACGTCCTCAACATGCTTGGAAATAGTACGGAGCTGAAACAGTTATATGTTGAGCGATTTTGCTTGAACCTTGAATACTGGCTAGGAGGATTCTATCCAGAAAAATCACCCCAAATGAAAGTATACGAAGTAGCAGTTCAAAAGCTTGAGAATGAAATTTCAAGATTGGACCCTAATTCTGAGATGCTTGAGTGGATGAGATTGGATGGTAGGAGAGGATGGATTGAAATCTGCCATCACAAAGCGTTCAGAAGATTTGACATTCACATTTCAAGCATCGGTTCAGACAGGTGGCGTGAAGCCCTGCCACTAAACGGGATAAATGGATTCGAACGAGCGGAAACTGTTGAGAAATACCTTTTTGCAATAGAAACATGGATCAATGGTATAGAGACAGCCCAAAATGCACCAGATAAAGCAATATTCCAGAATATTCATGAGCTTCTCGGGGAGAAGGATGACACAAAATTATTCCTTGTCTCTTTGCTTGTCTCACTGCTTAAACCTCAACAATTGGCAGCTAGACAGCGTGCAGAGAGGCGCGCACGTTTTCACAAGTCATAAAACCTGAAGTAGAGTCTACTCAAAAGAGGGAGTTTGCGGGGATATCACCAATACTTGCACTAAGAACCTTTTCGTATCTGAATACGGCAGACTTAAATTACTGATTGGTCTTCATAAAAACACTCGAAGCGAGAAAAACGAACATAGAGAGGCAACCAACAAAATGGGGCTCGAAGAGGTCTGGAAGATACTCGCTGACCTGATTACGGAGTTTCGAAGGAGAGGCGAAACCATTCCATCCGACGTGATGGAGGACCTGCGCGCTGCCAAAACCATGATAAAGGTTTTAATGGCAGACCCAACCCATATCGAAAACGTTCCCTCCATAGAAGTTTATCTCGGGAATGTTGAGTCTTACCTCATCTTTGAGGCGCAGAAAAAGTTTGGGTCAGAGTTCGCGGAAGAGTGGATGCAGAAGATCAGGGAATCCAGAGAAATAAAGGCTGAGAGAGAAAAGCCCGAGCCTTCTTCAAGGTTTGTGCCGGGTCTCCCAAAAGGAAAAAAATGGGTGCGCGTTCAGGTTTCTAAGGAGACGCCTGAAAGGGAAATAAAAAAGTTGGCTGAGGAGACCGGGCTCTCTTCTAAGATGCACAGAGACGGATACTTGCTCGTCTACGGCGACGACGAAAAACTGAAACACTTTATCAAGAAGACTGCAGAAAGGTTGAGCGGCGTAAAGGCTCAGTGGACTCAGTAACCTCGCTTTTGTGCAAAACAGTTAAAACTTTATTCAGCATGTATAACTTCTATAGAACGTTTCTATAGAAGAATTGTTAGTCTAAAAAATGGCAGATGACCACGCGAGAGAGGTGAAGGATGGCTTAACACAAAATGCCACACATCAAAAAAATTGAACTCAGAGGCTTCAAAACCTTCGGACAAACCACCTCGATCTTGTTAGAGAAAGGATTCACAGTCATAACCGGACCGAACGGAAGCGGCAAGACCAACATCATGGACGCCATTCTTTTTGGCTTGGGTGAACTCAGCGCTAGGCGATTGCGCGCGGAAAACTTTGCCAAACTCATTTTTCACGGTTCACCAGAATCAAACCTAGAGAAGGCGAAAGCCGCCAAGGTCATCATGCAGTTTGACAACTCAGACAACCGCATACCCGTGGACACGAGCACAGTAACAGTCTCTAGGGAAGTTTACAGAAATGGACAGAGCATCTACCGATTGAACGGGAGGCGCATGTCAAGGGCCAATGTTGTGGACACGTTAGCTATGGCTGGCATAAGCGCAACTGGACACAACTTCGTCTTGCAGGGAACAATAACCCGCATGGCTGAAATTGCACCTTTTGAACGCAGAAAAATCATAGAAGACATGGTTGGCATCGCCCAATATGACGCCGAAAAGGCGGAAGCAGAAGAGAAGCTGCGAGCCGCTGAAATCTCCATCAAAACAGCCATGGGCAGAATCGATGAAGTTCAGAAACGAGTAGACGACTTAGAACGAGAACGCAACCAGCTTCTACGCTTCAACTTCATTCAAAACGAGATAAAAAGATTCGAAGCCATAAAAATCAACCACGAATTGGATGAGATTCAGACAAAAATCAAAGACTTATCGTCTAAGGCTGAGGAAGCAAATGGCAAAGTAGAAAATCTGAAGCAGCTGCGAGAAGAGTTGCGCGGACAACGGCATGGAATCGAGACCGAATGGAGAAAATTCAGTTCGGAAAAGGTGGAAGAGGGCGGCACACGGGTTCTTGAGATTCAAATTAAAATAGGTGACATAAAGTCCAGACTGACCGAACTCGGCACAAAAATTGGCGCAGGAACCACAAGTCTCGAAGGGCTCAAAAAAGTTCGAGAAAATAGTTTACAACAACAGGAAGCCATCAAAAAGGACGTGGTTGCCAACCGCAAGATTCTGGGGCAATCCAAGCGAGAACGCAATCGTCTGGCCAAAGAAATCGGAGTCAAGCAGTCACAGCACGACGTGCTGGCTTCGGAGACTTCTCAGCTTTGGACAAACCTAGGTGAAAACAGCAAGCGAATTCGCGAAATCGAACAGCGCCTAGACAGACTGTATCAAAACCTTGTTGCGCTGAGGAGTGAACACGCTCAGAGCCAAACAACCGTCAGAATGTTGTCCCATCGGTTAGAAGACTTAAACTCTCGAAAGGAAAGGTTCACGGCAACGCAGGGCGAACTCAACAAGTCTGTCTCAGACCTCGGCGAAGTGCAGAGAGAACAGAAAACGAGACTTAAGAGCCTTCAGCAGACCCTTGACAGAAGGATAGCGCAAAAAGAAGCCATAGAACACGAAATCGCCCAAGCAGGCAAAATCGCCGATTCCGCTAGAGAAGCCGTGGTGGAGTTTGCAACTCAACGTGAACTGGCTGAGACCGTTGCCAGTGAAGAAATGGCGCTCAGAGGCATCGAAGAGATGGGAGAAATGGGCGCCATACCAGGAGTCTTCGGACGACTTCGAAACCTCGTCAAGACCGAAAAAGGCTATGAACATATGGTTGAGGCTGTAGCCGCTGGATGGCTTGACTCCATCGTTGTTGAAGACTCCAACGCAGCGTTCACATGCACCGAAACTCTGAGACGCCTAAAACTGGGCAGAATCAAAATTATTCCGCTCAGGGAGTTGCTGAACATAAAACCTGTTCACAAACCAAAGATTGATGGTCTAAGCGGAGCCGCGTCTGAACTTGTCCGATATTCTAAGCGCTTTGAGCCGGCGGTAACCTTTGTTTTTGGTGACACACTTATAGCTAAAGA
>Ga0315308_1002056_pt1 | contig 11450 bp, 8 predicted proteins | sample TDP3_MG_FD_203078 | JGI IMG/M metagenome (GOLD analysis project Ga0315308, IMG submission 203078) | Freshwater sediment microbial communities from Lake Towuti, South Sulawesi, Indonesia - TDP3 | ecosystem: Environmental > Aquatic > Freshwater > Lake > Sediment | place: Indonesia: South Sulawesi... | reverse complement strand
AGGCGAAAGAGCTTATAATTGGTTTTCATATCCCATACCAGAAACTTGTAGTAAAGGAAAGGAATCGGAGCTTTTTCTTTCTTCAGTCCAAAGAGGCAGCGAAGCAGCCAATAGATAGAATGTAAACCATGTTTATGCCGAATGGCGTAAATGCGGAGGTTGTTTTGACGTAACAGGTTAATGAGTTCTCTGGCTCTATATTTCCTAACATGACCCCCAGGACTATTGCAGTAATCCTTAGATATTTTCCAGTAAATAGTCTCAGTAAGATAAGTGGGCACACTGACAGCGAGTATACCATTATCCTTTAGCACTCTTACCATTTCCCTCATACCTCGCCCATCATCTTTAAGGTGTTCCAAGACTTCTGAGCAAACAATCTTGTCAAAGGAGGCGTCCTTAAAGGGAAGGTTCAACGCATCCCCTCTGATTGCCGACCACTTGCCATTGCGCTTCTCCTGTTCATCCATAAGATAGAAGGTGTACCATGTCTTCTTTAGATTTTCCTCCTCAATATCGAGAGCATAGATCAAACAATCAATTTGGTTATACATCCCCCAACTGTGCCGCCCTGCCCCACAACCAACGTCCAGAACCTGATCGCCTTCCCGAATTCCCAGGAGTTTATGATCGATGGTAAGCATTCACAGCAGCTCCTGGTACACTTCCACAGTCTTCTTAGCAGCTTGTCGCCAGGTGAAATTTCTCTCCACCCTTTTCCTGCCTGCCGCACCCATCCTCTTTCGAAGTGGTTCATCGCCTAACAGGCGCTTGATTGCTGTCGCTAGAGCATCGGGGTCAGCCGGCGGCACCAACATTCCTACCTCACCATCTTCTCCTGTCACCTCTGGGAGTGCCCCTGCTCTAGTAGCAATAACTGGAACTTGGCAAGACATGGCCTCAGCAGCAGGGAAGCCAAAACCCTCATAAAGGGAGGGAGCAACGGCTATCTCTGCTGCAGAATATTGCCTCACCAGTTCTTCCGCGCTTATTCTTCCCCTAAAGGTGACCCTATCTTCAAGCCCGTACTCTTCCACCAGGCTTGAGGCATGTTCACTATCTACGGGAGCCCTACCCACTACAGTCAGTTTCACCTTTATCTCGTCCCTCAACAATTGAAGGGCTTTCAGCAGGTAAAGGAGACCCTTCATTCGGCTTACCCCGCCGACCATAATCAGGCTGTTTGGTTCCTTCAACACTGAATCATCCCTCTTAAACAGAGTGCCATCGACGCCGTTGTATACTACCCTTAGCTTGTCCTGGGGAACCTTAAAGCAGCGCTTTATCTCCCCAGCAGAGCTATGAGAGACAGCTAGTATTCGGTCTATTCGCCTTGATACCAGGCGCTGCATGGTTAGAAAGGAGTACCACCTCATCATCTTGAACTTCATCCACCATCCCTTGGCTTGAGCAACATCGATATCCCTGTCGATGCTAGGAGGATGATGAATAGTGGCAATGACCGGAATCTTGAAGCGCTTCATAAGGAGCAGACCATAGCCCAGGCACTGGTTGTCATGAATAACATCGAACTTCTCCAGTGGTAGAAGTTGTCGCAGTTTACCATAGGCTCTCATGCTAAAGGTAAAGGGCTCGGGAAATGCACCCAGAAGCACAGCCATAAACTCGTAGAAGTTGAGCGGAGTGAGTATGCGAAGTGGGTTTGGTGGAAGACGGCCAAAATTCACGCCATAAAGGTCCAGGCTTTCAATTTTCTCCATCTTTACAGCGTCTACAACGTTAGGATGGGGATTCCCCGACAGCAAATGAACTTCATGTCCAAGGCTAGCCAGCTCCTTGGAGAGATGATAAATGTAGACGCCTTGCCCACCACAGTAAGGTTCCCCTCTATAGGAGAGGAGGCATATTTTCATAATGCCCCTCCTATCAATTACTTCTATTTCGCTTTCTCAATTGGAAGAACACCGGAAATAAAGGGAGGCTTCTGGAAGGAAGTGTTAACAACACCTCTGGCTGCTTCCGCTTTCAAGGCTACTTGCACGGCCCTAAGTATAGCACCTTGATTTAGTTACTACAAATCTTGAGAAGCCGTTGATTAATGTCATTCTGAGGAGTCGGCCTGAAGCAGACGACGAAGAATCTCAGAGATTCTTCGCGGAGTTTACCCTGAGCGAGATTCTTCAGTCGCTTCGCTTCCTCAGAATGACAATTAGGATTGTTAAACACCATCGAATGTGTAGTCCTGGCCTATTCCCTAGGTCCCCTTCACCTTTTGACCCAGCTTAGACGCAGTTTTACCAGGACAGGCAAACCAATCAGCAGGAGAGCCTTCCTCACTCCAGGCATAGGGCCCCAAAATCCTTGCCAGAAGGAATACGTTACATCACTGAAATCAATCTCAGGCAACTGAAACGACCTCTCCCCTGTTTCAGGGTCCTGCTGATAAAACTTGACTCTGGAATTTTCTATAGCTGTCTCCTCTTTTCCCTCGTACTCCACCCACATATGCATTGGAGACCAGCTAATACGGTAAGGGATACTTTTTGCCTCAAAGATGGAGGCTAGAACCAAAGCCCTGGCTTTGCAATCCCCTTCCCCTCTCTCCAGTACCTCTTCAACGTTAGGAATGTACCAAGGCATACCATAGCTTTCCCAATCATAGCTATAGGGTATCTGTTTAAGTACCGCATCCTCAATGGCAGCGGGATCGGAGGGAAGCTCACTGGATAAGGATTCAACAAAAACAGGGTCAATATTCGGATTAAAAGCCCTCTGCAGGCTTACAATCAGGTTCAAAGGATTGGGATATAGCACTACAAGGACCCAAAGTAGTACCAGCAGAGGAAAGCATCTACGAAAAGCTCTCCCCATAAAGGGCTTTATGATCTTGGCAACCGCCATTATTTTCCCCACAACTCATAGACGGACTTGGAACATCGAAGCTGCCTTGGTCAAATTCTAGCATCCGCCAAAGTCTCTGTCGAACTCGCCCTATCATGCTTCAGTGTACCCATGATAGAAGCAAAGACCTGGGGCAAGGCTGAGTGGATATCGTAGGAAAGGTATGTCGGCTACACTGCTTACTTTGGCTCTATTTGGCCCAAGACCACTCCAACGCCATATGTATCAGCAGGATTCAGCATGTATTCCTTGTACTTCTTAAACATATCCTGGTGATACTCTCTTATCTGGTCTTGATCATATTCAATCAAAGCCAAGACACCGATTACCATTTCCTCAGCCCTCTGGCGAGCCTCATCAACATCGTCCACTGCAAAGACAACGCCCATCAAGCCTTCCCCGTGTTTTGCGATGTGTTTCTCTGCAAAGCTGCTGCGTCCGGGCAGCGGAGCAACAAGCTCTATCCCCGCATCCCAGCTAATAGCGCACCTCAAGCCATAGGGCTCCGCTGGAGTGCTCTGATCATGAAAAGTAGCGCCGAGAAGCCTGGAATAAAGGGCAATCCCCTTATCCAGGTCTTTTACCGCTATTGTTACTCTATTAACGCCCCGTGGTCTCATAGTCCCCCTTTCGGTCACTAAATCTACACACCAACTTTTTATGAGTTGGGCCCGTCAACTATCAACAATTGCGGTCATACTAATCACCCGCCCGGTGCTTGTCAAATCAACCTACACGAGGCTGTTTAATGACACTACTAAACACCCCCATTCTAAGCTGCTGGACTTCTCAAGCAGCAGTTGTTACAATGAGGCAAGCATTGGAGTATAACCTTAGAGAGGGGCCGAGCTATGCATCACAATGCACAGCCCCCTACAACTTACTTCCAAATATGCCATAATTACACACCACAAGTACTGAACATATGGTGAACATTTTGTCACTCCTGAAAACGCTGACTCTGTCAATAATAAACCCCGCAAAATCTTCAATTTTGCGGGTGCCCTGCTCCGCAGGCGAGGTATTGACCCCACCCTTCACCTCAGACATGAAACGGACTGAGGCATAGAGTTTCTATCGTCAAACAGCAATGTCCATCATCGAATAGAGGAATGAACCTTTGAGCACTGCTGAAGTTTCTAAGGTGTCAAAATCCTTCGGAGAGGTCAAAGCGGTAAAGGATGTCTCCTTTGTGGTGGAGTCAGGCGAGGTCTTCGGACTCATCGGCCCTAACGGGGCTGGTAAGACCACGGTCATAAGAATACTCATGGAGATAATAAAGCCCGACTCGGGAGAGATACGTATTTTCGGTGAGCCTCTACAAGAGTCCACCAAAAATAAGATAGGTTATCTGCCGGAAGAGAGAGGGCTTTATCGAAAGCTCACCGTCCGCGAATCACTCTCCTACTTGGCAGCGCTAAAGGGCGCTTCACCCTCTGCCACCAGAGATCGAGCAAAGGAGTTGCTCGAGCGCACTGGGATGCTCCCCTATCAGAACAAGAAAATTGAAGAATTAAGCAAAGGCATGGCGCAGATAATCCAGTTCATCACCACCATCTTGCATAATCCGGAACTGGTGATTCTTGATGAGCCCTTTTACGGGCTGGACCCAGTAAATACCAAACTCATCAAGGAATTCATCGCCGAATTCAAAAAACAAGGTAAGACCATCATCCTGAGTACCCACATGATGAATGAGGTAGATGAACTCTCGGATAGGATATTAATGATCAATAAGGGGCAGACCGTATTATATGGAGGACTAGCCGAGATAAAATCCCGCTACAGAAAGAACTCCGTGTTTATAGAAGCGGAGGGTAAGCTGGGGCAAGTGGAAGGGGTGGTTAGGACGCAGGACCACGGCAGCTACCAGGAACTCCTCCTCGACGGTAAGACTTCGCCTCAGGAGTTACTGGCAGCGCTAGTGAACCGGAACATCGTATTAAACCGATTTGAGGTAGCTACTCCTCCCCTGAGCGAGATATTCATCCAAGTAGTGAGGGGCAGCAGTGAGTAAGACACTGATTATCTTTAGACACGAGCTACTGAATACCCTAAGGAGAATGTCCTTCATCCTGATTACTATAGCTTTTCCCCTTCTCATGCTACTGGGATATGGAATATATCAGGGCGTGCAGCACTGGTATCATCCCGGTGCACCAGAAGAAGAGAAGATTGGCTATGTGGATCAAACAGGAATCTTCAATCAATACACTAGCCAGCTCGGTGCCACCTTTGTTCTCTACCCGAGCGAAGAGGAGGCCAAGGAGGCTCTCCTTGCCAGGGAGATCAAGGAGTATTTTGTGATTCCTCAGAATTACCTCTCCACTGGATCAATCATCAGATATACCATGGAGAGGGAGATGGAACTGCCAGCGAAAACGATGGAGCAAATAAGGGCCTTCTTGCTCTCGAACCTCCTTGGTAATGAGACCAGCCCCGAGGTAGTAGAGCGGGCTAAAACACCGATGCTGGTGACTTCTTTTAGACTGGACAAGAGCGGCGAAGTAGTTGCCGACCAAAGTGTGTTTGTCCAGTTCTTCACGCCTTACATCTTCGCCATCATATTCGTGCTCTCCATCTTTTTCACCTCAGGGTACCTGCTGCAGAGTGTCGCTGAGGAGAAGGAAAACCGGCTAATAGAGGTGCTTCTCTCCTCGGTCTCCGCCAGGCAACTATTTGTGGGGAAGGTACTGGGGCTGGGCACTGCCGGGCTGGTGCAAATACTAATATGGTTTGTTTCGTTCAAAGTATTTGCTGAAGTTGCCCAGGTAAACATTCCCGCGCTGAGCGGGCTCTCCCTCTCCCCTGGCCTGCTAGCTCTGGGGCTCCTTTATTATATCTTTGGCTATCTGCTGTTTGCGGTGCTATTTGCTTGCATTGGCTCCATTGGCTCCACTGCCAGAGAAGCTCAAAGCTGGTCAGGCATTCTCGCCATACCTGCGATGATACCACTCTGGATTGGCGGGGTGATAATCCCGTATCCCGAGCATGTAGTTTCTACAGTGCTCACCATATTTCCCACAACTGCCCCGGTAACCGCGATGATGAGGCTCACGGCTCAGACTATCCCTGCCTGGCAGCTTGCCTTGAGCCTGGTAATTCTAGCTGCCTCAGTTGTCTTCTGCATGTGGGCAGCGGCTAAAGTTTTCCGAACAGGCCTCCTCATGTACGGGAAGAGGCCAGCCCTGAAGGAGATTATCAGGTATATCAGGGAGGCATAGGCTTCGAGAGCAATTCCACAGTGGGTGTTGCATGAGATTCGCTACTTTGTTTGCTAACAGGACCCTATTTCGCAGCTAAGCTAGCAGCATAGGAAGGGCTCTTGTGATATAATCCTTACAATTTGTTTCTGGATGTGTTACAATTGCGTGGTATAAAATGAGCTACTCCTTAGGTGTGGATGTTGGCTCTGTCAATGCCAAACTGGCGCTCATTGACCAGGATACCAGAGCAGTCCGACTTGACACTGAAAAAATAACCTCCAGTCCCAGAGCGGCAGTCGCTTCACTTATTTTGAGGCTGAGCAGGGAGTTCAATCTAGAAGAGACCGCTACTGCTGCTGTATCCGGTTCCGGCAAGACGGTGATACCCAAAGAGCTGAACTGGTCAGAATACAGCAGCTCCTTATCAATTGCTTCAGGGCTTCTTCATTCCTATCCAGAGGCAAAAACCATCCTCCAAATTGGCGGTCAAAGCTCTTTTGTCATAGAGCTGGAAGATGGGCTGAGAAAGCCCTGGAAAGTAGCCTCAAACCCTCTTTGCGCCGCCGGCACAGGAAGGTTCCTGGAGCAACAGGCATACAGGATTGGAATCAGCCTGGCAGATTTTGCTCGCCTTGCCCTAGAGTTTGAAGGCACTCCACCCAGGATAGCCGCCAGGTGTAGCGTTTTTGCCAAGACCGACCTTATCCACCTGCAGCAGAAGGGGGTCCCGCTCGGGGCAATGCTCTATGCCCTCTGCGAAAGCATAGCTCGAATGGTCGCCTCTCTCAAGAAAGGGGTTTTTGAGGAGCCAATTTATTTCGTTGGCGGCGTGGCAGCCAATAGCGCCATACTAAAGTCTCTTAACGAGGTATTGTCAGCCAGAAATGGGCATCCTGTAAAAGTCATTGTCCCCGAAAATTACTTTTACATCGAGGCTTTAGGGTCGGCTCTACTTTCCAGAGAAGCTGGAAGAAACTCCAGAGTGATTGCCCTACCCAAGGCAGAGGCTGAACAACGCTATTTTGAAATGCTGAAGCTTGAGAAAACCCGCCAGCAGGATAGCTGCTGGACAGCCCCAGAAATAGACAAACCCTTTACAGGCTATCTCGGCGTCGATGTCGGCTCCACCAGCACCAAGGCGGTGATAATTGACGAATCCGGCAAAACTGTTATGGCCAAGAATTACCTCATGACAGCCGGAAGACCTATTGAGGCAGTGAAGGAGGTCTTTCGCAACCTGCTCCGAGACATCGAAGATAATGCCAGGATAGCCGGGGTGGGTGTTACCGGCTCAGGTAGGTATTTGGTGGGCAGCTTTATAGGGGCCGATCTGATAAAGAACGAGATTACGGCTCAGACAAGGGCTGCAGCAGAGATAGACCCCGAAGCGGATATTATTGAGGTAGGTGGACAGGATTCGAAGCTGGTTATCAAGCGAAATGCTGTTGTTGTTGATTACCAGATGAATAAGGCATGCGCCGCTGGAACTGGCAGCTTCATCGATGAACTGGCTGAACAACTTGGTATTCATGTTCAAAATGGTGAATTTGCCAATCTGGCCTTCGAGGCGCCCCATACCATTGATTTGGGAACAAGATGCGCCGCCTTTATGGGACAGGCAGTTTCTTTAGCTCAGCAGGAAGGTGTGCCCCTAGAGGTGATAACAGCCAGCTTGGCTAACTCGATTGCCGGGAACTACCTTTCCAAGGTGGTGGAAACAAGGAAACTGGGCCAGAAGGTAATACTCACCGGCGCAGTGTTCTATAACGATGCCGTTGTCTCGGCTTTCCAACAGGCACTTCAAGAAAGGACCACCATCGTCCCAGAACACAAAGAGGTCAGCGGTGCCATAGGTGCAGCGCTCCTGGCAAAGGAGGATATGGGAGTCAAAAGCTCCAAGTTCAAGGGGTTTCAAAAAGTCGTTGACAGCAATTATAAACTTAGCACCTTCACCTGCAAGGTATGCGACAACAACTGCACCATATCACGTCTGGAGATACCTAATGAACCGGCTACCTTCTACGGCAGCAGGTGCGACCTCTTTGACAGCACTATTAGCCGGGAAAGGGTGGAAACCGCTTTCGATGAACGGGAAAAACTATTATTTAAAGAATACACGGAAAGAGAGGGCAAACCTACCGTTGGCATCCCCAGAGCGCTCATAGTATATGATTACGCCCCGTTGCTCATCGGCTTTCTCAACACCCTGGGCGCCAAGGTTGTCCTTTCCAGCAAGACTACCAAGCAAATCATGGAGCAGGCTGTTGAGTTGAGCTATACCGACAGTTGTTTCCCTATCAAGCTGTTGCACGGTCATGCGGCAAGCCTCAATGGGGTCGACTACCTTCTCTATCCCTGCGCCATCCGATTGGGTTTAAAAGAAGGGGACGAGAATCAGAAGTATTCCTGTCCTCTGGTTCAAGCTTCCCCCTTCATCATCCGCCAGGTTCTCGATCTGGGACAACGGCTGTTGATACCGATAATTGACCTCAGCCGGGGCAACTCCGATATGATAAACAATCTAACAAAGGTCGCCACTCAGATGGGATTCAGCCAAAGGCAAGGAAGGATGGCTGCCCTTGCCGGTATCAAAGCCCAACAGGAATTTGAAGCAGCACGAGAGGAACAGGGAAAGAAGCTATTACAACAGATTCACCAAAACAATCAGTTGGGCGTGGTGCTCTTTTCCCGGTCCTATATGTCACAGGATTCAGGGGCAAATCTTGGCATAGCTGAAAAGCTGGCCCAGCTTGGCGTAGTGCCCATACCGCTCGACTTTCTGCCACTCAACTCAATAAACGTCAAACAATACTCAGACCGACCGTACTGGTTCTATGAAAGCAAACACATAGCTGGTGCAGCCATAACAGCAAAAGACCCCTCGCTATATGGGCTGGTATTGACAAACTTTGGCTGCGGTCCAAACTCTTTCATACTCAATATTGTCAGCGATATCATGGGCAGCAAGCCGCTAGGTCAGTTGGAGATTGATGAGCATGCTGCCGAGGCTGGCATTGTTACTCGCCTTGAAGCCTTCGTAGATACCATCAAGGGATTCGCCCGCTCGTCCAAATCGTACCACCTTCCGACCCAGGAGAAGGATATCTATCGGGCAGCACCGACGACTGTCAATACAAAGAAGGTTCTCCTAATACCAAGAATGGCTGCCCATGCTGAGTTACTGGCGGCAGCCATGGAAGCCTTTGGAGTTAAAGCAGTGGTGCTTCCTGAGCCAGATGAAAGAAACCTCCTTTACAGCAATAAGGTAACCTCAGGTAAAGAATGCCTGCCCTATCGGGTAACCCTGGGTGACTTCATGAGGTTCTTTTATGAAGGCAACGATGGTATTGATCCAAAAGAAGTGGAAGGGTTTCTGGCTAGCGCCTTTGGTCCTTGCCGCTTCGGGAAATACGCTGTGGAGCAAATAAGGATACTCAGGGAACTTGGCCTGGATTTTTCAATACGGACCACTGTGTCGAATAATGCCTACCGTGATCTGAACCTGGGTCCAAAGTTCGAGCGCTTGGCTTGGAATGGTATCGTGGCCATGGATTACCTGGAGAGGCTCCTCTGGCGCACCCGTCCTTACGAAAACTCAGCCGGAGCAACGGACAACCTCTTCAACGAATACGTAGCTAGGCTGGCCGACCGTGTTCTCCGGAGAGAAGCTTTCGATGACGTTTTGAGAGAGGCTACCCTCAAGTTCAAAGCCTTAATCGACCCTGACAAACCCAGGAGGCCACTGGTAGGGATTAATGGCGAGATTTTTTTGCGCTCCAATAAATTTAGTAATAATGACCTGGTGAAAGAGTGCGAGAAGGCCGGGCTTGAGGTTATCGTTTCCCCCATTGCAGAATGGATGAAGTACATCACGCACCGGAATATTGAGGATGGTATCAGGGATAGAAAGCTGAAAAAGGTTATAGCCGGTTATTTGAGGCAGCTTTGGCAAAAACGTGTCGAACACTCGGTAGCCGCCAATTTCAAGGGACTGATTGCTGACGAAGAGCCTTCAACAAAGGAGATACTATCGTTCTCGAGTCCATATCTCTCCCCAAAATGTGGCAGTGAGGCAGTGGTAAGCATAGGGGCGGGGATTGATTGGATGGAGAGTCCCCAGTTTGCCGGTGTGATATCCGTCATGCCCCATGGCTGCATGCCGGGAGGCATTGTAGCAGCCATGTCCGATGAGTTCAGCACCATGTACGGGAAGCCCTGGATTAACCTCACCTACGACGGATTTTTAGAGACCAACAACCTGATAAAGATCAACAACTTCGCCGAAGTCCTCCGGTTCTGCAGTAAGGGAGACGGCAAGGCCTTCTAGATTAGCCTGACACAGGGCGGCGAGTGTTACTCGAGCATTCCGTCATTTTGTTGGAGCTAGTGATAATCAAAGCCTATATCTAGCAAGCCTAGAGATTCCAGACTCTTTTCTACAGTAGTATAATGACACTGACACCTCCTTCATCCAGAAGACAATGGGATTATTTATTGTTGAGTTTGACCTAAAAAGCCGCTCCCCAACAACAGTGGAGAATGGTGATGTGATAGTTGACAAGGGATTCGCGACCGTCACTGTAAGAAATGTAGAGGCTGAGTCACACAACGAGGCTGAAAGTAAGGCGAGATTTAAAGCAGAAGCATTTCTGGATGAGCTAGCATATCAAAATAAGATAATACTCGAGATCGGGAAGAGCCTGACAATAGCACCACAAGACTCTCCTAAAACCAGACATGTTAAGTACTATCGCCTCAAGATGCGAATCAGTGGAGGGCATCGCTTGAAATTTCCCCGTACGTTAAAAGAGGTAGTAATAAGACCGTCAGACTCCAAAGCGTTATACAGGAAAGCTGCAGTTTCCCAGGATCCTCGTGATAAATTCCGCGAGCTGTTCTTGGTAATAGAGAATGTAGCAAGCAAGATAGTTAGAAATTGGAGTAATGAGACAGAGTTAATAAGAACCGCGCTCCAAACTTGCTTCTCATCCAAACCTCAGGAGCTTGAGCATTTCATTAGCCGATACGGACATAGATACAAAGGAGACATTATCAGCGAGGTGGCCTCTGATCTATACACAAATTACAGACTGCAATTGTTCCATGCTAAAGCAAACAGGGACAAGATGATTCCATTTAATCCTGAAGATGAGCAAAAACTACAAAGGATCTTGCCATTAGCAGATTTCGTTGCCAGCTCACTCATATCCTATGAGGATGAAAAACGGTAGACGGCACGACGGGCCGTGCCCTCTACGGAACGGGGGAAAATGATACACCACCCAGACAAATACCATCGCCAATCCATCCGATTAAAGGATTATGATTACACCCAGGCAGGGGCATATTTCATAACCATATGTACGCATAATCGGAAGTGTG
>Ga0315308_1002055_pt1 | contig 11454 bp, 10 predicted proteins | sample TDP3_MG_FD_203078 | JGI IMG/M metagenome (GOLD analysis project Ga0315308, IMG submission 203078) | Freshwater sediment microbial communities from Lake Towuti, South Sulawesi, Indonesia - TDP3 | ecosystem: Environmental > Aquatic > Freshwater > Lake > Sediment | place: Indonesia: South Sulawesi... | reverse complement strand
TCCCGCATCTTCTATCAACTCAGACATGGTGCAAAAACTGTGACTGCGAAGAAGATGCTCGAACGCCTGATCGCAAGAAAGACTGTACGGGAGCATCGCTATTCGTGAGAACCCCTTCAAAGACGAATCAGGGCGGCGCCTATATAGTTGCCAAGGATGAAAGGTAAGTATTGCAGGCATATTTCTCTCATTCGACTTCTTCACAAAGTAGTCCACGAGGCCCGGATCCACGGAAGACAAAAGCGATATGAAATAGCCTGAGCCAAATGGCATCTCAAGGTTCCGGAACAGGGTGAATGACAAAGGCCTTGGAAGAGTCAGCGGCTTCTTACGGAACGGGCTATACGTAGAAATCGGAATCTCGATCAGGCCTGACAGCCTTGCAGACGCACTGAACGGTCCATAGCTTGAGCTGTCGTAGACGAATCCTTGTCTCGCCAATTCTCTTAGGCATTCAGGCGTTATTGATGCCCTTGGCGCTCTAAATCCTCTGGGATGGAAGGACTCGATGAGCCTTCTAGATTTCTGAAGCTCTTCTCTCAAGGAATTTACTGTTCTTAGTGGCGTGTGTGTATGAGAATGGTAAGCCACCTCATGTCCTAGCTCTTTCGTTTCGGATGTGAGATCAGGATACCAGTCATGTACTTCGCCAACAATGAAGAAGGTTACTTTCTGCCTGTATTTTCTGAGGGTCCGTAGCATCCTCCTCGTAGATGAGGCTACAAAGCCATTGTCCAACGCCCTCCTATTCTCCTCGGTCTCCACGCTTCTCTTTCCGGCTTCAGATAGGTGCCTCCTCTCGGTCACATATCTATGCGATATTGACTCTAAGTCAATTGTTAGGCAGTTTCTCAATTGAATCATTGGCAAATGTCATGCCTCCTCGTCTTAAGAGCTTAGGCCTGCCTCTCTTAGATTGTTAGGTCTAAACAGGCAACGGCCACCTCCTAAGCAAAGAGCTAAAGGCTGTAGGCCGTCATAGTACGGCCAGCGCCTCAACGTGTCAACCGAGTTGCCTACTATGGGTGCCCAATATGCAGGAATCGGTAGATCGTGAGAGTCTGTTGCCGAACATCTCACTTGATCCTCCCTCATCAGCAAACTCTATGCGGACATCTGTGGTTCTTCCGACGATGAATGAAGAGAGTAATGTCTCTGGAATCTGCGGGAAGTTGTATACTCTCAGGCAGCACTATCCTCAGTTGGTAGAGGCGATATTTGTTCTGAACAATACTACAGACAACACGCAACAAGTTTTGACGGCCATATCAAAGCGGCCTGGGTACGAATTCGTCAAGATTTCCTGTTCGGATGGTGCCCGAGGAAGTGCGATAAGACGAGGAGTGGAATTGGCACAGGGCAACATAGTAGTTATCATGGATTCCGATGGTCAGTACGATCCCGGGGAGATACCAAAGCTAGTGCGGGTCATAAGTAATGAAGGATACCACATCGTTGTTGGAAGAAACCATGGGTCAGAGAGTTTCGTTCGTCGTTTCATATCCGAAACTTACAAGAAGGTGACAAAGATGTTGCTCGGGTTGGACTATGTTCAAACCGGGTTTAAGGCGGGTATCAAAGAAGTTCTTCTTGAGACGATTCCAAGAGGAGTTCCGGGCCTAGATATAGATGTGCGATGGATGAACAACATTGTGCGAATGGGCCATGGTGACAAGCTCTCTGACGATGTGGATGTCAGATTCCATCCGAGGCTGCAGGGCAAGTCGACATTCAACCCGCTCAAGCTTTCTCTTGGGCTACTGTACACAACTCTGAGCCTCAGTGTGGAGCGCAAGACCGGGAGGGAATTGCCCTTTCCTCAGTCATTGAGGAAACTCACTCTGCGCCCTGAGACGTGAGCTGTCGCTAAGAACCAACGCGCCGGGCAATCAGATTGACATCTCCTGCCGAATCAAGGAAACGCTCTGCGCCAGATTCAGAGATCCTTGTCATGAGGCAGATCTCGCGTCTGCTGCCTTTTCGGCCAGCAGATTTGCAGAAAATCAGAGAGGCCGCTTCGCTTCGATGGAAGAATCGCGGTAACTAGCCTTGCCCCGAAGGCTTTGCCTTGATCACGTACAGGAACGAAGTGGGCTCCTCAACCACCTCGATTCTGAAACCCGCTTGATCAAGTAGGGATGCAATGCGGCGAAGAGAAAACAGATTTATCCTGTAGCCGTGGCACGAGTGATACACCCAATACACGACACCGAAAATCGACACATTGAGAACAGAGAGAACCAGATATCCCTCCTTTGTGACATGCGGACGAAGACGCTTGAGCGCCGCCAGGGGCTGTCTGCAGAACTCTAGTGGCCCTGCACATAGAATCTTGTCAAACTGTCGGTTCAGGCTCAAGTGCTGTACGTCGTAGACTTCGGCCTCTATTCCGGCTCTCTTGACAACCTCGACCATTCTGGGAGATATATCCACGCAGAACACCTCAGCACCTCTGCTTTTGATGAGGGTTGCGTAGTAGCCTGAGCCGCAGCCCACATCGAGTACTCTTTCTCCTTTCCTCGGGGATAGGAGGCGCATCAAGGAGTCCTTCTCTTGATTCTTCATCGCACCTCCGATTCCTCTGGTAATCATCTTGGAATAGTTCCCCGAAACCCTATCGTAGTGTTGTTTCGGTTTCATGGTCGACATCTCTCTAGTCTGCGTGATCTGACCGGTATCACTCCTAATGGTGACTAGGATCCGCTATGCGATGCTCGTGCGACCCGAACTTTGTACAAAGCGATTCTGTGATCTTCGATCTCAGCTCGAGGATCTAGGTAGAACTCAGCTACCCTCGTCACCTCAAGTTGCAGCACAAGAGGGTGCCTAGCGAGGTATTCGAGAGCCGTACTTGTAATGAGCAGTGTTTCCTTATTCGCGGAATACCTCTCTAACAATCCAAGGTTGTCTTTGATCTGCTTCCTACAATGGAAGTACCGAAACTCCGGGGCATACATCCGAAACGCACTGTACTCATGGAACACAAGAATCGTCGTATTGTTGGGATCGTAGTTGGCCTTGACGTATCGCACGAGTTGAGTTATGGGTGCCGGCTCCGTGTGAAGTCTTGCTGCCAAAGGCAGGGCATGTGTGACCGGAGTCAGGAGCAGCAGAAGGTAGACACTACCACGCACGATTTCTTCAGTTCTAGTCGAATGCCTGAGCAGACGTTTGCCAGCCTTCATCGCACGTGTGACTGATGAAACAATGAGCAGCACCAGAGGCGGAAGGATCGGAAGATAGTAACGGTGGTGAATCGGTGAGCCAAAGAGATAGACGAAAGCGAAGTGAGGCACAACCCAAAGAGACATGAAAGCCTTCTCAGAAGTCTTCTTGCAGTTGAAAGCCAAGCAAAGCAAAGCACCTAGCCAGATGATGTCATAAAAAAGATAGTAAGCGGGAATGCTTTTTGATGTGAACGGGAATTCAAGGCCTGGCAGAGCAGGAAGCATCCCTCCTATCCCGAAGGTGAATATCGAGGCAAGCACAAAGAGCATTCTCTCGTAAGGGCCTAGTCCCAAAGGTCTCGCAAGTATGAAGTCAGTGTTAGCAGTTCCAATGTATACGTACCTTGTAGCCGTTAGGAATCTGTCCCAGCGAGTTACCCAAATCACCGGCACAAGCAATGCTGAGATCGTTGCAACAAACGCCAAGCCTGATAAGAGCATATTCTTGAAATCTCTTGCTTTCAAGGTCGCGAAAACCCAAAGCACTATGAACGCGAGGTTCGTGGGCCTCACACCGATTGCGAGAGCGTACACCACATATGAAATGGGAATCATTCGTCTGTGCCTTTTCATTCCGAAGTAGAGAAGAGCGACCCCCAGAGTCAGGAGAAAAGTTGAGAGAGAATCAGTCGTTGCTTTCTCGCTCGTCAGCCAGAAGCCTGGCAAAACTGCCAGTATAAGGCATGTGGAAATCGCTGTTTCTCTGCCGTACAAATTCTTAGCTAGTAGATACAAAGGAACTAGTGTTAGAGCTCCGCTAATGACACTGATCCACCTAAGAGCCACAAGCTGGTCTTGAACAAGTAAGAAAAGAATGCGACCAAGAAAGATGTAGAGAGGATATCCCGGAGCGTGAGGGTGCTCTCTCACCAGATCGAACCCTAGCAATGCCTTTGCAAAATTGAACGAGTCTCCTTCGTTGAATGAACAGGACGCGAACGAGGAATAGAGAACGAGGGCGGTGCCGGATACTGCCAATACCTCGTACTTGGTAACAGTGCGGCGTAAGCCACTGAGAATGGCCATGGCTGACAAAAGGGTTCGGGCAAAGAGACGCCGCATTCCCACAGTCTTTCTCCACGCTGGAATGGTTGATACCTGAGGTCCGCCATAACGCTTTTCGTGGAGAAGAGCAACGCTGACCGAACCATTGAAAGACCTCCTGTGCCCATTCTAGGCTTGAAATAGGATTGGGTAAGTGTCAGGTCTGCGGCACATCAAGGGTCCTAATATCGACCGGCGTCGGAGTATGCTCTAGATGCCTCTTGGAAAGAACCGATGAGGCGTTGTCAATAACTGACAGGGTTCACGGAGGGAGTCGCGCCAAGTTTGGTCTACCTGCTCTTCCACCCAGCGAGGGCGTGGCTTGCGGGGGATGCGCAAACAATTGCAGGATCCCAAATGGAGGAATGGGTTATTGCGGCCTCGTGTCTAGTTCTGACGGAAGGATTCAGAGAAGGGCGGGGACGCCAGATTCTGGAATTCTTGAATGGTATTATGATCATCTTCCAACAAACTGCGTTGCATGGTGGTTCTGCCCTGGATGTACAGGCAGCGGCTTTCCGAAGTACTCACATTCTAGTGAAAAGCCCGAGAAGGGGTACGATAACCTAGCAGTTTTCTATGGCGCCTGTTCCTTCGATTGCTTCTTTTGCCAGAACTGGCACCACAGAAGACTTGCTATAAGCGATGTGGTTCATATGAGCTCTGCGGCCCTAGCGGATAAGGTGACAGGCTCTGTTTCATGCATGTGCTACTTTGGAGGGGATCCATCTCCTCAGATGTCTCATGCATTGGAAACGACCAGGCTAGCGTTGGTACGGGCAGACCATGACGACCGAATCTTGAGAGTCTGCTGGGAGACCAACGGCCACATGGCCTCTGCTTACCTTGATCAGGCCATGGAGTTCTCTCTCCGAACAGGAGGGAATATGAAGTTTGACCTCAAGTTCTGGAATGAGGGGCTGGCTCGAGGGATCTGCGGAGTTTCGAACGCTCAGTCGCTCAGGAACTTTGAGCGAGTGGGGAAGAAGTACTTTGAAGCTCGCTTGAATCTGCCTGTATTGACGGCAAGTACCCTGCTGGTTCCCGGATACGTGGACGAAGTGGAAGTGGGGTCTATAGCCGAGTTCATATCAAGCATTGACGACAGGATTCCCTATTCTTTGCTCGCCTTCTCTCCTCAATACTTGATGAGTGATCTTCCTACGACATCCAGAGAGCACGCTATGCGTTGTCGTGATGCTGCTCTGAAGCACCTAAGACGAGTCAGGATCGGGAACGAGCACCTGCTTTCATGAGTCGCAGACAAACCAGGCCCAGTATCAATGTGGGAAGATAGAAGATGCAGAGCTCAAATTCAAGTACGAAGAAAGGAGAACGAAGGAGTCTAGTCAGCGCAACCACAAGTGAAGCGATTGACATGACTCCAAAGGCAGTGATCCAGCATTTCGATTCGCTCATGTGTGGAAACCATTAGCCAAGAGATCTTAGGGAAGCACTATTTCCGAGCTTCTCCTTCCAATAGCACTCTCAGAGGTATATTCTGGCTTTCTCCATCGGGAAGAGTTCGCCTGATGCTTATGGGGAGAGCTCCTTGCTCTAACTCCATGAGAGCAATGTCTATAGGTGATTTCGAAGATTGAGGCACGTCTATAAGAACCGGAGCCCCCATAGATATCTGCAAAGCCCTCGCTCCGACCACTCTCGCTCTCTCGAATCGAGTGAGCCTCTTCGGGCCGATCAGTTTGACGGGCTTACCTCTCTTGGGAGCCACTGAACTCTTTCTCCTGCTTCCTTGGAGAGATTCTACAGATCCATTCTTGGGTGAGTCAATGAGATTGACCTCTACCCTAGCGAAATTACCCAACAAACTCGGCAGATCTGATATAAGGTTTACTGCAAAGACTTGAATCGAGACGTTCCGGCTGAAATCGTGAAGAATCCCGAAAATGCTCGTTGAAATGACTCCAACTAAACCTCTATGACCGACATGTTCAATTTCTTTCCTATTCTGAGAAGCGTTTCGTTCCAGTCACCATATGCCACGACATGATGGTTCCCTGTAAACTGAAGAAGGCGCTCAACAGCTCCCTCAAGTCTGATCTTGGCCTGAGTTCGGCATAGGGAGAACTTGCCGATCTGGGATTCCAGAAGTTCTCCTCTAGCAACAACCATTTGAAGTGGTTTGAACTGTAGATTTGCAATCGTCACTGGCAAGCGTTTCAGGGGAACGTCAAGAGAGACACCCTCGCCTGATTCAAAGTGACTTCTCAGGATTACTTTCCCTCCAGCTTCGGCAAGCGAGGTGGGAGCTGTACAATGCGCCAAGGTTATTGTATTGAGATTTCGATCCGCTTGCACCAAGTTCGCAAGCCAGCTTGGCCCAGCAAGCTCTTTGAGCATCATCATCAACGCCGAAGATCGAAGATCTCCCTCGCATACCGACACTCTTCCTTCATCAATCAAGAGGGAAAATGCCAGACATGCAGAGGTGCCAGTTCTCTTGATAAGTCGAAAACAGTCCAAGGTAACTGCCTCGACCTTGTTCTTAGAGACCAGGGACTTGAAGGCTAGATACATCTTGCCTGATTTCTGAAGGTCTTTCTTGCTTGGCTCCATCACAGATGCGCCTGGTAACCTCTCATCAACGACCTTCGAAGCTTGATCATCATCTTGACCCCTGAATTCCGTTATTAGATCTCCAACAGGGATTCTGACAACTTCAGTTCCTAGGAGATCTGACAGTGCCTTTGACTCGTCTGCCTTGTCGTCGAAGTATTCTTCGTCTCCTATGAGGCCGATTCTCGACTCCTTGATTGACTTGAGCAGGCGTGAGGCTCTTGCTTGGCCCACTATGCTTGGCGGCGTCTCATCCAAGCTATTATACACGATCTCGCCTCGCCATGCTTCAATCCCGTTCAATTTCTCCCTGACGCTTAGGGCCGAGGATAGGCTGTTGACTTCGTCGTATGCCCAGATGAAGTAGGAATTCCCTGCGGCTATGTTCGCAGCAAGTTCAGAGGTGCCTCCACTAGCCAGAAATATGACCACTGCATCGTACTCCTCTTGGGGGAAATGGGGAATATCATCAATCTTTAATGCCGGAGACCTTCTGCCAAACACTTTGACTCCGGACTTCTCCAGTAACTCTCTGGCAAGATTTGCAGGCTCGATTGACCTGTCCATGTGCATCCTGGTCGCTAGAGGAATCATAAGCACTGTCGGTTGATCCATATCCAACAATCGCCTCTTTAATGCGCAGATGACCTCCAGACTGGCTTTCTTAAGCGTATCTCATCCTCTTGCTATGTTCTTCAACTAGGCAGCCTAGAGGTGTTAGCGTGAGATCTATTCTTCTCAGGTGTCTTTCGGACCAAACAGCGGGCAAGCAACTATCGATTTCCCGGGGCCCTACGCCTTTCTTGAAACAGTATTAACCTCATTGCAGGAAGGAAACACTCGAATGCCCCACGAACGTGGGGGCTAGAAATCCTTTTAGACATATCCAGTAGATCAGTTGCTCTGACAGGATGACCGAAAGTTGAGAGACCTCATCAGAATAAACCAACCACTGATAGGAAAGGAGGAGGTTGAGGCCGTCACTGCTGTTCTGAAAAGTGGAATTCTCGCAGACAAGAGTGGATCAGGGCCAAGAGTCTTGGAGTTTGAACGGGAGTTCGCACGGTTTGTAGGAGTAAAACATGCGATTGCAGTTTGTACCGGGACTGCAGCTCTTCACTGCGCTTTGCTCGCAGCGAACATCAGAGGTGGAGATGAAGTCCTTATCCCTTCCTTCACTTTCGCAGGAACAGCAACACCGGTTCTTCTGTGCGGGAGTAGGCCTGTATTCGCGGACATTCAAGGCGATACCTACTGCATGTCCTTGGAGAATATTGAGAACTCGATTAGTAGAGACACTAAGGCGATCGTGCCGGTTCACATCTACGGGCTCACCTGTGACATGGATCCCATAATGGAACTGGCTCGTAGGAAAGGAGTAACAGTGATTGAGGATGCTGCTCAGGCACATGCAGCTACATACAAGCAGAGGAAGGCGGGATCTCTAGCAGACATGGCCTGCTTCAGCTTCTATTCAGCGAAGAATATGACCACCGGGGAGGGAGGCATGATCACTACAAATGATGACGATCTGGCGCAGGTCCTCAGAATGATAAGAACTCATGGAGAGGAAAGACCATACTGGGTATCTAGGATCGGCAACAATTACCACATGACGGAGTTGGCTGCGGCAATAGGCGTTGTCCAGCTGAGAAAGCTTGTCGGGTTCGTGGAGAGAAGGCGGGAAAATGCGAAAACTCTAACCGAGCAGTTGGGAGTCTCAGGTAGGTTGATATTGCCTTCCGAACCTGAAGGGATGAGACATTCTTGGTACCTTTACACTGTTCGTGTCAGAGGCGCAAACGCAGGTAAGAGAAACAAGATCGTGGAAAAGCTTCGAAACAAGAACATCGAAGCCAATGTTTACTATGAAACTCCAGTCCATCTGCTTCCCTTGTATAGAGAGGTCTCTGGAGGTAAGAGAGGAATGCTGCCCGAGACTGAGAGGGTTGCCAGACAGGTATTCTCGTTGCCGGTCCACCCGGCGATGACACCAGAAGATATTTCGTATGTTGCTGACATTGTCAAGAAGGCAATTACTTGAATCTCTCCGACAAGATCTCCTCTAATGTCGGTCTTGACCTCTCCTCTACCTCGTAGCTCACCCTGACGGCAGGCTTGTCAAGCTTCACAATCCTTCTGATGTCAATCGGGGTTGCTACAACAATCACGTCACATTCGACCCTTTTGATCGTTTCTTCGAGCTCCCTGACCTGTTGGTCGCCGTAACCCATCGCAGGAAGAACCAATTCCAGCTGACGGTATTTCTCAAAGGTTTCCTTGATTGACCCCACTGCGAACGGCCGAGGGTCGACAAGCTGCTTTGCTCCGAGCTTTCGAGCTGCCATCATTCCCGCGCCATAGGCCATATCTCCATGTGTGACCGTCGGGCCGTCTTCCACAACGAGGACTCGTTTGCCCTTAACCAAGTTTGGATCGTCTACCGTCACTGAGGATGCCGTTTCAACGATGGTGGCATGAGGGTTCAGTTGCCTCACATTTCTTCTCACAGCCTCAACGGAGGCCGTAGGCGCAGAATCAATCTTGTTGAGAACTATGACGTCGGCCATTCTGACATTAGCTTCTCCAGGATAGTATCCAACCTCATGTCCAGGTCTCAAGGGGTCTGCCACGACGATGTGAAGATCAGGCCAGTAGAATGGCATGTCGTTGTTTCCTCCGTCCCACAGGATCACGTCCGATTCCTTCTCAGCCGCCAGAAGTATCTTCCCATAATCAACCCCGGCGAACACCACGTTTCCTCTCTCAATATGAGGTTCGTATTCCTCACGTTCCTCTATCGTGCAGTTGTATTTCTCAAGATCTTGGTAGGTTGCAAATCGTTGGAGTTCCTGGGCTCTGAGATCTCCGTAGGGCATTGGATGACGAACGATTACGACTTTCCGGTTGAGCTTTCGAAGTATGCCGCTAATCTTCCTGGCCACAGTGCTTTTGCCAGCTCCGGTTCTGACTGCACACACTGAGATTACGGGCACTTTCGCCCGTAACATAGTGCTCCGAGGGCCTTGAAGTATGAAATCTGCTCCTGAAGCCAAGGCAACCGATGCCTTGTGCATTACCTCTAGGCACGAAAGATCGCTGTACGCGAGAACCACGTGTGTAACGTCAAGTCTCGTTATTAGCTCGGGCAATGCCTCTTCCGAGTGGATAGGTATTCCGTTTCTATACAGCGGTCCAGCCAATTCCGGTGGGTAAACCCGCTTCTCGATTCCCGGAATCTGCGCGGCGGTGAATGCCACCACATCAAATCGATCGTTGTCTCTGAAGCAGACATTGAAGTTGTGAAAATCTCTTCCTGCTGCACCCATGATGATCGTCTTGGTCCTGGTGGTTTCTTGAGAGCGCATTCCGAGTCGCCAGCCACACGTTATCCGGTTGTGGAAGGAGTTATCTCTTTTTGTGACGGGTTGGGGTTCCAAGGATCCTAGGGTCTAGGAGAAGTCTATTGTTGAACGGGAGGTAGTCCGCCACGGGTAGAAACGTATGCGATGCATAGGAGGCGACAGGATTCGGAGAGCAACATGAGCCAAAGGGGTAGGTCCCGCAGCGAAACAGCCACCAGAACAGCTTGCGATAGGACGGTCAAACCGAGGGTGGGCTTAGGTGGATGTCCTCTTGCAGTGAACATAGCTAGGCCAATAGATGCAAGAACGGCAAGCCCCGTGTCCACTAGCTCGAAGCGCATGATGAGCCCTATTACAAGCGCTGCTATTGGATAGAGCATTGTCACGGGCATCTGCAGCCTGATAGGCTCCCCTGGTCGCTTGTCGATGCTGCCAAGCCTTGATGCGAGGACAGTTGGCAAGGCTATGGATGAAGTAACAAGCAGGATCATACCGAGCGCATTCTCAGTACGAAGATATACCATCAGAGAAGAGAACAATCCTAGAAAGCCTACAGCAAACCGCCTTGTAGTCGAAAGATTGGCAATAGCTATCGCAATAGCTGAAATCACTGAAAGGAAGACCAGGACCTCAGAAAGCAATTTCCTACCTCTTGCCCACCTCTATCTCAGCGAGTATTGCTCATACTATGTGGAGAAGACTCTGAATAATCAGTCTTTTCTATCATATGCTAGTCATAGTGATTCGGATCGAAGATGTCTGGCGAGCTTTCCAGATTCAAAGTAAGGTTCATGATCGAGTGGGTCGGCGAAGCAACAGGAGAACTCGCGAGGTTCCTTGCACCTCGCACGGTGGAGGCGCTAATGAGGGCAATGCCGATAGAGGGAAGGGCGGCCCTCTGGAAAGAGGAAGTCTACTTCGAAACAAGCGTCAAAGTCGGAACGGAGAAAGAGAAGACACAGGTGGAAAGAGGAACCATAGCGTACTGGCCGCTTGGTTCAGCTGTCTGCGTCTTCTATGGAAGCTCGCAGCCATACGGTCCAGTCAACGTGATCGGAAGGGTCACCGAAGGTCTGGACTCGTTTAGAAAAGTGAGGCAAGGATCAAAGATATTGCTTGAGCGGCTCTAAGCAGCAACTGCCCGGTATATCCTTACCCTTGCGTTGCCTCCGATATAGGCTAGCGCTTTTCGCCTCTGCAGCTCTTCGAGAACATCCTTGGCGGCCCCTATACGTATGTTG
>Ga0315308_1002054_pt1 | contig 11456 bp, 10 predicted proteins | sample TDP3_MG_FD_203078 | JGI IMG/M metagenome (GOLD analysis project Ga0315308, IMG submission 203078) | Freshwater sediment microbial communities from Lake Towuti, South Sulawesi, Indonesia - TDP3 | ecosystem: Environmental > Aquatic > Freshwater > Lake > Sediment | place: Indonesia: South Sulawesi... | reverse complement strand
TCACGTATATGGCCTTGGTGTAAGTTGGATTGCATGATTTACCCTTCGAGCATCCATTCATACATCGGGACAACCTCTACCTTCTTGCCGCCAATTTCCTCGATTGACTTACTGTCCCATGAGATGACGAGCAAGTGGTTGCACTTGAGCTCCCTAGAGGCCTTAGCTAGAGCTCCGAGCTCCCTCTTCCTCGTCTCAGCATCGCTCATGTCCCAGCAGACCTGAATCAACTGCTCGATCCCATTCCCCACCTTCAGGACGAAATCGACCTCAGAGTCGTCGTGCCTCCAATAGTAGATCTCCAGAAGGGGATCGAACGTTTGCCTCCTCCTAAGTTCGACGAAGGCGGCGTTCTCCAGGGCCCTCCCCATCTCGTCCATCGTATAGAACCCATACGCCTTCCTGAACCCGTTATCCGCGCAGTATACTTTCCTGGGACTCACGGCCTGTTCCTTCAAGGAGAGGGAGAATCTCTTCACCAGGTAAACGAAGGCCACGTCCTGCAGGTGATCGACGTAGTCGAGGACGGTCCTCTTCGTGATCCTGAATGTCTCCTTCGAGCTCCTGTAGAAGGATGAAGCCGAGAAATATTTCCCCGCACTCGTCACGAGGTGCCTCATGAGCTCCCTGAGGAAGGGGACGTTCCTCAGGCCGAATCTCTCCGCCAAGTCCCTTGCGACTATCGTCTCAAGATACTGCCTGAGCATCCTGATCCTGATCTCCCCGTCCCCCTCCAATGCCACCTCTGGAAATCCACCGAACTCGAGGTAATCCCTCAGGGCCTCCATTACCTTGAACCTGCTCGCCGAGAACCGGGTTCTGGCGTCGGCCCTCACTCCTTTGGCCCTCAAGATCTCCGAGAAGGAGAATGGCGTGATCTCGTATGTTAAGGCCCTCCCCCTTAGGGATGTGGCTATTTCCCTGCTGAGCATCTTTGAGCTGGAGCCCGTGATGAAGATCCTGGCATCAAGTCGATCGTGGAAGCGCCTGACCGCCTTCTCCCAGCCAATCGCATTCTGGATCTCGTCGAGGAAGATATAGAGCTCCCCCTTGACGTTTCCGGGGTAGAGCTCGAAGTAGGCGTCCAATAGCCGGTCGAAGTCAGCCGTAGAGAATGGCGTGATCCTGTCATCTTCAAAGTCGATGTACAGTATCCTTCCCCTTTCGACGCCCTTCTCGAGGAGCTTCTTGATGAGCGAGTACATGAGATACGTCTTGCCGGAGCGCCTGATGCCGATGATCGATACAATCTGGCGCGCGTCCAGCTTGATTCTAGTGCCTATTTCCCGCTCGATCAGCTCAGGCAGTTCCGACTCATGAAATTCCACAATCATTCTCTTCAGGATGTCCTTCGAAAGCATAATGCTCTATATGATACCAAGGTTATATATATACTTGGTGCTCTATATGATACCAGCTAGCCCTCCGAGAGTTTAGGCAGTGGGATCACTAACCATAAACAGTCTCGTTAACAATCTTGATAGGGCGTTATTTACTTACTGCCAAACTCCTCGTTAATTCGCGTCATCCATTCACTGACCTTTATTCCCTGAGGACACTTTTCCTCGCATGTCTTACAGTCCTTGCAGGCGCTTGCCCGCTGCTCCTTAGGGAACCATTCGCTGTTATACTCCCCTTTTGATTGCCCCATGGTATTGTAGGCGACGCCCTGATTGTAGAGGTCGAAGTTGCGCGGTATGTCCACGCCGTTCGGACAGGGCATGCAGTAGCCGCATTTCGTGCAGGGGATCGGGCGTAACTCCTTGTATTTCTCCCGAACCCTCGCGATCAAGTCCAGATGCTCCATGTTCAAGGTGTTTATCCCAGACCTGGAGGCGCTCGCGACATTCCCCTGAACATGTCCCATGGCGCTCATCCCGCTCAACACCACCGATACCTCGGGCTTGTTCCAAAGCCATTGGAGCGCCATTTCCACGGGATCCTCCTTCGCCTCATCCCAGGTCTTCCTCACGGCAGGGGGCGGATTCGTCAAGTTCCCCCCCAGGAGGGGCTCCATTATGACGACCGCGAGGCCCTTCTCGGCGGCATACTTCAACCCCCTGGTGCCGGCCTGAACGTCCTCATTCTCATAATTGTACTGTATTTGGCAGAAGGTCCATTTATCATAGCCGTCGATGATGCCCTTGAAGACCTCATAATCGTCGTGGAAGCTGAAACCCAAGTATTTTATCCTCCCTTCCGCCATGACTTTCTCGGCCCACTCGAACACATTGAGGCCAACTGCCTTTTTCCAGCTTTCACCATTGAGGGAGTGTAGGAGATAGAAGTCCAAGAAGTCGGTCTGCAGCTTCTTGAGCTGCTCGTTGAAGATCCTGTCCATATCCTCGCGGGAGTTAATCCGCCAAATAGGCAACTTGGTAGCAAGCCTCACCCTCTCGCGATACCCATCCCTTAGGGCCTTGCCCACCAAGATTTCACTGTTACCGTCGTGGTAGCCATAAGCCGTGTCAACATAGTTAACGCCGTGGTCAATGGCATACCTTATCATCCTGATGGCTTCGGGCTCATTTATCTTGGAATGTTCCCCACCTACTGTGGGGAGCCTCATGCACCCAAACCCGAGGGCAGAGACCTTCCACTCTAATTTCCCGAATCTTCTGTAGTTCATGCCTGTCCGGCAGAGGTTAACCGATTCCTTAAAAACCTAACTTCACGGGAGATGTCTCTGGGTTAGAATTAAGCAAGCTTTCATAAATTCATTTCTAAATACGGCAAGGATGGGCACTGAGGCCAGTTAAGGGGCTCGCAAAGTCGTCTTTTTGGGGGAAAGGTCGGACGAACTCTACCTTGGAAAAAGGAAATTAGATAGGATCGAATGATGCGTGACATGGAGGGAGGCTGACGTTCGGCATGCAGCACGTGCTTGGCCATTTAGTTGATGGGAGCTTGTTGAGGCGATTCACGTGGATGTGGGCCCTCTCGTTTTCGATGTTCTCCCTCGCATGGGCGGCGAGTTGTCTGGCCCTGCCCCAGGGGGCGTTGAGGGGAAAGCTGCCGAGCACGGCACTTTTTGGGGAGGACATCGATATAGCCTCGACCTTCCTGAAGATCTTCCTTTACAACCTCATTGTCGGTGGGATCGTCTTCTCCGCGTGTAATCTGTTCAGGGTGGGCGACATCCCGCTGGGATATGTTGCGATTTGGGGCGACATCCTGATCTTCGGGATGTTGAAGGGGACCAATTCATTCATCTATCCCTATGAATCCATGTTCGCCTCTTTCATCGGGTTTCTCAGGACTGGGCTGTGGGAATTCACCTCCTACATCCTGATGACGTGCTCCACGATCGACCTTGCCATCTATAGACAGGGATCGTGGAGGAGCAACGAAATCACGAAGATAAAGCAGTGGAAAGATGTAAAATTGAATAAGGTGGAAGAGGTTACGTATGCCCTGGGCATCCTAGTCCTTCTGCTTTCTGCGCTCTTGGAATCCTTTGCGATCTTTGGCGTGATACCTTGAGATGGTATCCGCTCCATAACACCAGAGCCGATCTGCCAATTCCTCCAGGTTGGTTATGGCCGATGCCGCGGGGTTGCGAATGAAGTAATCGTGAAACGCGTTGAATGGAAAGAGTAGGCAGAGCGAAAGGAGCTTGCGGGCCATTTCGCTTCCGATGGGTTCTTGGCATCCATATGCCGCTAGGCATTCCCGCAGTAGGCCCTTATCGTAGCGGAAGAGGTCGAGATGCAGCGCGATTAGCTCGTAAAGGGGATCGCCCACCAGCGCGTCCCCGTAGTCGATGATGGCCTTCAGCTTCCATCCGGCGCCATCGTGGGCCACCAGTATGTGATCCGCGGTCAGGTCCCCGTGCAGGAGCGCAGGACGGTTTCGGCCTGCCACCAGTTCCTCAGGGGGTGGGAGGAAGCCTTCGATCTGTCCGATGAGGGGCTCTGGAAGGGAGCGCCAAGCGCGGTGCCGTGCCGCGCAATCGACGGATTGGCTCCGCAACATCTCGTAGTAGTAATCCCACGTTGGCCGAAGGACCGCTGTGTCGCGCAGGTCGACGGAATGCAGCCGATGGGAGATGGCACCCACGGCGCGGGCGATGGCCATCTTGTCTAGGGGTGACATCCGCTCGCGGACTTCGCCCAGGCTCCCCTCCCTCATGAACTCGAAAATCAAGTATGGCCATCGACATCCCTCGCCGTCCCCCTCCAGGAGGTGGCCATGTGCCGCCAGGGCCGGACTTGGCACGGCGCGCGTAGCGGACAGAAGTCGATTAACTTCAAGCTCCACGGCAAATGTGCGCTGCCCATTGAATTGAGTTCCGAAGAACTTCACGACCCACCTGTCGTCCACGATGAACACCGGATAGGTGCCCGGCACAGGGCCCGCCCTGATCTCGTTGGCGGGTTGTAGGCCGTGTCTCTCGCAGACCGCCCTTACGAAGGGAGCCCAGTATGTTGCGTCCATGAAGAGGCGCCTGTAGCGGTCCATTGTCGAGAGATCAGGGGCGTGCATGATCTCAATCAAGTGACGAAGAAGATGGCGTTCTATCCCGCGCTGTCGTCCTGAACCGCTCTCTCGGCGTTCCCATCCGTGACGTTGTTGCTTAACCTCATGCGTTTTGCGCTCTTGCCGATGTAGACGCCGATGCGCTGCAACTTCTTCTCGCCGCTCTGCCGTGTATCCGTTATCACGTTGTCGATGATGTCTATGTCGTGGGTCTCGCCGCCGATGTATATCCCGTAGCCGACATCTCGACCGCCGTTGTTTTGTATCACGTTATGCTGGATGAGGTTTCGGTGACCGCCCATCGGCTCGGCCTCCTCCCTGAAGAGTATCCCGTATGTGCCATTGCCCACGACCATATTGTTCCTGAAGACGTTGTCGGTATCCTTGTGCCCTATGGAGATGCCAGTCTCGCCGTTCCCGAGCAACCTATTATTCTCGAAGGTCCCATTCCTCACCCTCCAGCAGAGGTAGAGGCCGACCTCCCCGTTGTCGCGTGACTCGTTATTCCTCACCGTCGGCCTCTGGCTTCCGCTCCCGGGATGGAGGCCGAGGTTCGCGTTCCCACTGCAGGTGCAGTCCTCGACCAGGACGTCGTCGCTCTGTTGGAAGCTGATCCCGTCTCCATTGTAGTCGCGTGCCTCGACCTTAGATATGCGCACGTTGTTTGCCCTGTAGAGGAATATGCCCCCTCCCCTGCAACCATTCAGGTTGTCGTTCTTCCCCCTGTTCCCCTCGATGATGACGTTCTCCACCTTTGCATTTTGGATGTAGTAGCCGCTCACGACTGGGAAGGCGCTCTTCGCCACCGCATCGTTCTCAACCATGCAATCGGTCAACAGGGGACCATTGAGCAGCAGCGATCCACCATCGATCCCGGTTATCGTCCGCACAGTTATGTGGAACCCCTCGGCCTTCGAGTCCATTACGGCGATCCCCATGCCCTCTTTGAAGCCGGAGGGATCCGCGACGGTGACCCGCTCTTCACCGTAGTCGCCATCTTCCACCAGCCGCGAGGAGAAGCCATCGCATTTCCGGAGGACGGCTTTTTCACTGCCCCTCACGGCCACGTTGCTCTTCAGGTGAAGGGAGTCGTACATGAGGTAGGTTCCTGGCGTGATCTCCAAAGTCCCTCCACCAAGATCCGCGACGTAATCGAGGGCCGCTTGGAGGGCCCTGTTGTCGGCCCCCACGATGTCCCCGCCCCTCAATCCGACACTGATGACCATTCCTTTTGTCAAAATATCACTTGAAATGAAAGGCCGGTGATGGCCTTCATATATGTTTTATCGCAACCGGCCCACTCAGGGATGAGCGCGTGCGGAACGTAAATGGGCGACATGTGCTCTGGTCCGCCCTGTCGAAATTGGTTTAGTGTTAATAAGCGCCATAAAAAATAATATATATTCACATCGCGGCTCCGCCATGAAAAGGAGAAGGAGAGAGAAATGGGCACAACTGAAGAGAGGAAGATGGAGAAGGTCCCCTGGATCCCCCTCGTGTTATTGACGGCGGTCCTTTCCTTCCTCGCGATGGCCTCCTTTAGGCTGATGACCCCGCAGGGATCGTGGTGGATGTGCAAGTTCAACTTCGGCATAATTTCCCGCGTGACCTGCGTTGCGGTCCTCCCGTTTCTCCTCCCGATGATGGCCTATCCGTTCCGCAAGCGCATCAGCCCCAGCACCTTGACATTCCTTTACACTGCCGGCGTCATGGTGTCCTTCACGCTGGGCTTCGGGTACGAGGATTGGGTTTTGCAGTTTACGCGCCCGAGGATCTATGACGACATCGGCCTCCTGAACGTCTGGTGGGAGCCGCCCCTCAGCTCCATCGAGGCCATGCTGACCGGCGGCATCGCCACCGACTGGATCGCATGGGGGCCGATAGTCTCGATCCTGAGCCTCCTCTACCTCGGTTTCTTCTTCTTCACCTCCACGGCCGTCCTGATCTTCAGGCGCTCGTGGCTCGATATAGAGAAGATACCGTTCCCCCTTGCCCTGACTAATTACGAGGCCATGAAGCTCGTGCAGGGCGGCGATGAGAAGGAGAGGGGGGGTTATGCCGGGAAGAGGCTCTTCGCCGTCGGGATCCTCCTCGGTTTCGTCTACGTGGTCCCGGTCTTCATGGCGAAGACATTCCCGTGGTTCCCCGACATCTACTCCTCGAATTTGATCTGCCCGACCGGGGCGTGGCACCTGCCGGAGAACCACCCGCTCGGTTCCGTCATCGTCGGCCTGGCATCGGTATCGGTCGATCCGATGGCCATGGCGATCTTCATATTGGCGCCGCTCAGCGTATCCTTCAACGTCTGGTTCTGGACACTCGTCATGCTCATACTCGAGCAGATAGCGTTCTACATGGGATACTACACGGGCGCACCTGGGATGAGCGGCGGCGCTAAGCTCTGCTGCACGGCCGGCCTCGGCACTGGCCCGCCGTTCTACTGGCCCATCCCGAGCATGCTCGGGGGATTCCTCGCCCTGACGGTGATGTACATCTTCCTGCACAGGGGTTATGTGATCGAGACGCTAAGGATCGCAATCGGGAGCATCCCAAAGCCCGAGTACGAGAAGGGCGAGGCCATGAGCTATCGGTCGATGTACATCATACTGATCCTGTCCGCGATCGCGGGCATCTCCAGCCTAATGCTCCTGGGCGTCAATGCCATGGCTGCGACCATAATCCTGCTCACGAGTGGCTTCGTCACATGGTTTGCCATGACCCTCGTACTGGGCATGGCCGGCTTCGGGGCATCCGACACCCGCATGTGGGCCGTGGGGTACATGAGGCTCGTCTGGCCCGATCCGTCGGCCGCGACGTTGAACCTCGACTACGTGATGAGCCACCTCTGGGCCGCCCAGGGGGCGAACGTGGTCACGTATGGCTTCGGCAACGGCTTCTACTCGATGGCCCTCTCGATGAAGATGGCCAGCCTGACGGGGACGAGCAACAGGAACACGTACCTCGTCGGGGCGGTCTGCATGCTGATCTCGGTCCCGATAGTGCTCGCATCATCGGTCTGGTTCGTGAACACGTACGGCACCAAGGTCCTCTCCTACTTCGCCTGTTCCATTCAGGACCAGTGCGAGGCCAATCCCGTCGCCCAGACCAGTCGGCCAGCGGCCTCCATCTATGCGAGCTATGGCGCAGCCGGCTTCTTCCTGACCGCCCTCCTCTCCTTCCTGCACGCGAGGTTCGTCTGGTTCCCGTTCGAGCCCATAGGCTTCATCATAGCGCTGTCCTTCTCGGGCCAGTGGAGCGGGGCATGGAGCGCCTTCCTCGTCGCTTGGGTCGTGAAGTCGATATTGCTGAGGGCCGGCGGCAGCGCGTTATACGAGAAGTACGCACTGCCCATCGTAGGCGGCTTCATTACGGGCACGGTCTTGGCCAGCACAGTCGCGATCGTCATGGGCATGGTGAGGTTCTACATACCATTCTGATCCCCCTCCCTCCATCCTTCCACTTCCACAGGGATACGCGATGAGGCCTAGGGAGCGCGTCATCCGGGCGCTGGAGCTGGAGGAGCCAGATACGGTGCCGACTTTCGAGATGATAATAGATCCAGTCGATACTGTCAGGGCGATCCTCGGGAGGGAGCCGATCTATGAGAACACGAAGGGCCTCTTGGAGATGCAGGCGCGCGGGGACATCTCTGAGGAAAAGATCGAGTGGGTCAACGGCCAGTGGGTGAGGGGTCAATACGTATTATACTGTAAACTGGACCTGGACATGATCCGCTTCTGGGAGTGGAGGTTCAGTCCGGCCAAGTCGATCGAGAAGATGAGCGACGAGGAGTGGGTGATCGAAGGGGGCCAGATATGCCTTCAAGGATGGGACGCTCTGGATGAGGGATCCGGTGGGGGGAGCCGTGTCGAAGGGGCCGAAGGCCGTCCTCGAGTGGGTGAGGGAGCACGGCAGGGAGTCGATCGAGAGGGGTCCACCTGAGGAGATCAGGGGAGATGTCGCGAGGTGTATCGGCAGCGCGGCGGAGGGCGGGGGACATATCCTGTGCTCGTCCGGGAGCATCCTCGAGTCGAGTCCAGGGAACCTGATGACGATGATATCGCGTGCGAGGAAGATGGGCAGATACCCGCGTTAGGATAGATGAATGATGATGACAAAACATTTTTTAAGAATGGGGAATCCTCAACATATCACATCGTCGAGATGAGCTCCAGTGGAAATCGTGAAGGCCTGGGAGGAAGCGGGCGTAAAGATACCGGCTCCGTATTCGCGCACGATCAAGGTACTTTTCGCCCCAGATAAGGGTGGGGTCGAGCTCACATTCAGCTTTGCGCTGCTGGATCCAGGTGGCCAGACCGATCGCCATTCCCACGATAGGCCGGAGCTCATCTACGTCGTATCTGGCAGGGGCGTTGTCATTGGCGAGGATCATTCATTCGATTTACAGGGGGACGTCGTCCTCTGGGTGAGGGCCGGTGAAGGGCATCAGATAAGGAACACGGGAGCGGAGACGCTGAAACTCGCCACCGTCTTCGTACCCGCTTACACGGCCGAAGCCAACTACAGACGATGTCTCGAGGCAGCAAGGGCGATCGCTCAGGCTTCAGAAGGAGGAAAATCATGAATAGTCAGCGTTTCATTCCTACAACATCTTGTACGTAAATATTATTAGGAATACGAATTAATTGACTTCCCTTGATTGCCAATATGAGGGATGAATCCACTGAAACAGTGCAATATTTTCCACCTCCTGAATCGAGGGGCGGGTGGCGCTGGCTCAAGGGACCGCAGGAGATCCGTTCATTGGCCGAGATGGATCCGGAGAAGCTCGAACTCTTTCGACGTTCGCAGGAGCTCCTCTTGGGAGGGGATTCGTGGTCGATCGTCATAATCCGGCATGGATATCTGGTGAAGGAGTTCTATACATTCAATGTCCTAGTCCCGACGCGCTTCGATATCTGGTCCGGCACGAAGTCCTTCACGGGGACCGCATGGGGCCTCCTCCTCGACGATGCCCGACATAATAAGTTGCCGAAGGGCTCGGAGATAGATCTGGACAGCCCGGCCTATGCTCACATCCCGGAGGGCCATCCGCTCACAGATCCCCGAAAGGAACGCATCACGGTGCGGCACCTCCTCACGATGACGTCCGGGATCCCGGGCGAGAGGGCGGGCGTCATGGGGATGCCCACGGATTCGGGCTGCGGTCCATTCGAGCACGCGCTCGGACGGTGCCCGAACAGGTATGGCAAGTGGGCCGATAAACTCTCGGCGGAGCCCGGAAGCGACTGGGACTACAGTGACCCAGCCTTCTCCCATCTCTCACTCCTCTTCTCGAAGATCGCAAAGGGGGAGATGAGCGATTATCTTGAAGAACGCGTCTTCATTCCGATAGGCATAGAGAACCTCAGTTGGGACGTGCAGGGGGGAAGTGGATTCATCGGGCCGCACACGAACGCGCACACGGGCGTCCACATCTCGGCAAGGGAGTTGGCGCGCTTCGGATATCTGATGTTGCATGGGGGGATGTGGAACGGCCGACAGCTCATCCCACGATGGTGGATGGAGATGGCAACGAGGAAGTCGCAGGACCTGAACCCGAGCTATGGCTTCACATGGTGGGTCAATACCGATGGCATCCGCTGGCCGGGGATCCCCAAGGATGCGTTCGCGCTCTCGGGCTATAGGTCGAACAGATGCTACATCATACCCTCCCTCGACATGGTCGTCGCAAGGGTCGGTTCGGGGCCGCCGATCTGGGATGAAGGGGGCTTCATAGAGGGCGTCGTCGGTGCCATCATCGGGAAGAATTTCATATAAATGGGGATCATCTACCGCAAGCTAAGGGGAGATGGCAGGGATGAGGGAGAGGGCATACGACCTGTTTGTTGTCTTCGCGGCGCTCTTTGTAACCCTCATCTTAACTGCTAACTTCAATATAGTTCAGCTCTATTATCCGTCGGTCATCTTATGGGCCCTGATGCCGTTCATCGCCGAAATGGCCGTAAGAAGGGGAACAATCCGAAACCTCGGCTTCCAAAAGACAAACTTTCGAAGGAGCATATCGCTGACATCAGCATTGATCGTGGCCTGGCTTTTGATCTTTCAATTTGTCCCCCAGATCGCGGGGAAAAATCCTTTGCCGCCTCAGTATTTATTTTTCGTTGCCTTGATCTTCTTCCATCCAGGATTAGTGGAGGAACTGTGTTTTAGAGGATATCTCCTAACTAGACTGGAACGCATTTTTTCTGCCAAGAAGGCCCTAATCATCCAATCGGCGATATTCGGACTCTACCACATACCGCAAGTAATAGCTGGAGGGGGATGGCTAGTCCTGGGAGGTATATTCTATCCATTCATGGCCTTCATCTTTGGCTTGATCATGGGGATCATATACATCAGGACAAGAAACCTCTTCGTGGGTATAGGATTACATGCGAGTGGCCTTGAGATTTTTCTGCTTATCACTTTACTTGGGGCTAACTAAAGAATAACTTGCTTGACTTGACATAAGTGATGGAATTCGTAACTGGTAATGGGCGTTTTATGATGCATGGCGCAATCGGGTGTTTCCTTTCACGGAGCGTGCCGCAGAGTTGAAAACGATCACGATTATCCCGAGAGGGGGGGTATAGGCCCAGTAGGAAGATCCCTACGAGAAGCTGGAAGATCGTGTTGCCCCGAAAATATCCTTTCCCCTGAACCTTGAAGGCATTTAGGATCATGCTGACAACGGATAGGATGAAGATAACTCACGCAATGCCGGCAAGTAGGTAGTTACTGATTTCCTTTCCAGGTCCAATGCTGGTCGATATCGTTACCAAACAGATGATTATGAGGAGTGCATCTCTCGCAATCTGAATGATCCTGCTTAATCGCATCATTCCCATCACTTCCTTACTTCCTTATGGACTGGAGATCGCCACAGTTAAGCGCTCATGTATCCGGATAGGTCTCGACTTCGTTCTTCAATACAACGAGCTCGACGCCAGCCTCCTTGAGGAACTTCCTCGACA
>Ga0315308_1002053_pt1 | contig 11458 bp, 9 predicted proteins | sample TDP3_MG_FD_203078 | JGI IMG/M metagenome (GOLD analysis project Ga0315308, IMG submission 203078) | Freshwater sediment microbial communities from Lake Towuti, South Sulawesi, Indonesia - TDP3 | ecosystem: Environmental > Aquatic > Freshwater > Lake > Sediment | place: Indonesia: South Sulawesi... | reverse complement strand
CTGTTGCTGTGGTATAACAGTCACACACATTTAAAAACATTCGGTTTCATAGAAGACTATGCACACAATAGTTGAGGAGAGCGGTAAGACCAGACATGATGGATGAGGAATCAAGGGAATTGGAAAGGCTTGGGGGAGCTAACACGTAGTTTTTGTCTCCTTTCTCTCTCTCCTCTCGCGAGGCAGGCTCCTCCCGGCCCCAAAATCTCAACATTGTGCGCTTTTGAAAATAACGATGTCATATGGCTGGGGTCTGAGAGCAATTGTTGCTGTGGCACCACAGTAACACGGGTTTAAATAGTTTCAATCTCACGCTGATTCCCCCGGAATGCGTGTAGACACAAAGTTGGGTCGGGATGAGAGGACAAACAGAGATAATTGCTCAGATTCTGATATTCTGCCTACAGAAAAGACGGAAGACTAGAATCATGTACGAGACTAACCTAAGTTATCAACAGGCCAAAACATACCTGACGACTCTTATGTCATTGAATCTGCTTGGGCGCAACTCAGATGAATACTTGACAACAGAGAAGGGATATCGCTTTCTCGAGGTTTATACTCAGCTCGAAAACATCCTCGAGACTGGTGCGTCTGAACTTCGACACGGGTCATTACGAAGAGTTCGAGGAAGCGGAATTCGTTACGTGTAATGGAAACCCTTTTTGGACACACATACGGTACTCGGCTACTTGAGTTGCTGTTGCTGTGGTATAACAGTCACACGATTTTATATGTTACGCGGTAGCTTGTTTACTACACTAATGAAACAGAAATGGAAAGAAGGAGAAGAATAATATGAAAAACTATATGAAAACATTTGCCTTTGCTTTTGCAGCTTTGATTATGATGCTTTCTTTGGCAAGCTCCGCGTTCGCAGCTCCACCTGTTCCCATAGGCATCTTAGATCCCACGACCATACCCAAATTTGTGAATCAACTAACCGGGCCGCCACCAGTCTACTACGCAACAAATATAACAGATCCAGGAACCGGTGCACTGATTCGACAAGAATACATGGTTAACATGACACAGTTCAAGCAGCAGATTCTGCCGCCTCCATTCCCTCAGACAACGGTATGGGGTTACGGTGGTCTTGCCAAAGACGCAGTGACAGGTGCATTCTTGGGCTTCGTCGCGAATTCACCTGGGCCCAGTTTTGAGGCCATCCGAGGCGTTCCGGTTCGAGTAACATGGATAAACAACATTTCTACACCGCACTTGTTCCCAGTTGACCCAAGCATTCATTGGGCAAACCCGAACGACATCAACATGACAGAAGTCATGCGACTCGCAATGATGGGAATATACCCGCCTTATCCCCCAGGATATGATGGCACAGTGACCGCACTAAACCCCAATGGATACAATGCTCAGAGTCCTGTTCCACTTGTAACCCATCTTCACGGTGGCGAAGTTCCATCCTTCTTCGACGGAGGCCCAGATGAATGGTTCACTTGGAACGCCATGCACGGCCCATCGTACAGCACATCGCCAGGTGTCCCTGTCAACCCTAATGCCGCAGTCTATGATTATCCAAATGAGCAACAACCAGCCACTCTCTGGTATCACGATCACGCGCTAGGCGTCACACGCATCAACGTGATGTCAGGACTCGCCGGTTTCTACCTCTTGAGAGAATACAATACCACACTTGACCCAGTTGCGCCACTGCTGCCAAAAGGACAATACGAAATACCACTAGCAATTCAAGACAGAACTTTCATGACCAACGGCGAACTTTGGTTCCCAACAGTAGGAATTAATCCAACAATGCACCCATACTGGTTCCCTGAATTCTTCGGCAACACCATAATGGTAAACGGTCTGGTCTGGCCCAACATGAATGTCGCCAGAGGCGTGTATCGCTTTAGACTCTTAGATGGTTCCAACGCGCGCTTCTACACCCTCAAATTCATGGATCCAGTAACGAAGATACCGTTACCCTTCATTCAAATAGGAAGCGACGGCGGCTACTTGAAAGCACCAGCATTGCTCACATCACTCACCATCGCGCCAGGCGAGAGAGCAGACATACTTGTAGACTTTTCCACTCTAGCACCAGGCTCAAAGATTATACTTAGAAACTACGCCAAAGCCCCATTCCCAGCAGGTGCTGCTGCAGACCCACAGACTACGGGAACAATCATGCAGTTTACTGTGACAGCTACCCCATATACTGGACCTGCCAGCGTTGTTCTGCCACCAGCATTAAACCCAACACTTACAGGTGCTTTGTTCCCAACTTTGCCAGCAACCTTGCTGACTAGAACGCTTACGCTATGGGAAGTCATGGGAATGCTAGGTCCCTTAGAGGTCCTCCTGAATGGGCAAAAATGGAACGCCACACTCACTGAAACGCCTAAGAACGGAACAGTTGAAGACTGGATGATACCAAACCTCACAGGCGATACTCATCCAATCCACTTGCATCTGGTTCAGTTCCAACTCGTGAGCCGACAAAAATTCGACGCTAAGAAATATACGGCTGCTTGGCTACTCGCACAACAGACCAAATTGGCTGGTCCACCGTGGAATATACCTCTTGTTAACAACGCTATGCCACCATGGCCCCTAGACTTCACACCGGTAGAGGTGCCTGTAGCGCCCTACTTGATGGGAAAGGCAATGCCGCCAGCACTAAACGAGCAAGGATGGAAAGACACCGTTCAAATGAACCCCGGTGAAGTCACAATAATCAGAGTCCGCTTCATGTCACAAGATGGCACACCATATCCGTTTGACCCAAGTCTCGGACCAGGATACGTCTGGCACTGCCACATCATCGACCACGAAGACAACGAAATGATGCGGCCATACAAAGTTGTGCTGTAGATCGCCCTATTTGACCTCAACCCCTTCCCTTTTTTTGTGTCGCGTTAATTAATTTGTACGTCCCCTTAGGCAAGAAGACTGTCAGAATTGAGCGGACAGTTCAAAACTGATTGAGTGTTCGTGGCTTGGCCTCGGTGGAGGGCAACAGTTTGTCTTCTGAGATGTTAAACATAGCTAGAATGCGAGACGCAGCTGGCACAACCTGATTCGTAACGTAGTATTCAAGGTCGATTTTGTCATAGGTTGCCAGAAAATAGGGTCTGGCTTTCTCGTACAGTTTGCCCAGACCGACCGTTATGACGTAGCCGATTTTGTCACCCATCGAGAGTTCCCACCCTTCTTTCAATAGGATTTTTGCGGCTTCAACGTGTGGAGCTTTAACCTCGTATTCTTCAACTTTTTTCGTCAACGTCTTCCATATGATCAAGTCTTTGCAAGGCACCTTCCTCTGTCTCAAGTCAGCTATGAATTTGCGCACAAATTCGGCGGCTTCATTCGGCGCTTGCCTCTTGAGGATTATTTCCAGCACTTTTTCTTGCACGTTTTTGGCGCAGGCAGCCCAATCTCCCCGCACAACCTCTAAGCCGACAATGTCTAACCGACCATCTGGCAGCAAACCACAGTACTTCTTTTTGGCTTCCGTGAACAAAATACGAGTGTAAATCTTATCTGGCTTTATCTCCAACTCAAGTTGTTTACCGATTTTTTCTGAAAGCTTTTCGATTTTGCTTGGTTCATTATTGACAAAGATACTGTCCGTATCGCTGTAAACAACTTCCAACCCAATCTTCTTAGCTTCGTCTACAGTGCTCAATATGATGTGTCTGCCCCAAGAGGTCGCTGCCTCTGCCACTGGTTTGATGTACCAGCGGGCTCCAATCCAGCCTGTATAACCGTAGGCGGCGTTGGTTATGACCTTCACAGCCTTCTGACGTGCATCGAGAACCTTGTACTCCGAACTCGCCGAGCTGAGTCTGCCCGACCTAGGTCGAATCTGGTCTCTGGTAGCTATGAGGCTGGACAGAACTTCCTTGTAGAAGCCAGGCGGTTCCTTGCGGAAACGATGCTTGACCTCTGGAGCCACGTTTACACCGCCTTCAGGCTCAGGCTCCGACTGTGAAACATACGTGTCAGGTGAAACATTGTAGGTTATCATAATGTTGGGATACATCGCCTTGAAATCGAGAACAGCGATGTTCTCGTGCACGCCCACTTTAGGCGCCAGAACAACCGCGCCCACATAGGGGAAGTATGGACGTTCAACCCTCTTCGGGATAAGCTCACCAATCTTGTAGGCTTCGCGCATGAGGAACCATTCAACCCTGAACCCGACAGCCGCCGTGCCAACATGGTCGAGCGGCAACCCAACCAGGCTTGACAGCTGCACAGCGAAGCCCAACATAGCTTCAGTTACGCCCATTATGGACTGAGTGTTTTCTCTTGAAAACTGCAACAGGCTCGGACGCTTCTTGCTGTCTTCCCAGTACGCTGGCAGATCTATGTCTTCAATCAGGGTTCTTTTCTCCAATATCATAACGCCCAAGAAATCTGCGATGTTCTCCAGGGTTTTCACCTTCACTTCACCCAGTTCGTCGGAGAAGTCGAAAAGGTCAACGTTAGCCCTGCCCGTAATGGAAACGTGACCATAAACGCTCATATGCGGCTCTGTGTTGGCTCTGTCAACAAACAGGTTAACTCCCAGTTTCTTGGCTCGCGCCTTCAGGTAGGACCAGTCCTGACGGTTGGTTCCATAACCAACGATGATGTCCGGGTCGAAGTCTCTAACGCATTTTATGAACCCCTCTAACACAGGCTTGTCGTTGGAGTCTTTGGCTGCAAACTGCGTCTCCTTGCCCGTGTTGGTGGCAACCGAAATGACCACAACAGGGTTCTTTTCAGGTCTCGGTGCCCCCTTCGGACTGTAAGCGACAATGGAAAACCCTAAAACCCTCAGTTCAGGAAGCTTAACCCATTGAACGCCCTTGGGAGGCGATTTTGCAGCATAGAGTTTGGCAACCTGCACTCCTAAGGTGTTCTCTTCCTCTTCAACCTCAACCTCGTGCCAGCCACAGGGCGACACATTGTTGTCGATGAGGTAACGCATCGAATAACGGATGTCATCTTCAACGCTTTCCTTCACGCCGGCTAGTTTGACCATAGCCTTCGCATACTTCACAACGACCTCCGAGTCCTGGCAAAACACCTTAACAACGTTCACGGGCTTCCCAAAGTATCTACGTTCTGCCTGCTCAAGCTTGGAGACCGATGGAAACTCGCTGGCTTTTCTCGAGTTAATATCATCGACAACTCTGTTGGCGTCTTGTCCGTCTTTAAGGACGAGATAGAAGTAGGAGAGAAAGCCGCGGTCGATGATTAAGACGCGTTGTCCATCTTCGGCTACGCCCCAGACCCAAACCTCGGGCTTGTGCTCCCTTACCTCATAATTGACATCTAATAGCCAAAACACCTTCTTCATGTCCGCACACTCTTCCCACAGCCTCTTCTCTCTCCGGGTATATCTAACTGTTTTTCTCTTGAATAAGTAAAGAATTTTAGGCTGCGATGGAAACTACAGTGTTGCGGCTATTATTGACTTTCAAAAAGAGGACAACTACATTTGAAAATCCTGGAGATGCGCCTCAAGAAAGGCTTCGTGAAGGTCTTGCCCCAGAGCCTCGACGACCTCTGGCACCTCTACAACATAATCTATCAAGGCGACCAAGTCTACGCCAAGACAACGAGGGAAATCAAAATCCAACAGGAGTACGCTCGACCTCAGCAGGGCAGACGGGTCACGGTTTTCTTGGGCTTGCGAGTTGAGAGGGTTCTGTGGGACAAGAGCCTCAACCGCCTGCGGATGCACGGAGTCATAAGCGACGTGCCAGAAGACATAGGCGGCGTGGGTTCACACCACACATTAAATGTTGTAGTGAACCAGCCGTTGACCATAGTCAAGGCACAGTGGCTGAAGCATCAGGTTGACAGGTTGGAGAAAGCCAGCCACATAGAGACTCCTCTTGTCGTGCTTGCGTCGATCGACGACGAAGAATTTGCCGTGGCGATTCTGCGCCAATACGGTTTGGAAGTCAAGGTGGAAAGAAGAATACAGCTTCCCGGCAAACTTGAAGCGGAGAAAAGAGACGAAGCCCTAAGAGCCTACTTCAAGGAAGCATTGAATTCGCTACGGGAAACGTGGGCGAATCTCAAATGCCCAATCGTTATTCTGGGGCTGGGATTCTTAAAGAACGGTTTCGTCAAGCATGTTCAAGAAATGGCGAAGGATGTGGCAGCTGCCGTTGCAGACGTTAAGAGCGTCAACAGTTCGGGTGTAGCAGGACTCAATGAAGCCGTGCGCTCAGGCGTGTTGACAAAGACGTTGAAGCATGCTAGGATGACTGAGGAGACCGGGCTGGTTGAGGAAGTTCTTGCCAGACTCGGAAAAGGAACAACCGACGTAGCTTATGGACTAAGCGAGGTGGCGAGGGCAACCCAATACGGCGCCGTGGAAAAACTGCTCCTAACAGACGCCATGCTACGCGAGTCAACGGATGAAAAGCGGACAGACTTGGAAAAAATAATGCGAGAAGTGGAAGAGAAGGCTGGACACATAACAGTTGTTAGCACCGAACACGAAGCAGGCACCAAACTACAAGGACTAGGCGGCATAGCAGCGCTCCTCCGATTTCAAATAGGCTGACTCAACAGGTGGGGAATCAGCGATGTTTCCAAGGCGCTCTCGAAAAGTGTCTGCTTTTCTGTGGGATGTGGACGGCACGATCGTGAGTAGCGAAAAGTTTGCTTATGACGCTTGCAATGAAGCGTTGAGACGTCTTGGCAAACGGACTTTTACTCCAGAAGAGTATCGTGAGTTGTTCTTATCCGACTACCGAACCCATCTGAAACATATGGGAATAAACTCGATGCAAGAGGTCGAATTCTTTGTGAACCTATGGAATTCTAGACTGACCGCGGATGAGCACAAATTCAAGTTGCATGATGGCGTCCTTGACATCTTAAAGTATTTACATAGACGTAACTATAAGATGGCATTGGTTAGCTCCACCTCGCGAACACAACTTCAACGTTATTTTAGGATGTTCGGAATCGACAGGTTCTTCTCGGTGATTATCGCTCGTGAAGATGTGGATGAGCAAAAGCCTTCAACGAAGCCTATCTCGCAAGCAGCAGAAAGATTAGCTTCCTCTCCTAAGAATTGTGTTGTAATTGATGATGCAGATGATGGCATTATCGCCGCAAGGAAGATAGGCGCAATAACGATAGGAGTAACATGGGGCTTCAACAGCTACCAGAGAATCTATGATGCAAAACCTGACTTCATAGCGGAAACCGCAGATGAGCTCTACAGAATAATAGCGGTGGAACTGAAGTGCTAATAATCAATTCGTTTTTTTCATTTTCCGAAAAGTTTGAGCCGTCTGCGCACTGCAGGATTCTCGTCGGCGAGTTGCTTCAACACTAATTCAAAGGTTTCATCCTGACCTAGTTCACGCTCGATGAAAACTCCTGTTCTACCCACCTTGTCTCGGCGCAGGAGAGCGTGTACTCGGTCAAGCACGGTTGCAATTGAAACGTTGAGCAGTTTGGCTGCGGTTTCTTCTCTTCCAACTATCGTGCTTTCCATGTGACCTTTCCTAGTTGGCTCAATCAGCATGAGACGCTTGTCCACTCCGAGCACGCGCTGACAGTTTTTGAGTGTCTGAAGAGTGGCTTCGCCGCCGAATCGGTAGAAATCACGTTCTACTGGACGGAGTTTCATCAGTGGAAACGATACAACGCGTTGGCGGTCGAGTTCCACGTAGCCTTTAGCCGCATAAGAGGGTGTAGCTTGCACAAGAACACGTCTGTTAACCGTTAATCCAGCGCGTTCAAGCGTCGACTCTATGATAAACGAACTGGGTGGATTGGGTAAGAAAACATCGATGTCACTATTCTCTGACACATCGCCACGTGCTATACTTCCGTGTACAATACAGAACAGGTTCGCCCTTTCGATTGGCTCCATAATTTCGACAGCTTTGTTCCTAAATTCCTCAAGCAGCTTCCAGTGTTCTTCGCTGTATACAACTTCCAAGCGTTCGGCGCGTTTCAATGGTTTCTTCGACATGTTTACGGTTCACCAAGGTCGATTAGGGAAGCGTTCAGCCACTCTAAGTATGGTCTTGAGCCCTTGACTATTGGTAGAGCCAAGATTTCTGGTACTTCATAACTGTGCATTTCCCTGATTGTTTGCGACAGTCTAGTGAAGAGTTTCTTGCTTGACTTCATCAGCACTAAAAACTCGTTGGCTTTGTCGATTTTTCTTTTCCACCAGAAATTAGACTCAACAGGCCCGAGTATGTTTGCGCAGGCTATCAAACGCTTGCGAAGGAGGCTTCGAACAATCTTATCCGCCTCTTCTTTTGAAGGCGTTGTCATCAGCACAACTAAGCCTTTCATAAGGCACCACTCAACAAAACATTATGTTTAAGTATTATTTTAGTTGATTTTCTACAGATGCACCAAAAGGAACCTTGACTGCACATGGCTTTCAGCTTCACTCCCGAAATGATTTTTCTGATCGAGTTTGCCGTCTTCTGGGTTGCTTTATACATTATAGCCCATATCTTTCATCTCAACAATCACGGTTTGGAAGTCAAGCCAGGCTACTTCATGTATAGGTCGAAAGCCCTAAACTCATTTCTCGATAACCTGGCAAAGCGTTGGCCTCTAGGTTGGAAGGTGCTTTCTAACATGGGCATAGCTTTTTCCGTCGGCCTCTTGGTTTACAGCGTTTATTCCCTAGGCAACAACCTCTTGCGATTCTTGTTTCCAATAGGTCAAGCAGCGCCGGTCTTTCCTGTAGTTTTTGGTTTAACCATACGGTTGTACTGGTTCCCGTACTTTTTCGCAGCAGTCAGCATAGTGTTTTTGACACACGAGTTGGCACATGGCGTCGTAGCCCGCTTGGAAAACATTCCAGTCCTATCATCGGGTATTCTCGCGGTCTTGGTGTTGTTCGGAGCCTTTGTTGAACTCGACGAGAAAGAAATTGAGAAATCCTCCCTCCTAGCCCGATTGAGAATGCTTGCAGCAGGGTCATCAACAAATCTGGTTACAGCCTTGCTTGTTTTCTCCTTAATGACAGGCTTATTCACTCCGCCAGCGGGCGTCTTAATCTACAATGTAACACCCGACGGCCCACTCGCTAAATCAGGATTAGACGTGCAACAGTGGGATGTCATTCAAGCAGTCAACGGCACGGATATCTTGACGTATAATCAATATTCAGATTATGTGAAGAATATAGGACCGAATGTGACGTTGACTCTTACTATCCTGCATGCAAATCAGCGACAGAACATAACCGTTCTTACAGCTCCAAATCCTGAGAACAGTAGTAAGGGCAGAGTTGGCTTTGAGGCTGGTTTCATTCCTGTCTACTATCCTAACAGGTTGGGTTTGGACCAGTACACAGGCGTCAACCTATATTTGACGCTTTTCTGGATTTACCTACTAGCTTCAAGTGTGGCTGTTTTTAACATGTTTCCACTCTACCCGCTTGATGGTGAACGGGTACTCTACTACCCGCTTGAAAGATTGGTGAAGAAACGAAAACGTGAGCTCCGGGTGGCTTTAAACGCCATCGCACTGGGGATTCTTGCCACCAACATGATTCTGACCTTATGGAATTTTGGGCTGTTCTCCATTTAAGACAGCCGTGGAGCTCATAGACATGACCGACACACATACGTGCACATTGTGCAGACGTGGAGACGCTGTCTACATGCGCGTCTACTCGGGTGAGAAACTCTGCGCCAAATGCTTCACAAAATCAATTGAGAACAAGGTTAAGTCAACAATATCCAGACATGACATGTTCAAACATGACGACAAGATCGCAGTGGCGGTTTCAGGCGGGAAAGACAGCGTTACGCTGTTGCACATTTTGGCCAAAATCGAAAGCAAATTTCCGAAGGCGACTCTCTGCGCTGTCACAGTTGATGAAGGAATAAGGGGCTACAGAGACGAAGCCCTCAAGCTTGCAGCTGAAAACTGTCGAAAACTGGGTGTGAAACACGTTGTGATCTCGTTTAAAGAATTGTTCGACATCAAACTTGACGATTTGGTTAGACTTCTCACAGAGAGGAGCAAGTGTCAAACTAACGCTTTGTCTCCCTGTGCCTACTGTGGTGTTCTAAGGCGAAGAGCTCTAAACTTGGCAACTCGAGAAGCGAAGGCGAACAAACTTGTCTTGGCGCACAACTTGGACGACGAGGTTCAGACAATATTATTGAATATTATGCACGGAGATGCACTGCGCATTGCCCGAGTTAAACCTGCCTTGGAAGAGAAGCATCCCATGTTCGCGGCGCGGGTAAAACCGCTCAGCGAAGTGCCCGAGAAAGAAATCGCCTTTTACGCATACCTTAATAAAATAAAATTTCAAAGCGTGCCTTGCCCTTTTGCGCCAACTGCCCTGAGAACTGACATACGCACCATGCTCAACCGAATGGAAGAAAGACATGCGGGCACAAAGTTCACGGTATTCAAATCCATAGATAAAATCAGACCAGCACTTGAAGCCTCAATCAAAGAAGTAATTCTTCAAGAATGTATTCTGTGCGGAGAGCCAACTACCGACGAGATTTGCAAACCTTGCAGAATGCTGCGGGAACTCGGTGTTTGTTAACTAATGAAATCTTTTCATACTTTTTATAATTTTTATCAATATTAATGTTCTAGAAGATTCTTCCTCAAGAGTAATATGGCACTCTTGGTTCTCACTATGTTTTGGAGAGAGAAAGGTAGTGTCCTCCATCGAGTTGAACACTAGGCGCAGAGATCGACACGACATCGTAGCTGAAATTCTGAAAACAGCTCGGGAAGGCAGAATAAAAACGCACATAATGTACAAGGCTAAGCTGAGTTATTCCCAGATCAACACGTATCTAAAATTGCTGGTTGAGAAAGGTTTTTTGGAAAACCACACAGTAAGGCGAAGGAAACAAACTATGACCGTGTACAGAACAACGAACAAGGGAATTCTTTACATCGACAATATAGAAGCAGTAAACAACCTGCTTGGTTAAGAAGTCGCATCCAAAGCACAATTCACCTTAACATTTCTAGTCTATGATAGAATGCTTTTCTCAAGTAGAAAGCTTTTTGATAAATCAATTTCTGGACTCTCGAAAAAATCAACTTGAAGGGTTTATAAAAGCGGTGAGTCACCAAGGCTTGACATCCAGTTTGCACCCAGCCCTTCAATCTCATGGTCTCATGCCGGCTCTCCCTTGAGCGCTAAACGTCCAAGTTTAGGTTGCTCCCTTCCGGGCCTGGCCAGGTTCGCCTGGGCGTCAGCCCCAAGGGACCGACACTCACAGCCAGAGACTGCTAAGCCGAAGTGCTCTTTGACGCCTCACCTCAGCCTTCAGCCCGTCGTGTAGAGGGTTTACGGTCAAGACGCCTTTCAGCGCCTTTCAAGGGACCCCTAGCCCCCCGCCTAGACCCACCGCCAAAACAAACAACAGCCAATCAAACAATATAAAAGTTACACAACCAAACAACAAGTTAATTAACCCCAAGATGAACAACATAGCCGAACAAAAGAGGAAACTAGCAC
>Ga0315308_1002052_pt1 | contig 11458 bp, 13 predicted proteins | sample TDP3_MG_FD_203078 | JGI IMG/M metagenome (GOLD analysis project Ga0315308, IMG submission 203078) | Freshwater sediment microbial communities from Lake Towuti, South Sulawesi, Indonesia - TDP3 | ecosystem: Environmental > Aquatic > Freshwater > Lake > Sediment | place: Indonesia: South Sulawesi... | reverse complement strand
CTCTTCAAGTTTTTCGGCCCGGATGTCAACCCTGACGCCCCCAAGATCGCAGCCTATCCCTAGACAGAACTTGATCGATAGGTGGGTCCAGCTTCAGCGGACGAGAGATCTAATCTGTTCTTCAAACTTGGATATGACGTTGAGCCGTTCTTCAACGCCCTGTTTAACAAGTCGGAAGACTTTCGTTGAGACCGGGTCGACGCGATAGAGAATTGCCAGGTAGAAGCTCGTCATGTCTCCGATGTAGATTGATGTCAGAAGCTGCTGCAGAATCGATTTTCCCCTAGCCTTTATCTCCACGGTTCTTGAAGCCTTCCCAGCCAAGAACTCATCCCTAACAACCGTTATTCTCTCCTTCATCTCTTCTCGCTCTTGTTCTCTTGAGATGATGAGGACGGTGAAGATCGACGTTAGTGGTGGAGGTGCCTCCCAGCCCATCGCCTCATTGTGGTTGAGCTCAGGGAAGATGTCGTATTTAGCGAGGACCTTACTGTTCTCATTAAGCTGTGTCTTAATCCTCAGCGCCGCGCTTCGCAAGGATTCAGGTGCGTATATGATAGGGATTCTGTCCACTAACTGTGTGGCTAGCTGTTTGGTTTGGTTAGTCTCAACGCCTGCTTCGGGCCTACATTCCTGCACGAGCTCATCGAGTAGACGCACCGCGTTTCTAATTTCAGAGGAAACGAGCCCCGGGGGGATGAGATCGAATTTTGAGAGAAGCACGGCAATGGGTACGAGGAGGAATGGAAGTGAAGCTCTTGGAGCAGGAACCTTCGGTGGTATCTGAAGCGAGGGTAGCCCTAGCTCCCTTGAGGTTTTGAGGAGGCTTCCCCCTGATGACGCGGTGAAGACCATACATCTTCTCCGTAGAGCTTCCAGAAGACAGCTGATCGCCTCCTCCGTGTTCCCAGAATAGCTTTCCACGATGACCAGCGTCTTGGGCCCCGCGTAGGCTGGCAGATCATACGATCTGCAAACCTCCATCGGAATCGTAAGCCTGTCCTTAAGCCAGTCCTTCGCTACGTCTCCGGCTATAGCAGATCCACCCATGCCGGCGACGACCACGTTGAGGGGTTTCCTGTACTCCAATCGGAGGTTCCCCCAGCTTTTTGTTCGAGGGATCTTAACCTGCTTGGAGAGCTTCAGAGCCTCTTCGAAGAACCGGGGAAAGGACTGCTGCGCGCCCAGGAGATCGTGCGCATCGATCTCGCGGATCTTCTCCGGGTCTTCCAAGATCTCGTGTTCATTCAAGACGACTCACCTCCCCAGCTGGACTCGGCACATATATAACGATCGATCGATCGCTCTTTATAAGGGGCGGGGAGGAACAATAGGAGTGATTCGGGTCTGCGGCGGGCAGCGTCAGATCCACTGATTGGATCGATGTGTGGTCGCCAGAGCCGACTCGGGTGGCGTTGACCTGCCATCCGTGTCCAAAGGAAGGTGAAGAAGCGGTGAAGTGTTTTAGATGTGGGAGACGGACTAGAGAGGGTCTCTTCATCCATCTGGAGAGAGAGGGATCTTCAGTAAAGTCGGAGAGACATCCCGTCTGCTCTGATTGTGCAGTGGACTTCTGGAGTTGGGTAGACGAGGTAAGGACCATCTTAACGCACGAGAGGGTTCTCAGAAGTAGGGGGGAGCTGGAAGAAAGAGAGAAGAAGCTTAGACAAAGAGAGGCAGAAGTAAAGAAGATGAGGAGGAAGCTGGAAAACAAAAACGATCTGAGGGAACTGGAGGTAGTGGGTGGGACTCGATAGATAACTGTAAGACTTGGAACAACTTCACGGCCATCGAGTTGAAGAGAACGGGAACGAGGCAGCTCAACCCTTGATCTTGCGGTCGATCGGGAGGGGACCCTAGATGAGTCTGCTCAGTTCGTTGGCAAGCTTGTCTATCTCCTTCTCGGTGTTGTAGAAGTGGGGGGAAGCTCTTAGGCCGCCTGCCCTCGGCGCCAGAACGAAGTTTCTGGCGGTGAGTTTCTTGAGAACCTGTTGTAGGCGCCTGACTTTGAAAGTGACGATGCCTGACCTTGACTCCCTCTCGAGGGGAGTTATGATGGACACATTCATCCTTTGCAGCTTATCTATCAGGTAGTCTGTGAGGCAGAGGATTCTCCGCTCGATCTTGGGAGCCCCAAAATCGGTAAGCAGCCTGAGTGCTTCCTTGCCTGCTAGGTATCCGATCATGTTGTATGAGCCTGTTTCGAATCTCTTAGCTGAGCTTGCTGGAATGTATTCTGTTCCGATGTAGAGTCTCTCTCTTTCTGGGTCGACGCTGGACGCTCCCACTATGGTTGTCTCCAGTTCTGCCGCGACCTCTTTTCGGGCATACATGTACCCTGTGCCGAGGGGTCCGAGAAGCCACTTGAATCCTCCAGCCACTAGGAAGTCAATGTCTTGATGCCTGACGTCTACGTTCATTGCTCCGGCTGATTGGATGGCGTCGTTGATAATGTAGGCGCCGTGCTTGTGTGCGATCTCTGAGAGCGCCTTCATATCGTTTCTAAAGCCGGTGCCGAACTCGACCTCGCTGATGGAGACGGCCACAGTTCTGTCATCGACATTTTTCTCAACATCTGATGGGACTATGCAACCACCGCGGTTTCTAACGAACCTCACCTCGAGCTTGCCCTTTCTTTGGAGCGCTAGCCACGTGTAGGTGACAGCGGGGTATTCAAGATCTGTGACCACCACGTTGCTTCCTTCCCGGTGCGGCAGCGCCGTGGCAATCGACGATATACCTGTGGACGTGTTCGGCGTAAAGGCGACCTCATCAGCGGTGCAGTTGACGAGCCTTGAGAAGAGCTTCTTGGCCTCAGCTACCTCGTCAAACCAGCGGCGGGTGTCCATGCTATCCCATTCGCGCAAGCATCTCTGGTACGCCCTCTTAACGGCTCCGCAGGGTGGCGAGAAGGCGGCGTGGTTCATGAAGACCTTGTTCTTAACTATGGGAAACTGCCTTCTTAGGTTCTTAACCTCTCTGGAGGACAATTTGTTTCGTTCTGCCTGGATTCTTGGCGCAATAAGGGTTTAGGGTCGACCGGTCGAGCACGCTCGCCACCGTTTAGGTGTTGATGATCCTCGAAAGCGATTGAACCTCCAGCGAAGAATCCTTTTTAGACGATGGCCTTTCTTAACCTCTCACCATGCACGAGTGGGCTCTGGCAGAGGCGGTCAACTCTGCTGCCGTCGAGGTCGGTGAAAAGGAGGGGCTGAAAGAGATCACTGAACTGAACATAAGGATCGGTAGACTGCAACAGATAGACCTCAAGACATTTGAATTTGCCCTCTCCCACCTGCGATCTCCCATGCTGGAGAACGCGAAGTTCAATTTGAAGACCGTAGAAGCCGAGTTAAAGTGTAGGGCATGCGAACACGCGTGGAATTTCAACCCTAAGGATCTAGGTGAAGACGCATCTGAATCGATACATTTCATACCTGAGGTCGCCCATGTTTACGTGAAATGCCCCAAGTGCGACAGCCCAGACTTTGAGGTCGTGGCGGGACGAGGGGTTTGGATCGAGTCTATCAAGGGGGTGCGGTAGCCCATGGTGGACCCGAGGCTGAGCATGGTGAACAAGAGGCTGGTGAATGTTGGGAAGATCATCGCGGTCTCGAGCGGAAAGGGAGGAGTTGGGAAGAGCCTCATAGCCTCGGTCTTGGCGTTGATCCTCTCGAGGAAGGGTCACAGGGTAGGTTTGCTTGACCTGGATTTTACCAGCCCGTCCACACACGTGATATTGAACACAGAAGGGCTTCTGCCAAAAGAGGAAGAAGGGGTCATCCCCCCTGAGGCCCACGGCATGAGGTACATGTCAATAACATACTATACTCGTGATGAGCCAGCCCCAATGAGGGGTGAAGACATGTCCAACGCCATAATAGAGCTGCTCGCCATCACTCGATGGGGGGCGCTGGACTTCCTTGTCATCGACATGCCTCCCGGCATCGGTGACGCCACTCTGGACGTGATCAGGCTTGTAGAGAAGATCAGCTTTCTCATAGTGACCACGCCCTCAAGGTTGGCGTTCGAAACCGTTGAGAAACTGATACGTTTGCTGGGAGACTTGAAAATACCTATCGTAGGAATCGTCGAGAACATGAAGATGAGAGAGTCAGCCTTCATCCGCGAAAAGGCAGAGGAGAATAACGTACCCTATCTGGGGGAGATATATTTCGACCCACGGCTCGAAGATTCGATAGGGGACGTTGACAAGCTACTGCGAACAGAGTTCGCCCAGAACGCTAGAAAAACCACGTCAAATATACTTCAACTGAACCCCTAGGAACAACGAACTCCGTCGATCGACCTCGGGTTCTCTGGCGATGCTACCGACGGCACCGGCCTCCCGATATCTTGGCCCGCTACCTAGGAAGTGTCTGTGTGAGGAGGCTATGTATCCTGGGTTCAAGCTCCTGTTGCACACCATCACGCATGACCGGTGGGACCCGGTGGCTTGCGAGTGGCTTCATTAGGGGCAGAATCGATGCGGTGCTGATCTCCACGTCTCGGTGGATCTCCCGGCTGAGCCCGCATGCATCCAACCATTTGTGGGGATCGTACGCGGCTACGCGACCAGGCTCAACGCCGAGCACGAGGTCGAGCACCGTGATCTCGAGCCAAGGGAGAGCTATGTCCGCATAGCTCTCGTACACCAAGCTGTCGTATCGTTTCGTGATTGCTCGATGCGCCAGGGCGATGGCTTGTTCGAAGAAACGATGCTCAAACATCCTGAGGTCCTTTAGGGTGGAGATGGGCAGCACCTCTTCGGCATTCACGTAGAGCTGTCCGAGGAGGGTTTCCGCTCCGTGTTCAAAAGGCAGTGTCTTGTTGACTGAGACCACTGTTCTGGGTTGTTCCCCTGAGAGGGTGACCCTGTCTAGGATGAAGAAGGGAAGCTCCATTACCCGGGATCTGAACTCGGTCGGTGGCTCCGCCCACAGCCGGTGGACAGGAGTAATGGTCTCTTCGGTGAGATCGGTTTGAGACGCCTGTCGGAGCAGCTTAGCATCCTTTCCGTAGAGCCGACCTTGTGCGAGGCTCTCCTTCACAACGTCGAAGTCGTACCAGATGTTGTTGCCGGCCTTGGGTTTGAAGCCGCATGGCTTCTCTCCGAGATCGCGCAGCGCATGTAAGGCTGCTTGCGCCACGGTCGTCTTGCCGGCGTCGGTTTTACTCAGGCCGACTACGAGGATCTTCACCATGGGGTTGTCCGTTCAGGGAAACAGAAGGGGTAAGACATTACTTTTCTGCATAGAAAGAACTGCGTGGTTGATGGAGGTCTCAACAATCGCCATGGTCAACGAGTTTCGCCGGGCAACCCCATCGATCGAATCGACCAGTGCGGTGATATGCGCTGAAGGAAATGGATCTACCTCTCAATTACCCCCGGCAATCTCTTCCGGATCCCCAGATACACAATTATGCCGGCGGCCACGTTCAACGCTCCCTGCACAGCATTGAACCCCACAACGATCCCTAGGGCCGCGTAAAGAGCCATCCTGTAGTATTCTTCCAGGCTCTGTCCGAAAAACAGCGGCAGAAGAGCCCAGTTGCCCCAAAGCATCACCAAGGCCCGTGTCACAACCCCTAAAATCAATCCGGTGATCATGAACGCCCTCGCCCCCGGCTTCCCCGAATCGCTCATCCTCTTCGTCAACAACCAAGCGATGAAAACCCCTGCGGCGGTTGACGCCTCCGCGAGGACTTTCAACACCGCGAACGGCGGGCCCCTGTAGGCGATTGTCAGAAGGAGGGAAACAGAAGAGAAAGCCCCCGACCAAGGCCCGAACATGAGCAGACTCAGTATGACAGGCAGGCCATCCAAATCGAACTTGAGGAACGGGGCTGGCGGAAAAGGAATCTTGAGCGCAGAGTACTTGAACAAGACATCTAGCACCACGGTGAGAGAGGCGAACAACGCAGCACCCGCTACCAAGCTACTTCTAGACATCGTCTTGCTCACGAGCCGTCCCTCTGATCGATCCCCTTGATCCAGGCCCAGAAACTACCGTCGCTCCCCAACCATATTTAACTTTTTCCGTAAATCATTATGTCATTGTTGTTGTATTTTCTTTGCTATTTCCATCATTTGTTTTACCAGTTCGGTCCTTTTGGGAGACAGGACACGCGATCGCCCAACCTCAAAAGCTTCAAGCAGCCCGTTCTCCTGCAAGACCTGGACATGGCGATAGACGGCCGCGTAGTCCATCTTCAGGGCCTTCGCCACAGCCTTGATGTGCAAGGGCCTACTGGTCTCACTGATGAGGAGAAGTATCTTGATCCTGGTGGTGTTGCCAAGGGCCCCAAAAATACCTGAGATTTGATCGGCAGCAAATTCCTCGGTTGACGACATCGCCCACAACCAAGTTTACTCTACGCTACATCAATTTATGACGTTTTCGCTAAAATGCGTAGACTGGGCTTTCGGGAGGCCGGTTGCCTTTCTATACCGCATTAGCCGAGGTATTCTGTGGTCCCCCAGCGGGTTTCTTCCGTCACCCGAAGTCAAAAGCACAAAGGGAGAACACCATCGGAGAATCATCACGTGGATCATTTGGAGCGCGGTTTGAGGATGTAGATGAACGCTGCGCCGATGGCGACTCCGAGCACTAGGAACACGGCGATGTCAGCGTAGTTTGTTTTTCCTTCGATTTTCGTTGTGGTCGTAACGGTTCTGGTTTCTCGGGTTGTCGTTGTGTAGGTTGTTGTGGATAGAGATGTCGAGACCACTTGTGTCACGGAGGTTTCCGTGGTGGTTGTTGTTGAGAACATCGTCGTCGTAACGGTAGTCGTGGCGGTCACGGTGTAGACCGTGAAGGGGATCGGTTGCTTGACGATGGAGGCTTGGTCAAACATGTTTCCCTCGAGGTCAATTGCTTCCAGTTGCAGGGTGTTGTTTGGGTAGACGGTTACGAGTGTGAAGTGGTAAAGTGAGTTGGAGTATGCTGTCCACCATCCCTTTCCGGATTTGTAGAGCGGTGCTCCCCAGCCGGCGCTGACGATGTATATTGTGCCGTTCGCGGGGGATGGCTGCGGTGACGTGTTTGAGGCGGTGAAATTGACGGGGTATGTTCGCTCGTAGTCGTGGTCATGCCCGGAGAAGACTATGTCGACGTGATGTTTGTCTATGACGGGCGCGATCTTCTGGACCAGCTCATGCTCTCCCCCGTGCGCGCTTGCGCTGAGAAAGGGCTTGTGAACGGCCACGATCTTCCAGGTGGAATCGGGGTGGTTGGATAGGTCCTCCTCGAGCCAGGCGACCTGCTCGTCCAAGCTGGCCTGCTCGCTGTCGAGTACGGCTATGTGGAGGTTTGGGCCGTAGTCCACGCTGTACCAATAGCCTTTTCCGGGAAGCGGGAACTGGGCGAGGTATTGAGTTGCATGCTGCTCGTGGTTTCCGTGGACGGGGATTATCGGTATCGTCAGCCCGTTGGGTCCAATCCAGAGTTCGTCCATCGAGGTGAACCAATCGTCCCAGGGCTTCTGATCCCACCCCAGATCCACGAAGTCGCCTGTGTGAATCATGAAGGCTGGATCAAGCTTCGCGGCTGCCTTCGAGACGTTGTCTCGGATCGCTGGCTGGCTCCTTGAGTCGCCGCCCACAATAAACCTGATCTTGGATGGGAATGCGGGTGCACTGTGAAAGCTTCTCTCCTGGCTATACCCCCCTTCGCTCCCTCCGCAGACGAAGTAGTAAGTGGTGTCCGGTGCAAGGTCTGTGAGTTCCACCACGTGGATGTAGCCCGAAGCAGATCGATAGGTGTAGTTGGTTCCTCTCTCTTGGTATGCGTACTCGCCCCCGCCTCTGTGGGGGACCGTGTCGTAGAAGACAAAGTCTCCGGATGACGGCTTGGTCGTTTGCCAGGTAATCGTCATCGTGTGTGACGCATCACTGTCTTTCCACTCCAGGTGTATGTGGATAGGCGCGTCCGCGGTTTCACTGGGTGAACCGGAGATCACCAAGACACAGATACTGACAAGGATCAACGTGAAGAGGACCGGTAATGACCTCAGGGCGAGATGGCTCTTCCTAGGAGTCATAGTGCCTGCGTGTTTTGCAGGCACTTCAAAAGCCTTTCCTCGTTCCCAGACCGATCGAACAAACAAGAACGGAACCAAGGAGAATGTTGCCTGGAACCGCGTTCTAGCGAACGTCAAGGTGCGAGGTTACCCTTTCCCTGAGCAGCCTCCGTAGCTCCGGGTCGTTCTTCCGATACCGATCGGGAATGTTCAAGACAATCACTTTCTTCAGGGCCTCCGGCATCCCAAGCCTCTGAGCTATGTACTCTGCGTGGTGATCCTCCATCACGAAGATCACGTCCGCCCAGCCCACAAGATCTCTTGACAACCGTGTCCGCAAGGCGCTCAAGAGAGACGTGCCGGCGGACCTGACCTCCAGATCGCTCCTCTCACGAAACATCTCCTCAGCCGTCGGACTTCTATCTAGATTTCCTGAGCAGACGAAGAGCACCCTCTTCATGGCGCCTAGGAATTCTCAACCGATTTAACCTTTCAGCCAACAGCCTCGAAGGGTATTGAAACGTTCAAGAGGTATTACCGCCGCTGTCGTCGAACCAGAAACCAGAAAAATATAGCGGGGGAACAAACATATTGTAGCATAGATAGTAGATGAAACTGAATCTTCAAGCAACGCCGAGACACACCCTTATCTTCCTCCCCAAGAGGGATGACGCCTTCTACGTCAGTGGCCTCGTCCAGGGGAAGCACCGTCTTGAGAATGGACAGGCCATTAACCAAGACTCGTCGAGAAACACCTCCGAGTGGGGGGCTTCTAATTAAGATCCGGTCCGTCCTGATCGGCATCGATAGTGTCACCGAAGTCACGGTTGACCGACGGACAGCCGGGATCGAACGATCGATCTCCATGCTCACAGCCATCGGCGCAGCCGCAGCGATCATAGCTGTCACATTGTCTGCGAGGCATGCCCCGCATGCGAGGCCCCCTGAAAGGGGCATACAACCCCCATCTAGCCAAGTCAAACACTTAGCCGATAGCCTACCACTATAGCATTCCCAGGCTTTGGGTTTGACGCTACAGGGATTCTCCACCATCGCACTTGTCGGCGATCGATCAAGCCAAAGACATATTTCATCGCCTGCAACATCGATCAATGGTGATAAGGGAGTTGAGCAAGATCAGGTTCGGAGCTGTCCTGAACGAGGTTCCCCAAATGTCTGTCTCCCCGGATTACCCGGGGCTCGCAGCCCTCCTTCGCACATGCGAGGAGACAGGCTTCCACTCAGCGTGGACAATGGACCACTTCACATGGGGCCCCAACTCCGCTGTGTTCGAATGCTGGACGACGCTGTCGGCTTTGTCACGTGAAACCTCAAAAATCCATCTCGGTTCCTGGTTCCTCTGCAACAGCTACCGAAACCCGGCCCTAGTAGCCAAGATGGCTGCAACCCTCGACGTAATATCTCAAGGCCGCCTCGAGCTTGGGATGGGAGCTGGATGGAAGGAGGACGAATACATAGCCTACGGCTACCCCTTCGGCCCCGCAGCAGAAAGAATAAAGCGTCTGGACGAAGCTGCAGCGATAATCAGGCTAATGTGGAGCGGAAAACCAGCCACTTTCCAAGGAAAATACTACAGCATCCAGAACGCCGTGTGCCTGCCACAGCCCGCACAACATGGAGGGCCGCCCCTATGGATAGGAGGAGGCGGAGAGCAGCTCACCCTCCGAGTAACTGCCAAACACGCGGACGCCTGCAACTTCTCGGGAACATCCATCAGCCTCCAAACCTTCCAAAGGAAGATGGAGATCCTAGAAAGACACTGCAAATCCGTCGGAAGAAACCCTGACGATATCGCGAAATCCGTGACCTTTGAGCTAATACTTGGCAAGGATGATGACGCGGCTCGTCGAAACGAACGGCGCGCTCCCCCAAGCGAGGCTCCCGAGGAACGTTTCGTCGGGACTCCGTCAAGATGCATCTCTTTCCTCCAACGATTCATAGACGCAGGCGCATCCTACCTCATGCTCCAAATCGAAGACCTGCTGCCAAACCTAGATCTCTTCCAGAAAGAGGTCCTCCCATCATTCCAGACATGAACTACCGGCCCACACCGTTAGTACCACAATATTCGCCCAATTTATGGCTAACGGTAAGGGCTAAAATGCGGCTGTCGTTCTTAAATGCTTTCTTTCTATGAGCTGTAAAGTAAACGTCACCTAGTCAGACCAATTTGAACCCTTTTTCTCCAGGCCAAAATCTTTCTTTGCAGAAATCGGTAAATTTATTAATCTCTACATATATAAGCATAAAATGAAAAATAATTAAGAGGTGAACTTATGAAAAAAACAAAGAAAGAAACAACTCTCAATCAACAAAAGCCCGGCCCGCGCGCGGACAAGGCGGACGGGGAAAGTGCCGTGCTCGCGAACATCGCCGCGATGCCGGGACCGGATCGCGCCATGGGCGAGCGGCTCCATGCGATCATCAAAGCCAGCGCGCCAGCCCTCTCGCCGAGACTCTGGTACGGGATGCCCGCGTATGCCAAGGACGGCAAGGTCGTCTGCTTCTTCCAAAGCGCGCATAAGTTCAACACGAGGTACGCGACGTTCGGCTTCATGCACGAGGCGAACCTCGACGAAGGCGCCATGTGGCCCGTCGCCTTCGCGCTGAAGGAGTTGACCGCCGCCGAAGAGGCAAGGATCGGCGCGCTCGTGAAGAAAGCGGTGAGCTGAGGACTGAGCTCGCAACTGGGCCCAGGATAGGGAGCTGTCATTCTTGAAGTTTAGGGTCTTCTGCAATCGGTTTTCTCGATCGATCGATCAGACTGAAACGATCACTTTCGAACGATCGATGGAGGGAGCCCTCTCGTGAGCAATAAGATAGCGTTCCTCGAAATGAGATTTGTCGACCTTTCTGGGCGTTTGAGATCCATGATCGTCCCCATAATGCCGGCGGAGACCTTGGCCGAGGTGGCAAAGGATCCCGCTATGTCGAACGGAACAAACATCGACGGCTCATCCGTGGTCGGTTTCTCCAAGGTCGAAATGTCTGACATGCACTTGACCCCCGACCCGAACAGCCTGGTAGAGCTACCGTACGGCCCTGATAGGAGAGCTGCAGTCATGAGCTACGTCTATGCAAGGACCCAGACTGAAAGAGACCTACTGCCGTTCGATGGCGATCCCAGAAACATTCTGAGACGTACTCAGCAAAAGTACCTTGGGTCAGACAAATCCTTACACCTGAAGGTAGAGCCGGAGTTCGTCTTTGTGACACCTGAGGGGAAGCCCTATGATCAGGCCAGTTATGCGGACACCCGTCCGAGGAACTTGGGTGCTGAAATCATGATCGAGATCTCTCGGGCACTCAGATCCGTCCCTATCGAGATCAATGTAATCCACCACGAGACGGCTCCAAGCCAGCAAGAGATCGAGCTCGACTTCGGCCCCGTCGTGAAGATGGCAGACTCCATCGT
>Ga0315308_1002051_pt1 | contig 11459 bp, 11 predicted proteins | sample TDP3_MG_FD_203078 | JGI IMG/M metagenome (GOLD analysis project Ga0315308, IMG submission 203078) | Freshwater sediment microbial communities from Lake Towuti, South Sulawesi, Indonesia - TDP3 | ecosystem: Environmental > Aquatic > Freshwater > Lake > Sediment | place: Indonesia: South Sulawesi... | reverse complement strand
GGCTTAAGAGCGAGATGTTTGAGAATGCCCATGTATGACATTGAAGTTGATGCGGTCGCCAAGCGTTTTGAAACCACCGTTGCCGTCGACAATGTTTCTCTGCGGGTCGAAAGAGGCGAACTCTTCGGCTTGTTGGGACCAAACGGAGCCGGAAAGTCGACGCTCACTAAAATGATGAGTGGAATGATGAATCCCACCTCAGGGCAAATCAAAATTGCAGGCTACAATATTGAAGAGAGTCCTATGAAGGTTAAGGAATTAATGGGCGTAATCCCACAAGACATTGTCCTCTACGATTACATGAACGCGTTTGAAAACTTGGCTTTCTTCGGGAAACTTTATGGTCTATCTGGAAAGCGTCTGCAGGAAAGAATGGGCAAGCTGATTGAATTTACACAATTAGACGAAAAAGCTGCGAAACGTCGAATTTCTACATATTCAGGCGGCATGAAAAGAAGGGTTAACATTGCAGCCGCGCTTCTCCACGAGCCTCAAGTCATTTTGATGGACGAGCCCACTGCGGGTTTGGACCCACAGAATCGGCTGGCTCTCTGGGACATCATCCGCACCCTTCACGGGCAAGGAAAAACTATTGTTTTGACAACACACTTGATGGACGAAGCGGAGGAATTGTGTAACCGCGTCGCCATAATGGACAAGGGACAGATAATCGGCTTAGATGCACCACATCATCTCATCAAGAAGATAGCCATTGAACACACTATAACCGTGGTTCCAGACAAAATAACTGTTGAAGAGATGACAGCTATTAAGAAAGTGGATGGAGTGCGAAGTGTCAGAAGGCTACGTGACCCAGATGAAGACAATGACTATCTTGTAATAGTTGCAGACCAACCTGAAGCTGTGCTTCCAGACATAGTGACAGCGGTTTTGTCCACGGGACGAAAAATCCGATCAATCGAACTGTCTAGAGTGACGCTTGAAGATGTGTTCATAGCCATGACTGGGCGAAGCCTTCGCCAAGAGGAGGAATAAGATTTTGAAGCTAAAACGCACAATTCGTCAAATATTTGCCATCGCCAAAACCGACTTTCTGAGTATTGCACGAAACAGAACAGCCATGTTTTTCACGTTGTTGTTTCCACTCTTTTTTCTCATAATCATTGGGTTCACGTTTGGCACATCTGGCACGGGAGAAACCAGCAGAATTAGACTGGGCGTGGTAAACCTTGACCCAAATGCAATAAACGTGAACGGAACCATTTCGACAAACAGCACCATAGGCGACGCGTTTGTGCAAGGGTTAAAGGACGCAAATTTCACAGTGCGTGAATACAACTCCTATGGAGATAAGGATTCAAACGGCACAGCTGCATATGATATAAGCAACGGCAACATCAAAGTTGCCATAATCGTACCTGAAAACTTCACTGAAACCCTGTCCTTTCAATACAGCAACGCGTCTGGAATGCCTATTCCGACCAAGGCTAATTTAGTTGTCTACACTGATCCAAGTGACCCAACAGGTTCCTTGATTGCTCAACAAGGAGTGTTAGGATTCATTTCAGGTTTCATCAAAGCCTATCAAGAAAACGTCATCAATCAAATCAGCCAAATCACTCCAGGTTATCGAGACTTTATTAAAGTGCTCACGGACCCTATCAATACAGCTACCTACGAGGCAAATGTTGCGGGGAGACGCTTACGCTGGATAGACTACATGGTTCCAGGAGTCTTAGGGTTAGCACTTATCTGGGCTGGCTTAAACAGGGCTTCAGTCACAATCGCCAACGAGCGGACGGCAGGCACCTTTCAACGCATGGTTATAGCCCCTGTTTCGCCCATGACTGTCCTCGCTGGAAAATTCCTCTCCAGCCTGTTAATCGTCTACCTGTCGGGTCTCGTCTTGTTAGCGACAGGAGTACTACTGTTTCAGGTTTCACTGTACTGGAACATTCCATTGATAGTTGCTTTGATTTTCCTGGGTTCACTCACAGCCATAGGACTAGGACTGATCATTTCATCTCTTGCGAAGAACGCTGATGCTGCCAACGCCATTACAATAGTCATCAGTGTTCCATTACAGTTTTTCATAGGCGCATTCTTTCCCTTATCTATCATGCCTGTGCCGGCTCAGGTGTTCGGTGAGACTCTTCCCTTCACAAAGTTTGTTGAAGTGATGCAGGACTCGATGACTAAAAATCTTCCCCTATCATCTCTCATGCCTCAAATAGTCTACATGGCAGCCTCAGGCATTGCTCTGTTCGCCGCTGGCATCGCAGCCTATTGGTGGTCTCTCAAAAGACTATAGCGCCAGAACAAACATTTGATGGTGGAAATCAAAATCTTCATAAAACGCTATAAAACTGAAAAAACACTGGGTCCCAAACAAAATCTAGCGTGCCCCAACTAACAGACTAAGATTGAATGCAGATATCGTAACAAGCTCAGTTGTGGTGCCCCAAAGGGTTTCTGTTGTGCCGCAACTAAGACGAGGCATTCTCATTGAGCCTCAAGAAAAATCTATTGAGCCTAATATAACAGACAAGGTCTTCGTTAGTTCAACAAAGAATTCCCAGTTTTGAACAAAACTATCTATAGCAGTGCTAACGAAACACTTCTTTGGTGCCATACGCATGTGTCGGCGTGAAACCGCAAACTATATTTTTAGGGAGGTGTTGTGTAACGCCCAGCCGCTTGAATCAGCAGGTGAGATAGCATGGCAATCAAAGCTGTGGTGTTCGACATGGACGGAACAATACTAAACTTCAACCTAGACTACAAATCATCCAGAGCCGAGGTCATAGAATTTCTTGGAAACCGCGGCTTCCCACGGTCGCTATTTTCTCTAAACGAGAGCGTCTTCGACACGCTCAAGAAAGTGGAAGTATCCATAAGAAACAGCGGCAAGAACCCCAAACAATTCTCAAAACTCAGAGAAGCCGTGCTTGCAATCGTAGACAAATACGAAACCAAAAGCGCCAGTTCAGCCAGTCTGGTGCCAGGAATATTGGAAACTCTTAAGGCGTTGAAGAACATGAAACTCAAGCTGGCGCTTTTCACCGTCAACAGCAAAAAAACAACCAACTATATTCTAGACACTTTCCGCCTCAAAAAAACGTTTGACACCGTGGTCACACGAGACTCAGTTCCCACGATCAAACCTAACCCGGTGCATTTAGAAGCTGCCTTAAAGAAGCTTAAAATAAAACCCGACGAAGCCCTGGTGGTCGGCGACAGCGTCTGGGACATGAAAAGTGCCCAAGAACTACACGTCTTCGCCATCGGCGTCACATACGGCGTATCCACACCGGAAGAGCTGACCCGCGCAGGCGCCAACTGCCTTGTCTCCTCACCCACTGACCTAATCACACTCACACAAGAAAAAACAACAGTCCCGTAACCACACACATACGTTCCCACCAACCTTCCCCTGTCTCCATCAAACAAAACTTTAACCCCTAAGACTCACTCAAATCCAACAATCAGCCACATCAGAGCGGTTTTAGATAAAGGGAATCTTATTTATTACTACAGAATATTAATATGTTGCTTATGCGTTTTGTATATGGGGAGAGCGTTTGCATGGGGTTGGTGTTTGACAGACGGGGACAGGCGCGTGTTATTGAGGCTATTATGGCTGTTTTGGTTATTGTTTTTGCTGTGGCGTTTATTGATTTGTTTGCGGTTACGCCTGTTAGTCCGAAGTATGAGTCGGGTGAGTTGGAGAAGATTGGTTTCAATGTGTTGCGTGATTTGGATGAGGAGAGGCTTCTGGCTCGTTTCGTTAACAACAGTGACGGTCGGGGGTGGATGAACTTGACATCGGCGTTGGCGGCTGCTCTGCCGACTGACGTGTATTTCAATTTGACGGTTTATGAAGTGTCTGGTAAGGTTGTGAATAATCAGCCTATAGGTTATGGGGCAAGTCGTGTGTTTTCCAGTTCGAATTATGTGGCTTCAGTGACTTATGTTGTTCCTGGGTATTCGGCGTATCCGGTGTCTCAGTCGGTTTACAAGCCTCGTGTTTTGGTTCTCCAACTTGTTAGGGGTTGACATGGTTTGAGGTTGGTCAGGGATAAGAGGGGTCAGTTCATTATTATTGCTGCGCTGTTGGTTGCCATAATGATAGTTTCGGCGAGTGCGGTCGTGTTTAACGCTGTTACTTATTATAGGCACGAGATGTGGGAAGAGTACCTTACAGTGATTGACGGCGTCAAGGCGGGAACCTCTAACGTGTTGGAACTGAGTCTTGCAAACTATACGCAGACGTTGAACGGTAACATTTTGAAGATGAACCTTGACTATTGGAGAGACGATGTGAAGAAAGCTTATTCTGGATTCGGAGCGATTTTGAGCTATAGTCTGGCAAGCGGGTCGCGTTCGGTTTATGGGATGAATCTCAACTACAACTTGGGACTGGCCCGCACCTGGAATCAGCGGATATCTTTTTCAGCGGCAAATGCCACGGCAAACCTGAACATAACTTCAGTGGGATTGACAGGATACAAGTTTGTTTCAACTGTGTTTCTCAAGATGAATGTTACCGATGTTATTTGGTATGATGGGCAGGGGCAGAATCCAGGGCCTTTTGTTGGTGTTCGAGTCGTTATGTATGCAGAGGGTCCAACGGTGTTGACGAACCTTCAGCAGAGCAACTTTGTTCTGTTTCAGATTGGAAGCCCGGGAGTCGATCAACCGTTTACATTGGTTCGCTATTATGAGAGCACGGGTCATGGAGGCAACCCTGCGCTCAACACGTTCGTATATGAACTTCGCTATACAGCTCAGAGCGACCCTCGCACTGTGACAGCCACCATCAGTGTGGTTGACGCTCGAGGCATTAAAGTGACAGGTCAAGCAGCGCTGAACACAATAAACTACTAGTCTTTTCATCTCTATTGATCAATTGTTTCGTTGTTAGCACTGACTCTGATAGTTTTGTTCAACACTGGGAATTCTTTGTTGAACTAACGAAGACCTTGTCTGTTATATTAGGCTCAATAGATTTTTCTTGAGGCTCAATGAAGATGCCTCGTCTTAGTTGCGACACAACAGAAAACCTTTGCGGCACCACAACTGACGATCTTACGATATGGGCATTTTTGCTTCGCCTATTTTTGTTTGAGCGTTTTCACGTTTACTTTCACTCTTCAGTCTGTGCTGTCTTGAGGTTTGCTTGGTCGGGAGTTTTAAATCCGCTTATCGTGTGTGTTCAGTTTGTTACCCAAGTCGCCAATGTGCCTCTCCAATGTGCTGTAGAGTGGGAGAAAACATGAAACAAAGGGTAACTTCAATGACTTCTCCCACCTCTACACAAAAAAGAACGGGAATTATGAGTAGTAAAATGCTCTTGCATTTTCCCAGACATGCTACATCAGATAGAGAAAAGAAAATGCAAACATGAGGTTCAAGTATTCTATATCGAAAATTGTTTCACAAGGTTTAAACGATCATTGCATTAAATAGTTTAACTGCTAGAGAGAGAATAAAAAATTGAAGAATACAGTAGCCTTGGGAATATTATTAACACTGCAGTTAAGCGGCATGTTAACACTGGCATTTAACATTCAATTAGTTGTAGCAAATCCGGTTCATGATGTTACTTTGGCTAACGTAACACCTTCTAAAAACATAGTTGGCCAAGGCTATAACGTATCAATTTACGCAACCGTTGAAAATCAAGGCGACTTTACAGAAACCTTCAACGTAACCGTTTACGCCAACACAACAGAAATAGGAAAGCAAGTTGTCACCTTACCAAATGGAAGCAATACCACACTATCATTTGCTTGGAAAACTTTTGGCTTTGTTAAGGGTAATCATACATTAAGCGCCTATGCAGAGCCTGCTCTAGGCGAAACAGACACAGCAGATAACAATTGCACAGACGGAACAGTTCTAGTCACTTTAATAGGCGATGCAAACGGCGACGAGAAAGTTGACGGCAAAGACATAGCCCTAATGGCTAGATACTTCGGAAAACGCGTCGGACAACTAGGATACACACCAAACGTCGACGTAACCTGCGACGGAAAAATAGACGGAAAAGACATAGCCATAGCAGCCAGACACTATGGAAGGGCACGGATTCCAAAAGCAACTATTTATTTTGACCGAAATGTCTATTACCCGAGTGCAAAAGTGTTTTGGGAACCTGAAGTCGTAGTGCCAATAGGAGTTACAGTTATTGATGACAATATTGCCCTTGATTTTGTTATAGTCAATATTTCAAGCAGCGTTGATTCCAAAAATGTGACTTTGGCAAGTGTTGAATCGGGATTGTTCTTTGGCACATTGCTTGCGGTTGGGCTGAGGCTGGGCGAGTCTATTTCCAATTCGAGTAATTTCAACGTGAGGTATGGTGATGTAATAACTGCCGAATACTCTGACACACATTGGCAGAGCACCGTTCAAACAAATGCGCTCTTTTTGTTTCCAAAGTTTGTGGATGACAAACTTTTCGGAGATCCCATTGATGGCTGGAAATTATTTGATGCAGAAGGTATACCCTTAGTGGATTATACATTATGGGGGCAAGGTATCCAATATTATCCAATAACAATCGCCCAATATGCTCTTGCTCAATATCATGCATATTTGGACTCAGGAGATATAACGTTCAGAGATAAGTTCCTTCTTCAAGCGAATTGGCTTGCGAGAAGGGCTGAGCAAAAGGGCAACTTCAGCGTTTGGGAAAGTAAATTCGACTGGACTATCTATGCATGCACAAATCCGTGGGTCTCAGCAATGGCTCAAGGACATGGTTTGAGTGTCCTTTCAAGGGCATATGTTTTGACAGGAAATACAACTTATCTTGACGTTGCCGAAACAGCAATACGCTCCTTCGAGGTTGAGATGAACTCTAGTGGAGTCAGATATACTGATTTAGATGGTGTTTGGTATGAAGAATACGCTGATGATGGTGCGCCGAGTAGCAAAGTGCTTAACGGTTTCATGTTCGCTTTGTTTGGACTCTATGAGTATTCGTTCCTAACTAACAACAGCAAAGGATACGCATTATTCTGGGAAGGAACACATACTCTTTCAGTAAACCTTTACCGTTATGATAGCGGATCATGGTCTTACTACGATTTGTACGATTACATACTAGTGCCGTTGTATTATCACAAGCTTCACATAGAGCAACTCAAAACCATGTACGAACTTACAAGCCTTGAAATATTTCTATATTACAGCGATAAATTCCAGTCTTACATCCATTGAAAGAATTCCAGCTAACTTTTCCACATTTCTTACATTTTGACTAGGATGAGGCGTAGAAGAACCCTACACCGAGTCTAAGCACTTGTGCTGCAATCAACCCGTGCTTTTCTGCTTAGTAACCTTTATAACTTGTGTTTCTTATTCAGAGAGACGAGTGTATATCTCATGGGTCACAGAAAAGTCAACGCCCCCAGACGAGGCTCACTAGCCTTCTTACCCAGGGGACGCGCCGCACGCCAAACAGCCCGAATCCGTTGTTGGCCACACGTTGAGACTGGACCAACCCTACTAGGTTTTACGGGCTACAAGGCAGGCATGACCCATGTCTTCATGGTTGAAGACAGACAGGGTTCACCCAACTTCGGAAAAGAAGTGGTGTACCCAGCCACAGTCATAGACGCTCCACCATTAACCGTCTGCGCTGTCCGAGCTTACACCCAGACCCCGTATGGACTAAAGACCCTCACAGAAGTTTGGATGAAAGAACCCCCAAACGACATAAACCGCTTAACCACGCCACCGAAAAATCCAGACCCCCAAAACGGCTTCAAAAAAATGGAGGAAAACCTCGACAAAATCTCAGAATTCCGTCTCTTAGCCGCCACCCAGCCTAGACTCGCCGGTGTTTCGAAGAAGAAACCCGAACTCATCGAAATCAAGGTAGACGGAGCCTCAGTTAAAGAGCAGTTGGAATACGTGAAGAATCAACTCGGAAAAAACATTTCAGTCACAAACATCTTCAAGGAAGGCCAATATTTAGACGTCGTCTCTGTCAGCAAGGGCAAGGGCTTCCAAGGACCAGTCAAACGCTGGGGCGTCAAAATAAGAGACAGAAAGAGCCGAAAAACCCAACGAGGAGTCGCCACCCTCGGACCCTGGAGCCCCAGCCGCGTCTTGTACACCATAGCCAGAGCCGGCCAAATGGGCTATCACCAACGAACCGAATACAACAAACGCATTCTAAAAATAGGCGCAAACGGCGCAGAAGTCTCACCTAAAGGCGGATTCATACGCTACGGACCGGTCAAAGGAGCATACGTGCTCGTCAGCGGAAGCGTCCCAGGCCCAACCAAACGCCTCATACGACTCCGCTATCCACTACGAGCACCAAAACGGATTCCAGAAGCACCCAAAATCATCAGCGTCTCGTTAGAGTCACCTCAAGGATAAAAAACAGGAAACAGGATGACACATGGGCAAGCTAACCACCAAAATCTTCGGACTAGACGGCAAAGCCATTGGCAAACTCAAGGTTCCAAAGGTCTTCAAAACCCCCCTCAGACCCGACGTCATAAAACGCGCCGTAATCGCCCTCCAGTCTCGTCGATTTCAACCTCAGGGAAGAGATCCCTTAGCTGGGACACGAAGAAGCGTCGAATCCCTAGGGGCAGGCCACGGGCTCTCCCGCTTTCCAAGACTCAAGGCTGGTCAAAGAGCCACGTTTGTAGTTGGCACGGTGGGCGGGCGCCAGGCTAACCCACCGGTTGTTGGAAAAAAGATTGTGAAAAGAATACCCCGCAAGGAAATGCGGTTGGCGTTGCGCTCAGCCCTAGCCACAACGGCTTCAAAAGACACTGTTGCCTCCCGAGGACACATCGCAGAAGATGTTGGCGATTTCCCACTAGTCGTCGCAGACGACATCCAAGACTTGAAAAAGACGAGTGAAGTGGAGAAAGTCTTCATCAAACTCGGCGTCTGGCCCGACATCTACCGAGTTAGAGAAAGCTTCAAAGAACGAGCGGGAAAGGGCAAGAGACGCGGCCGAAGAATCAAACACGCTGTTGGTCCTCTACTAGTAATTGCAGAAAACAGAGGCATTGCCCGCGCTGCACGAAACCTCCCAGGCGTGGACGTGTCCACGGTTAACAACCTCAACGCCGAGCTGTTGGCGCCAGGAACCCATCCGGGAAGGCTGACCATCTGGACAAAGTCGGCTTTTGAAAAACTGGATGAAATCTTCGGTAAGGGAGGATGAGAAAGAAACTTGGACCCGTACGACGTCATACTGTACCCCATAATGACCGAGGTTGCCAGTCGCATCTTGGAAGCCGAGAACAAACTGGTCTTCGCGGTGAACCTTAAGGCTTCGCGAGTAGACGTTAAACGCGCGGTTGAACAACTCTACGAAGTCAGAGTGGAAAAAGTCACAGTTATGGTCACGTCGAAGGGCTTGAAGAAGGCTTACGTGAAGCTTCACCCCGACTACAAAGCGGTCGACGTCGCCATCAAACTCGGCATACTCTAGCTCTACCCATTTTTTTCACTTCAAGCTAAAGCGTAGGCGCGCGTTGCAGAGTTCAGAAAAGCGTATATGTTCTTCGTCGGCAAAATACGGCAGAACGGAGGCTGCGTGTTTTATGGAGAACGTACGGGTGGTCTTGTACGGTGTGGGCGCCATTGGAAGCAGCATAGCCAAATTCCTGCTGGAGAAAGAGGGGATAGAAATCGTTGGCGCAATCGACGTCGCCAAAGTCAAGGTTGGCAAAGACCTGGGCGAGGTGCTTCAAACAGACAAACGTATTGGCGTAGTGGTGTCAGACGACTATCGAAAAGTCCTCTCAAAGGCATGCGCCAGCGTGGTAATCCACGCAACTAGTTCATATCTAAAGGACGTTTACCCACAGATTGCCCCCTTAGCAGAGTACGGTGTCAACGTAATCTCGACCTGTGAAGAACTGTCATATCCGTTTGTCACCGAGCCAGAACTCGCAAAGAAACTGGACGCTTTGGGCATAAAATACGGCGTGACCTTTCTGGGCACGGGAATAAACCCCGGCTTCTTAATGGACACTCTAGCAATAATGTTAACTGGAGTCTGTCAGAAGGTTAACAAAATCAAGGTTGAAAGGGTCATGAACGCAGGCACGCGAAGGATTCCTTTCCAAAAAAAGGTTGGCGCCGGACTCTCAGTCCGTGAATTCAAGAAGAAAATCGAAGAGAAAGCGATCACGGGGCATGTGGGACTTCAACAGTCAATTGGCATGGTTGCCTCTGCTTTATGTTGGGAACTCGACAGAATTGAGGTTGACTCTGTTGAGCCAGTTATAGCCGTGGAAAGCGTGGCTAGCGAGGCTATAAAAGTGAAAAAGGGCGATGTAGCGGGCTTGAGACAGCAGGCTAGGGGTGTTATGAAGCGAAAGGACGTGATAACGCTTGATTTTCAGGCTTACATCGGCGCGAAAGAGGAGTACGATTCCATCACGATTGATGGTGTGCCTCCTATCCATCAGAAGATAACGCCATGCGTGCACGGAGACCTCGCAACTGTGGCGGTTATCGTAAACTCTATTCCGAAGGTGATGAACGCCGCTCCGGGTTTAGCCACCATGAAGGACCTGCCTGTTTTATCTGCCACTGTGGAAGACATGAGAAAATACGTTTAACCCTCGTGAAATCTCCATGTTTTCGTGTGTGCATTAATAATTTAAGCAAAAAAAATTAACCACGGGAATGCTTCTGATTAGTTTCTAATTGGCGAGAGAAAAAGCGTAAGCACGTGCTTGAGAGTCGTATTCTGAAACTTGTGTTAAGTATCCATATGTGAGGGAAAGGGCAAGTGCAGAAAAGATGCATTCGGGTAGGTTCATGTGCTCGTTATGGCATCCAATTAGTAAGCCTGCGACATTGTGGACAATACCATTCTTTTGGTCTGCTCAGTAAAATGTATCTCGCTCCGCATTCCTTATGATGTATTGGAAACCCTTCTATATCACTAGGTCTTTTTACTGGATGTCACTTTAATCTCTCACTTAGACTAAAGACAGCCAAAATTGCTTGGTTGAACGGATTCCAACTTTTAGTGAACTTCTCGAAATCCAGATATTCACTAAACAAGTCTTCTAAGTAATCCCAATGCGGTTGATAATCTGGGTCAAGCAAGATGTAATAATCCAGATAAGGAATGGGAAAATGCAACTGGTTGAATGGTTCTAAAACATAGATGAGTTTCTTCTTCTCTTTTTTCTGTGCGTATGCACAACCTAGTTCGAAGTTTACCCAGTTCTGTGTATAGATTGTTTTCCCATCTTTTTCGTTCACGACATTTTCTGACAAAACAGGAAAAACAGCTCTGACTTATCAATCATGTCACGTATTTCTTTAGCGCCTAGTTTTCCACTCTGAATTTCCTCAAACTCTGCGATTTGTGGCTTTATTTTCGCTCTCTGACATATTTTGAAGATGCTGTTAATAATTCCCTTGTCTTTGCTACTGTGACTTAGGAATGCTTCCAATTCAACCACTCATTATCATTAATACCCAGCTGAGGAGAT
>Ga0315308_1002050_pt1 | contig 11461 bp, 8 predicted proteins | sample TDP3_MG_FD_203078 | JGI IMG/M metagenome (GOLD analysis project Ga0315308, IMG submission 203078) | Freshwater sediment microbial communities from Lake Towuti, South Sulawesi, Indonesia - TDP3 | ecosystem: Environmental > Aquatic > Freshwater > Lake > Sediment | place: Indonesia: South Sulawesi... | reverse complement strand
TGCGTCCTAATGGGGCCGCCCATTCACTTCTACTCGATCGTGAAAAAGGGCATGGTGATTATCGCAATTGGGTGCTCCGTTCTTCTTGTCTTGTCAGAAGGTCTCTCAGTGAGGTCCATGTGGTGGGTTCGAGGATCTTCACTCAGAGTGATCAAGGCGGCTGTGATATTCTGTACATCCGGCGTGTTGGGAGCGATCGTGCTCCAATCCAACTACTTCGCATGCGCGCTTCCGGACCTGCCGTGGATGGATCCGGGATTCGTTCCTCGATCATCTCTTCTCCTTCCTCTTTTCGCGGGGCTGTTCGGCGTGCCGAGTCTGTTGCTCAGCCTTGGTTCTGGACCCGTACGGGACATTGGCTCGGGCACCTGGCGTCATCTGCAGCATGCTCCGAAGCTGGGAGATCTGGTTCTCTCCGTCATCGGTGGGACGCTCGTAGGTTGGCTTCCTGGGATGACCTCGGGGTCGTCCACGACTCTCTGCTCGCCGACGACGAGAGAGGTCGGAGGGGGTGGAGATCCCGTCGGCTCCGTGAGGTTCATATGGTTGTACTCGGCCGTCTCCTCCGTGGGTGCGGTGTTTTCTGTCGGCGCCCTCTTCGTCATAATGCGAGCTCGGAGCGGCTCAATGGACGCGGTCGCATCATTTCTCGAAATCACCTCCCACGAGCGCTGGCTGTCCAACGCGCTTCCCATGACCTCGATCCTTTTGTCGATGCTCATCGCAGCTCTAATCTGCAACCATGCGATCGGCGTGCTCGATTCGAGGCTAGTGTGGCTCCGGAGAATAATGTGCTCGAAGAAGCTCGCCATTGCGTCATTGGCGTTCATTCTCTCGCTGTGCGTCGCTATCACTGGATCGAGGGGCGCATTGCTCATGGCCTCATCTGCTTCCCTCGGCGTCATCCCTCCTATCATCGGCATCAGGAGGATTCAGCTGATGGGCTGTCTGCTCGTGCCGATATCCATCCTGTTCATGGGAAAACTGTGACTCACGACCGAGTGAGATAGAGAGATATGGCGTGGTCCACAAGCTTGTCCAGGAAGGTCGGGCGATAGACCAGCAGGACCTTGACCACGCTCTCCTCGTCGGCGACGTAGTAGAGGTTCTCCTTTCCCCGACGCTCTCTCCTGACAACACCCTTCCTGAGCAGTATGGACAGATAGGTCGAGAGCGTAGAAGGCGGCAGTTGAAGGGCGTTCTTCATCATGATGTGAGTCGAGCCCTGATTGTTGAGCAAATGCAGGACGACCCTTCTAAGGCTCTCCTGCCTCAGCGCCTCGAACGTTTCTATTGGCACATTCGGGATTTTGCCTTTCGGGAAGAATCGCTTGAAGTACCTGTCCTCGTTGGAGAAGATGAGCTCCTCTCGTTGCAGGCGGTCCAGGTGATATCTGACGACCCCCAGAGGAAGGCTCGTCAGCCTCTCGATCTCTCTGAGATGAACGCCTGGCCTTCGGACGATAAGATCATACACTATCTTTCTTGTCTCCAGTTCCGGCCTGTCCTTCAACTGACGCACCTTGCTTCCAGAGAAGCGCTACCAAGAACAACAGAATGATCGCGAGGTCGATGATCCCTTCAAGCAGTATGAGCTGAGAGTGAGTCATCGTGGGCACGTGTGGATTCCTTTCCTTCATCACCAGTGTGAACGTGCCTGCAGCTAGCAGAATCTCCTTCACGACGAAGACCCCGAAGCCCAGCGCAGCGAACAACAGCCTGGCCATCCGGGTGCGCAGATACGACAGCAGGAAGACTATGAAGGGTATCAGCGCGCACACGGCGACGGCTAGCCTGATCACAGCAGCCAACTCATCGTCCATGGCATGCACCTTCTTGGCCCGTGGTAGTCCGACCACGGATTAATATCTGTCTACAGAAGGAGCGCAGAAAGAGATTGTAAGAGAGGAAGGGGGCCGCGTGTCTCCCCCCGAATTGGCAGTGCCCGGCTTCTCGGCGCACGCCCCTTGGTCACTCGTCCTATTCGGACGGAGGCCAAGGATCAATACCTAGCGCCTTCGGGCCCCCTGCCCACGGCGGCCTTCCTTCCTCCTTTATAGTTATCTCAACGGGATTGTCCGCGTCTGTTTTGTCGACGATCTTCCAGGCGCAGAGGACGGTCGTCCCATCTTCCAGCTCTTCCCACTCGCCCGTGACCTCGACGATGTCCCCGACCTGCACCACATCGACGACGCTGGTCTCCTGGGTCATCCAGTACCACCAGGGCCCGAACTCGACGACCGTCTCATCGTCTATGACAAACGCGGATGGACGAGCAATTTCATCTTCATCCTCCGCTTCGTCTTCGGGCTCGTCGTTCGCGTCATCGTCCGCATCATCTTGGTCATCGTCTTCGTCTTCATCGTCATACAGATACGCTGTTACTGTCCCTTCTACTGTGACTAGCTCCTGGTTATTGTCGTCCGTCGCGTCGTCAATGGCTAGCGCAATAGGCGTCGCTCCGAACACAAGTGCGGCTACGACTAGCGCTGACATTGCATACTTGGATCCGAACAAGTCAGTATCCCTCCCTCTGCTTCTTTTTCCCCATTTCAGCGGCATGCTATATAGGATTGTCGGCGGATTGTGACGGGGTTGGCACAAACTGCGAATCATCTGCTCCGCGGGTTCTTGGTATCGAATGTCGCGGACAACCTTTCCATGTCGTACCCGAAGGGCAATAGCATGCCCTCGACTCCTCTGAGAAGCAGATCCAGGTACGCTTCAACGTCATAGCCTTCGTTGCCAGAGATGAAGGAGTCGATCTTCACTCGCTTGTGTGATTCCTTGCTCCTGCAGTCACAGATCAGATACTTCACGGCCTCTCCTGGATTTACGTCGAATCCGACATCATCCAGTTGCTTGAGAGCGGCTACGGCGTCGTTGAACTGCTGGTACTCCCCAAGTTCTTGGGACACTCTCCTGGTTATGAGGAGCTTGTTCAGAGGGATCGTCCCGGATCTCACGGCCTCGACGTATTCGTCAACTATGTCCAAGGCCGAGGGCACGAGCTCTATGAACTGCTGTGAATCGGACGCTTTGGAGAAGTGCGTGAGCAGCTCGTTCTGCATGTCCCGCACGAGTTCGGTCGTGTCCTGTTTCCTCAGCTCAATTCCTCGTATCTTGAACCTTCCATCTTCGAAGAGGCCGTAGTATCTGTTCAGGACACCAACTCCATGTGACCTGTCTGGCAAGAACACGATCCACTTGTAGACGCCCTCCGGCTCCAACGGTATTCCTATATGGCCAGAGACATGCTCGCAGAACTTGTCGGGATCGCCGTCCCCCTTGAGCCAAAGGGAGTCGACGATGCCGTGCAGCACCTCGAAGCCGTGGGCCTCTGCCATCTCAGAGGCCTGCAGGAGGATCTCCCTGCCATATGCTGTGATCGACTCGTGACACTCTATCCTCCCAAAGCGAGCGTTCTTGTAGCCCGTGTACCCGAAGCAGTTGTGCGTCAGCACGCCATCTGCGAGGACGAAACCGTGCAGCGGTTCTGAGACCCCAAGGCAATAGACATGATCTCCAGTTGGCTCGGCCTTCCCGACGGATTTCACACACAGGCTCGAGAGAGAAACTCCAGCTCTCGCCTCGCGGCTGTAGAGAGGGAGCAACGCCGGAAGCAAATCGCCTTTCTTGACATGATCGGCCCTTCTCAGCTCCAGACCGTTTCCGTTGATCACATAGCAGGGATGGTCGTGCGTGAGCCTAAGCCTGCTTTTCCCGATGTCCAGCTCGATGATCTCGTCTGGCGCGGGGAACTTGAACAGTCTGGTGACCCTCTTAATCGCCGGCTCAAGGTTCTGGTCCACGCCGAAAACCTCGAGCCGGCTCGATACAAGTGACTCTCCGAGAGCGCCATTGGCATATCTGTCAACGATGTCCTCTACCGAATCGATATCGAATCTTCCGTTCGCGCGGAATGGTATTTCCGTTCCTTCGTCGAGGCATGTGACAAGAAGCCACTTCAGTATGTCCACGCGCTCCTTGTAGGCCTTAGCGTCTCCCACGCCAGCCCTCATCATCCGTTTCAGTTTCGTCCTCCGCTCAACGACCGGCCTCAGGACCCGAGGGATCAGTCCCAGCTGCTTGTCGCAGATCCCGTATCCGAGCACAGGCACGCGCCTCTTCGGCTCCGGACAGCAATGACATAGCACCGTCTCGGGCGAGATGTTGAACCTCACCATGATGTTCGGATACAGCGAGGTGAAGTCCACTTCCAGCACGCGGTCGTGTATGCCCACCCTCGGCTCGAAGATGAACCCGCCCCGGTCGGCGATCACGAGCTCCTCGGCCGTCTTGAAAAGCTCAGGCAGGTTCTTCTTCCACATGATGACGCACCCGTCCCTCACCGCCTGGTTCACCTCCATGGCGCTGATGGCGCTTCCGGGAGAGAGCCTGGATAGCTCCTGGACGGGCACTGCGGAGATCCTCGAGAGGTCTATCAGGCCGTTCAGCCCGCTCTCCATGAACATGAACGAGCTGGAACGGTCGATGTGCATCCTCCCACGGAGCTTGTAGGATGGGGGCTTGTACTTGATCTGCCCATATGTGAAGTACGATTTCCCCTTCCTGTCTGTTCGCTGGTCGTCGCCATCCCTTCCGAGCTGGAGCCGCTCCAGCCCGAGTTTCCTCGCTCGCTGATACAGATATGGTATCGAGAAAGCGTCCCCGTCGTGCGTGTACACGACGTCGGGATTTTCCTCCCTGAGAATCTCCTGGATGCCCTTGAGCACGCACTCCTCGCCCCCGTCGATCACGTGCTCCCCGACCCTTGCTGAGACGAGCCTATCCTCGAAGGTCGGTATCCCCCGCCTCGCCTCGGTCGATATGCTGAGCTCCGCGCCAGCGAGAGGCGGGATCTCGTAGTCAAGCTCGTATGGGCTCTCGAGCATGCGCGGCTTCGGCCCTAGCTCCATCAGCCCCATCGGGTAGATGTCGTGCTCCAGGAAGTACCGCTGGCTGAAGCGCAGGTCGACGTTGAACAGCGAGTAGTCCTTGTACCGCCCGCGGTTGTCAATCGTGTGCGCGACATCTTCCACGTCGGCGTATTCCTTTACCGTGACTGCAAGCACCTCGCGCGGGTCCTCCCCGAGCCATGTCCGTTTCATCTCGCGCGCGGTGCCGCTCACTTCGTCAAGTATTGGCAGCGCTCTCTCGAGCTCGTCGAGCTTCTCGGGAATGGCGTGCACGAATATTTTTGGAAGAAAAAATCGATCGACTACCCTCTGCACCCCTCTCCGTGTCTTGACCCAGTATACGATCGAGTTGGTCTCGTAGTCTGGATAGATGTCGATAATCCATCCTCTCATCCTTTCGACTCACTGCTCCCGAGTGCCCCATCCTGTCCTCCTTCCACGTCCCCCTTGTTGTCGCGTTCCCTCTTCAACCTCATGAGCTCTTTCTCGTGCTCCAAGAGCATCGACAGAAGCGCGGACTCCGTCGGGTCCAGGCTTATCGCATATGTCGATGCTGAGGCGTGCATCCTCGCCCTGTTCATCAGCGAGTCGAAAACCTCGCGGTCTTCGCTCCTCAGAGCTCTTCGGAAGTCGTTCCACTGCTGCGCCATCGCCTCAAGCGCCAAGCGATATGTAGGCACCGTCCTTCCCGTCTAGATCCCCCCTGAACTCGTCCAACGTGGTCTGATTCCAAGGCGCTGGTGAGAACAATATCTCCCGGCCGTTCCTCGGAAGGCGGAAAGCTATCCCGTTCCTCCGCGAGCGCATCTGCAGGATCGTGTCCGCGTGCTCGTAGAGAAGCGATGTGAGCTTGGCGTTAGGCCGAAGCCCATGATGCGTCTGGTTCGTGACGAAGGAGATCGCCTCGTGCTCTTTCGTCGTCCTGGATATGTCCTCCAGACATCTTCTGAGGAGCTGGTGCGACTCCATCCATTTCATGTCCTTGTCGAGGAAGAGCTCTGTTATAGAAGACACGATGACCACAGCTGGCGTGCTGCTCCGGACCTGCTCCTCCAATTTCTCGTCTATCAGCGTCACCAGCTGGTACGCAGTGAACGCCCTCGAGACGTTCACACGCGAGAGTATGCTGCGCTTGTCAATCCGCAGGCGTTTGCACAGGGAACTCATCGCATAGGGATCGATGGTGTTGCCACCGTCGATCCAAACGACCTCCTCGTCGAACTGGGAGATCGCGCGGATGCAGAGCAGGTGGAGCAGGCTCGTCGCGTAGCTGTTGTCGCTGTCGAACAACGCCACCTGAGACGCGCGGAAGCCGCCTGTGAGCTCGTCCAGCTGCAGGACCGATGTCTCAAGGATTCTCTCCTGTAGCAGGGGCGCTACCTCGTCCACGACATGCACAATGGGCTCTTCGAGCACAGCTGTTCTATGGCCCTGCAACCAGTGTCACCAGCAGCTCTTCATCTCGAGTCCTGGAGTTAAATCGCTACAGGGGGGAGAAGGGTGAAACTAGTGCGGTCGATAAAATCCAGCAGACCGAGCCGAAGGCGAAACGCGCTCAGAAGACTGCTTTCTTATGGAAACCAGACATCAATGTTTAAGTATGCTTAGGATGCTTTTCGCTCATCGGCCTTGAACGGCCGTGTTTGTTCGGAAGGGAATGAGCACAATGGCCCCAAGGGGATCATCAAAGAGGACGCCGCAGCCATCGCGGCAGTTTCCTCCTCCTAGGACCTATGCGGAGCACATCGAGACTGCAGAAATCAAGAGAGCCCGGAGGGCAGCCATACTGCAGCTCAGGATGGGCAGGCTCGCCCATATAGTGGGCATAGCCTCGGGCCTTGCGCTGGCCCTCACGGCAGTGATTGCATATGGTCTTGTCTACTGGGACTTCCTCAGAGACGCCCCCGAGTCCGTGACCATCCTCAAGTGGCTCATACCGCTCGTAGCCGGAATAGTGGTGAGCGTCGCCGCGCTTGCGATCAAATGGGAGCCCTATCTTGCCGACAGGGAGGAGCCACATTTCGTGATGAGCATCATCGCGCTCATAATCCCGTCCCTGCTCATAGCGATCATTCTTCTGGATGAGGTGGACTACATCCTCTTTGGAAGCCCGGACTGGCTCTATCCAGCATCATTGCTTGGCATCTGCCTCACGGAAATATCTCTGGCGATGACCTGGGAGGGAACCAGCAGGCGAAAGACCGTCAGCATTACGGCAGCTGTGTTTCCGATTGTGCTTCTTGCGTTTCCGATGGTCTATCACCCCGATCCGGAGACTCTGGCAAGCATTCTGCCCATGGGGTACCTGGGCAGCGCGGTCGCCATACAGTTGAGCGGGTCAATGCTCCATATCATAGCGAGCTCCACATCTGTCCAGCAGCGCGAGGTTCTGAAGGCGAGCGATGGAAAACTGAGAGAGCAGATGATCGAGCTCGAGAAGAAGCGCCATGCGCTCGCGTACAGAGAAGACGCTCTGAGATCGCGGGAGTCAGACGTGGAGACCTATGAGAAGAAGCTCGCTGACGAGATGGCCTCGATCGAGGAGCGGAAGACGCAGATCACAGCGCTCGAGGCTGATATCGAGCAGCGCATGCAGGGCGCTCGCCAGGCCAAGGAGAGCGTGGCGAAGCAAGAAGCGGCTCTCGAGAGCGATCGGGAGAGGCTGCGGATCGCTCAGGGCGATATCGAGGCTCAGAGAAAGGAACTGGAGCGAAAGGCCAAGGGCATCCTGGCAAAGGAGGAGAAGGTCTCTACAAGAGAGCGAGAGACCGAGCGGTTTCTGCTCGAAGCTCAGGCAAAGGAAAGAGAGATCAAGAACAGGCTGTCCGAGGTCGAGGTGAGGGAGGCCCAGGTCGGAGCGACCGAGAAGGAGCTGGACGAGCTCCAGATAGCCCTCGCAGAGCGTGAGAAACAGCTCGGCATGCGCGAGAGCTCGCTCGATTTGAAGAGCCTGGAGGTAGCATCCGCCAAGGAACAGGTCGGCAAGGTCGCCGTCGAAAGGACCACTGTGAGGAACCTAGAGCAGCAGCTGATGATGAAGCAAGAGGCCCTCTCGGAGAAGGAGATCCAGATCAGGACCATGGAGGACGACATAAGAAAGAAGTCCGAGAAGGCGGAGAGGCTCATCGCCCGTGCTGACAAGCAGATGAACGAGCTCATCGAGAAAGAGAACGCGGTCATTGCGCGGGACAAATCGCTCGCCGAGAAGGAGGCACTGCTCAAGAACGAGCTCTCCGCTCTCAACATGCGCCTCGAGGACATGCAGAGCGCGAGAGCGGCCGTGGAGGACAAGGAGAAGCAGTACCAGGACCTCACGCTTGCGACCAGGAACAAGATGACGGAACTGGGGTCCCGCGAGGACGAGGTCGCGAGACGCATGGGCGCGCTCGCGAAGCGCGAGGAGAAGATAAAGGAACTCGAGCAGAGGCTCAAGGAAGAGCAGGAGGGGATGAGCGCCAAGTTCAGGGAGCTCATCGAGAAGGAGAAGGACCTGCAGGCCTCGGAAGCAGAGATAGGTCTGAAGAGGGCGGAGCTCAAGGCCATGGAGCAGGAGATACTCGAGAGCGTGGAAGAGGTCGAAGAGGTTCGCGCAGGGATCCCAGAGGAGGACCACGAGAGGTGGCGCGCGCTCGAGCTGAAGGAACGCCAGCTCGTGGAGAAGGAGCAGGAGATCAAGTCCAGGCTCTATCAGCGCGAGAAGGAGCTCGAGAAGAAGGAACGATCTCTCCAGGCACATCTGATGAAGGACATAGAGGAGATGGAGGAGACCGTCGAGGAGGAATACGTCGAGAAGAAGGTCAAGACGGGCATGGAGCGCCTGGACGATCTGCTCGTGGGCGGGATGCCCTTCGGCTCGAATGTGCTCTGTGTCGGGCCTCCTTTCATAGGTAAGGAGGTCGCCATGATGATCTTCCTTGCAGAAGGCCTGAAGAAAGGTGTGCCTGCGATAATAGTAACAACTTCGAAGCCGCCCTCCGAGATCGCGAAGGAGATCGCTCCGATACTCCCGACCTTCATGGAGTTCCAGCAGCTCGGGCTCGTGCGCTGGATCGACGCGACAGGCGTGGAGGTCGAGGAGAGCACCGTGCCGGCTGCGAAGGCGACGACGATAAAAGTGAAGGGGCCAGGAGACTTCGATGGTACTATTGAGGCCCTGGACAAGTTTATGAAAGCCATCGAAAAGCAGAAGCACCCGTACTTCAGGCTGCTGTTCATGTCCCTGTCCATGAGCATCACACAGGCCGATGACAAGCGCTCTTTCCAGTTCGTGCAGTCCTTCGCTGGAAGGGTGAAGCAGGCCAATGCAGTCTCGCTTTTCGCGGTAGAGCGTGGGATGCATACAGAGCAGCAGCTCGAATCGATCCAGCACCACATGACAGGCGCGATTCAGTTCAAGACGGACAAGCAGAAGACGCTCATGAGCGTTCAGGGGATTGGCGATGTCCAGACGCGGGACTGGATTGAGTACAAGCACACGAACAAGGCCCTGATGATCGGAGCATTTTCACTTGAGAGGATAAGATAGCTCATGGGGTCGAAGTCGTCGCGAGGGGCCGCTCTAGCACGAGATCCATAGGGAAGCCTGAAGAAGGTTCTTAGTACAGCGCGAGAATAGGTTCTCAGCGGTTTCATGACAGGAACAGGCGCGCCTCCACCAGTCCCTGCAATAGCACTGTCTCATGATGAGAATGCTCTGCGGGAGTACGAAAAGGCAGGTCGGTTCAGCTTGTCGCCCATTGCCATCATCGCAATTGTGGTCTTGGGGTGCACAACAGTCGTCGGCTTGGCGTTGCTCCGTTCATCGTATTGGTATGTAGGGCTTCCGTTGTTGGTTGGATCATTTGTGATGTTCATTCTTTGGGGCAGAATTCGTAGAAGGAATTGAAAGAGGCTTGAGTCGGAGTGCCAAGTAGTCTTCCAAAGCCGCGATGAAAACGGCATTCAAGTACTTTTTCGAACTGAGCAAGTCAGAAGAGCGCGCCAGAATCCATTTCGGTCCACCTGCTGGTCACGCTGCCAATCGCTGTGGTAATTCAAACTCTGACCTGTGCATTGAGCAACAACGGCTACTCAGACGGGAACACAGACTAGACATTCAGAATCGCTGTAAGTTCGATGGATTCAGGCCGTTTGTTCTTTTGTGCCCAGTCTCTTGGCATGGAGCAGGAGCCCGAGGACCGACGCGACGAGTTCGATTCCGCGCACGACAAAAGCGTTGGGCATCTTGTTGTTCCAAGTGCCAGAGATTTCTATCCAGGCCAGAAGTTCGTTGCCAGGGCCCATCGAATGTATGTCGAGATAATCGCCTTCAATGCTTTCGTCAACTGCCTTTCGCTTGGATGCCTGCATCAGATGTCTGCTGTAGGTGGTCTCTTCACCTGCATGGTATGGGTTCTCTTCGGCAAGAAACAGCCGAGTCTGAGCGCTTACGTCAGTGCCTCTCCACTTCTTGCTATCAGAGAAATCCGCCAGCTGATAGCTGAGCTGCTTGTGGCTCTCCCAGACCGATTCTCTCATTCCGCACATGGCCGCATATCTGTACAGGCCGTCCGAAGCACTTTTGGTGCCGATGGCGACTTCTTTTATACTGAAGTGCTTGAAGATCAATTTGGCCGTACGATCAAGAATCTCCTGCTCAGTGAGCTTCCGATCGGCCACATCAATCAAGAACTCATTCAGGGCGTCAAGAATGCTGAAACGGGGGTCCTTCACAAAACCTGCATACTCCTGGCGGAGCCTTCTGGCCGCCTCGCCCGGAGAGACTGTCTTAGCTGGTCCCTTGGTTTGAATGTCCATTGTGGCTTCCTCGGAGGACTCGAATCTGCGTGTGTTGTTGATGAACTCTAATATAAATGATTTGGCGAAACATAAAGAAATCTCATCTTACAAAGTGCCAAAGGTCAAATAAGTTGAGGGTCTCGACGCGTTCTAGGCAGAACGACCTGAGCATTCCGGATGTCATCATGCTTCCTGTGGTGCTCACATGGCGATAGGAAATGACGAGTCAAGACTCGACCGGGACCAACGGTTCGAATCTAGTTCCACCTACAAGAAGTGCAGGAGGATGACTTTCTCGGGCACCAATCCTAGAGCGGCGTTCACTGTTGTCGATCCTCGCTGTGCATTGAGTGCTCAGGCAGCTTTCCAAGCGCGTTGAGCCCGCTCTTCCTGCATGAGCAAGGGTTTGAAGGGGCGGACGAGGAGTGCCGAGTGATTGCGATGGCGGCATATCTCATACTTTCGGCTCCCTCAACGTAAGATAGTTAATAGGTGGGTTGTGTTTTCACCCCAGTATCTCGATTGTCGCATGGGATGTTCCATTGATTCAACTAGGGAACGGCGTTCTCATCGAAATGGATGGACGCAAGTTCAGGTTCGATCCGAAGCGAGTGACGGCAGAGGATGTCTGCATGATCTCTCATGCCCACTCGGACCACCTCCCGACGTCGTTCAAGAGGCTCGCAGCCATCTGCTCGCCCATCACGCGCGACTTTGTAGGGCTTCGAAAAGGCAAGGAAATTGAACTGTATTCCAATGAGTGT
>Ga0315308_1002047_pt1 | contig 11467 bp, 12 predicted proteins | sample TDP3_MG_FD_203078 | JGI IMG/M metagenome (GOLD analysis project Ga0315308, IMG submission 203078) | Freshwater sediment microbial communities from Lake Towuti, South Sulawesi, Indonesia - TDP3 | ecosystem: Environmental > Aquatic > Freshwater > Lake > Sediment | place: Indonesia: South Sulawesi... | reverse complement strand
GCCTGCTCTTTCATCTTAGCTATGCCCTTGGAAGGGAGATGTCCGGAGACGAGAACATTGTCACTACCGAATACGAGCACTACGCCAATGTCAGCCCTTGGTTGGAGCTTCAACGCAGAGGTATTGTCAGAGAGGTCAGATTTGCGAGATTCAATCCTGAGGACGGGTTACTTGACCTGCCCCATTTTGCGAGTCTGGTCGACGACAAGACAAAGATCGTCACCGTTGCTGGAGTTTCTAACGTGCTAGGCTCGAAGACGCCAGTGAAGCAAGTCCTGGAGATCAGCAAGAAGGTAGGCGCTTGGACGATCTTAGATGCAGTCCACACAGTCGCCCATGTTCCTTTTGATGTGCAGCAATCGGCTTTCGATTTCGTTGTCTTTTCAGCCTACAAGCTGTTCGGCCGACGGGGAAGCTTCATGTTTGGTCGAGAAGAGCTGCTGGAGACGCTGAGACCCTACAAGGTGGTTCCCGCGCCAGACCATGGACCTGAGAAGTGGGAGCTTGGTACACGCGATCAAGCGCTCTTCGCTTCGATTACAGCTGTGGTGGATTATCTCAGTTGGTTAGGTGGTATGGTCGAACAGGAAGTATGGAATGAGATTTCCAGCTATGCTGGGAAAAGAAGACTGCTGAAAGCAGCCATGTCATGGATCGAGAAGTATGAACGAACACTTTCGGAGGCCATGCTCGGCGGCACGAGTCAAGCTAAGGGCATGCAAGCAATTAGCGAATTGGAGCTTTACGGAGTGAAGGATCCATCCAAACTGCACTTGCGTGTTCCCACTTTCACCTTCAACATCGCTGGCGCAGACCCATCGAATGTGGCCGAGTACTTCTGGAAGAAACATGCGATTGCTCTTCTGGCGGAAAACGGCGGCGGCTTCTATTCAAGGACTCTCAAGACATACGGCAAATCCATTGCGGTTCGCGCGAGCCTTGCGCATTTCAACACTGCTCAAGAAGTAGAGAGTTTCCTGTCCAGCCTTGCCGAAACTGTGACGCACTTCGGCGCTGGATCGTCTGTCTGATCCGCAGAAGGCCCTCCCCTAACCGATTGGTAGGGAGAGGACATTTTGTGGGTGGGTCTTTCGGCGCGTCGACGACAAAGAACACTATCCTACTTTGAAAGTAGCTGACACGGAACCCTTGAGACCGAGACCTTGGATTCCGATGGTTATAGTGTATTCCGCCGCTTTGCTCTCCCTAGCCCAAGCCTCCACTTCCCGCTTGACATAGCCCAACGCGTCCGCAATTCTTCGGAATGCAACGGGCTGGACATAGCCCAAGCCCGGCACATAGTAGAATCCAGATGGGCTACCCTCAGGAGAGCTTGCTATGTCATAATAACCCAAGATGCTTCACCTCTGGATAACTCCTGACCAGTGCGCCCTAATCATCATTTCTCGTCAGGTCAGAATCAGGCGTCTGGAAGCGGAAAGCCGAAAGCCCCTTGATAACGACGAGAAGAACCATCAGGAGAGGAAAGCAGCTTCGTCGTAGTCAACTCTCTTGGTGCAGAGACACGGTTCAAAATGCGGAAACGAGAACACGCTACGCTTCAGTCAACTCGCTCCAACCATGGGCTTGCCTTGCTCAACATGGCGTTCGCTGTGGGCATAATGCGGCCTCATCTGTGGCTTCCTAGGCCGCTTGGAGAAAACGCAAGACCTCGGTCACGAAGAGTTCGGTTCCGGTGTCCATCGCAGCGTGTTGCTGTCGAGGCATGACGACGGTCTTACAGTTTGGCAGTACTGATTGGAGCGCCTCGCTCCCAGCCTTCAGGAACGGCGGGCTGTCGCCGCCGAGCAGAAGCAGCGTGGGCGTCTTGAGTCGGCTGAACCGTTGTGCATCGAAAGAATAGTCTCGAGTTGCTCGTTCTTCTCGCGGAATCGTGTGTGCAGCAGCTACACGAGCCTTCCAAGCAGGGAGCGATTGAAGAAGCTTCAAGTCGTCCGGTCGCACTTGCGCAACTTCACCCATGAAAGTGGTAACTACTCCGTCCCGGTCGCCCGCGTCGAGTAGTGCCTGGAGCTTGTCGATGATGCCTGGCGAGAAGATCTCCACGCCGACTGGTATGGGTGGTTCATACAGAAGCAGCTTCCGAATATTAGAAGTGAGCAGCGCAGCCTCAAGACTGCATAGAGCACCGTAGGAGTGACCCAGCAGGTTGACTGGTTCATCAATCGAATCCACGACAGACGCGATGTCCTCGAATTCGCGCTCGATTGCGTATTCGTCTGAATCTCCACTTTCTCCCCGACCGCGGCGGTCAACCGCGAATACGGTAAACCGTTCTTCGAGCGCCGGAAGAACCGGTCTCCAACGCATGTGATCTGCGGAGGATCCGTGAATCAAGACAAGCGGGGGACCTTGCCCACTGCGCCAAGAAGCGATTTGCGTTCCATCCTTGGATGTTACCTTCTGTGGGTTCAAGCGTGTGCACTTCTCTTTGGTGGCATGGAACTAAGGTCTGGCCGAGCTGAGAGTCTCCTCAAGCGCCGCGTACGCTCGCCCAATTGATGAATTGACCCTTGCTAGGCCCCATAGGTACCCAAGCGCTGCGACAATCACACCGCTGAAGATCAGTAGATGTACTGGCGCGTAGAATGACTCGAGTGCAGGTGAGAATCCTACGATCTCGTGCTGGTACCAGTCGTCAGCCAATCCAACCAAGGCTAGGAGAAATCCGAAGCCCATTACGACAAACGGACCTCCCGCACGCCGAGCTATCTCAGGGATTCTGTCCATCATTTGTTTTCTCTCCGAACGAATTCGTGTAGATGCGCGGGCCTTCTACTTCTGAAGGCCGAGCTTTCGGGTGACGGCAAGAGTCTCAGACCACTTCAGCACGGGATGGACGTTCGTATTCCCAACGCCTAGATACGGGGTGATGAACCTGAGGATCTGCTCAGGGGCGTCGGCCTCTACAATGAAGTAGAAGTGGTGGGCAGGGGCGTCCAAGTATCCTTCGACCAATCGGAGGCCCGAGGTTTTAGCGTTTGCTTCAAGCTTGCTCAAGAGCTCTTTGTCAGGTCGTACAGTCCCGGCTGGGCAGTTCTCAGCCGAGTGTTCATGATCAAGTACAAACAACATTTCTATACCAACTCCTTTTTCCGTTCTTGATCACCGCATTGTAGAAGTATGCCTATTGCCAATCCCGCACAGGCGAGCGCAGATGTCTTGTGATCTAGGTCGGTTCCCGCAGGTCGATGTTGCTATTGTAAAGGCGACACGTGCTCGTTCTCGTGCAAAGCATTCTCACCGTCTGCAGAAGCGCGCGATACCGCCTATCTGAGTATGACATCCACTATCAGAGCGAATATGATTCCGAGCAACAGAGAGACAGACACGGTGTGTTTGTGCCCGTATTCGTGGGCGACCGGGATCAGTTCATCTGCAGTGACATATGTCATCACACCTGCCGCGAACGCCATTGAGGATCCAATCGCAATCGGCGTCGCAACAAGGGACAAAGCAACAGCCCCAATCAGAGCCCCTACGGGTTCTGCAAATCCAGATAGAAAAGTGATGACCGCAATCTTGGGCCGCCTCATTCCGGCCACGCTCAGAGGAACAGCGGTTGCAATGCCTTCTGGTATGTTGTGAAGCATTATGGCAATGGCGATTATCACGCCCAGTCCAGGCAAGTAGGCGTACCCTGCCGCGACGGCAAATCCTTCAGGAAGATTGTGAAGTGTTATGCCTATGGCGATTAGCAGGCCAGCTCTGTAGATTCTTGTCTTCCCGATGGTCTCCTTCGCCGTCAATTCGACGTGGGGCAGAACCAGATCGAGAGCACCTATTATGAGAACACCCAACGAGAACGTGACTATCAACGGGAAATGTGTAATGAGTTGTTCGGCCTCGAGGAAGAGGTTGTTGAACGAAACTAGAAGCATGACTCCTGAAGCGAAGCCCATGGAGAAGGATACAACTCGATCACTCACCTTTCCAAACGCGAGGACAAGCATTCCCCCGATGCCTGTCGCCGCTCCAGCAACAAAGCTAAGGAGAAAAGCTCCGAATATTGCGTCGATCGTGTGCTAAGCCCCCTCAGATTCCGCAAATACGATACCGCGGACTGGGCCTTCTCCTCCGGGAGTTTACGTAGCTCTGAAGCGCGTCAGACTAGAAATGCCTTATCTTATCTGCCTTATCTTACGCTTCAAGTGTTCACCTTTTGCGCACTCGAGGGCCTCACCTTGTGATTTTGTAAAGGGGCAGATTCTTCACACCGCCAACCGCTTGCACCCTAGGATGTAGACAGATCTGAGGTAGTAGTTGATGAAGGCACGAGACCTTGAGTTGTTGAGTAGACTAGTCGGCGATTGGACTGTAGATTTGGCGGCCAAGATGCCGGATGGCACCTCGCTGCAAGGCAAAGGAACAGTAAGAGCGACTGAACTGTCCCTCGATAGGGGCATCCGTACTGAGATGAGGTTGGATGCTGAAGGCATGGGGGCTTATCACGAGGACGATCTGTGGGGCTTCGATCAGTGGGAGAAGAAGATACACTTGTACAGTATTACCTCGACAGGAGCGGTACACGATCACTCAGGGACTTGGAAAGATGATAGGACGCTCGAGCTTCACTGGGAAGGAGTATACGAAGGCAAACCGGCTACTGAGGATGTCGCCCTGAAATGGGTTAGTGATAGCGAGATCCGCGTTCATGAAGTAGATACATCGGAAGGTCAGCCCGGCGCAGTCTTCGACTACGTCTTGAAGAAACAATGAGGGGTCCGTAGGACTCTCGCTTCAGTTCAGAAAGAGGTTAAAGGCGATGTTGAAAGCCAAACAGTCTGAAGTCCATCATGAGGAACTCATATCAGGATTCCTCGATCAGATTAGAATCGTGTTCGAATCGTCCGAGCAACCAATGTATCTCTACTTGGACGACACTCACAAGGCCTGCAATCAGAAATTCGCTTCTCTGTTGGGCTACAGAACACCTGAGGAATGGGCTCGCGAGGAGGAGTTCACTGCCCTCGTAGCTGAGAAGAGTGCTGAGACATTGGTGACAGCCTATCGCAGTGCGATGGAGAGAAAGATAGGCTCAACGATTGGAGTGACTTGGAAGAGGAAATCTGGCGGCACAGTAGACACAACGGTCATCCTTGTACCTGTAGCCTACAAAGAGCACCTCTTTGCACTCCATTTCGTGTCTCCGAGAGCCTAAGGCCTAGATTCTTCGAACAAGTCGGAGACGCGACCTAATGCTGTACAGCGTCTTGCATGTGCATTGGCCTACGTTGCATGCATATTGGCCTAGTTTCTAGGTTTCTGAGCCCTTCTGCCGCCTAGCTCGCTCCAAGCGTGTCATTCAGGTTTCTTATCGAGTGCTAGTAGTTGTTCTTCCACTGGAGGACAAGCCCAACGTTAGCAAGCTGTTTCCTGTTTGACAGGCCTAGCTGATACTCTTGTTTCCAAAACAGCAAGGCAAGGCATTGCCAACCACCATACTTCGCACCGATCAACAAAAAGCCGCGGACCCTCTTCATCTATAGGCGCATGTCCCGTCGGAGTTGAGAATAGGCGTTGGTTCATGTCTTATGCATCAACGGTGACTGTCGACGGATGCTCCATCTGGACAACTTCTCACACTGGAACTATGAGGGGGAGACTACCTGCCCGAACTGCGAGTGCACCTTCAAGCTGATAGTCAGAGACGGACAGGTGATATCGGCCACGCCCATACGAGCGCCCTAAACTCGTCGATCAAGGTCGCTCTGTGCTTCTGCTCGACGCTCGTCTAGACTATCAGACGTCCAGACTCATTCCCGCTCTATTCATGCCACGTCACTGACGAAGCCTCGATGACGTATTGTGAGGCATCAGTCACTGGGCCTCGATCCATGAAGACACCTGAGACGACGACGCGACAGGGGACGGCGAAAGAGCAGGGCGAAAGAACAACCTCATAGTTGGTCCCATTGTAGACAAGGGAAAGGTATTGATCGATTGTTGCTGGTGGACCAGCCACTGCAACACATGGGTTTTCCGCGAAGTACAGGTTTCGAGGGTCTCCCTCACAGAGAGTGTAGTCGTCTCCGAAATGTGGCGCAGTGTGCTTGACAAGGTATCCGACAGCTTTCACTTGCTGACCAGCATGGACAGACGGATGCTCGTGGAGTTGTCTTATTGACACATCACGCGGGTAGAGCCGCCCGGGTCCCAACGCGAAGAAAACGAAAACGCCCGCGAAAACCAGTATGAGCACTATTGCGAGAAGGCGAATCCCGACAGTGCTTCTACTCTTGACGGCATGCTGGCTCACCATGGCGCGATCTACCATCGCTCGTTCACGCTCTAGATTCGCGTTTCCTTTCCGCCTCTCAACATCATGCCTACTAGGATAAGAGACACGCCAAGGACCGCCGGGATAGCGAGCAAGGTGAGCCATTGGTGAATTATACCCTCAGGAATCAGAGCCCCGAGAACCCGACGATAGATGTAAGGACCACCAAAGCACGACCAGAAGTCGCTCGTAAGGGCTCGATTGCATCGCCAGACAACACGTTCCGTGAGGCTCAGGATAGCAGCGACCAAGACACTTGTCAAGGCCAAGCCTGCACCAATCGCCAAGAGTTTCTTCCATCCTTCCAAATCAGTTCCCCCATCGTTTCTGCACGTTGGATCTCGGGTCGCTTGGATGAAGCGCCCCCTATTCCGTTCTTCAGGGGCCTATCAGTGGAAGAGAGTGCTAGGGCTCTTCAGTCTACGCTTTCGAACGGCAAAAGTGTGTTAGACGTGTCAAGGATGTTATAGGGAGAGCCGACATATCGCCGATGACATGAAGGCGAGTACGATGGATGACTCCAGACAGATGATTATCTTCTGTCTGGTTGCTTTTTGTCTGACGTATCTTTTGGAAGCTTGGTTGTGGCTCTCTGGGGGACTTACCGTCTGGTTTGCTTTCGCTGTTCTGATAGCTGTGATGTTTGTTCCAATGCTTTCAGCGGTAATGACTGTCAAATTGGTTGAGCACGGGAGCTTGAGGAGCTACGGCATTGCGAGGGGAAGGGCGGAACACTACCTCTGCGGCGTAGCGTACCCTTTCGGTGTAATTGCTCTTGGGCTCGTCTTCGTAGCGGTTCTGAGAACCGCGCCCATAGACTTCACTATGACCAAATTCAGGGAGATGTTTCCCAATGTTCCAGCCGTCACCGAGATTCCATTGCACTTCACAGTCATCAATCTGGTTCTGGCGCCGTTCATCAACTTCATCCCTGCCCTCGGTGAGGAATACGGGTGGCGCGGCTTCCTCTTACCGAAGCTTATCGGAAGATTCAACCTGCTCGGGGGTTTACTGCTCACTGGCACAGTCTGGGGCGTGTGGCACGCGCCTTTGATCTTGATGGGCTACAATTACCACCATCACCCAGACCTAGTCGGCGTAGCGGCTTTCACGGTCTGGTGCATCCTCGTGGGCTTCTTTCTGGGGTGGCTGAGGCTGAAGTCGAAGAGCGTTCTGCCAGCCGCGCTTGGGCATGGAGCGATCAACGCATACGTCGGATTCGGACTACTAATCGCGCCTGCCACGGATGAGATGGTGACGATCCCCTTAGGCCTGCCAGCTATGCTTGCGCTCCTCGTGTTTGCCGCCGTAGCGTACGTGGATCTCAGTCGATGAGAACTTGGCAAAACTTGCCACATCATTCGTTCTGTGCGTGCGAAGCGCCCGACGACGAAGCCCATCTTGATGACTATTCAAATCGCGACGCCCTGACCACGGATGGCAGTCCTAATGATAGCACTCGATGTTCGATCCGAAGTTCAGGTTCGGAACAGGAAAAGGAGGCCCGGGCAGTACAAACGCTGTTCGCGTCGTTTTCCAGGTTTCTATCCGGCGCTGATGGCGTTGATTATTGCCTGAGCTTGGGATACTAGTTCCTTGCCAACCGTGGGATCCTTGATGATTCGCGCGGAGACATAGGCGTTGACTTGATTGATGAAGGCCTTCAGCTGATTGCTTGCAACCGCAGCCTTTTCTGAGTCAAGTTTGAGCAATGCATTGTCCAGTTTGACTATGAGCGAACGGCTTTGGCCGGACTTGAGTCCAAGCTTTTGAACCTGCCCCTTCAGGGACTGAATAGCGTCCCGTGCAGCTTGAACATTGAAAGCTGGAGTGCCAGAGCCCTTGATAGCGCTGATTATTGCCTGAGCCTGGGATGTCAGTACTGCGCCCACATCAGGAGTCAGAACTCCCGTGTACACGTAGTCGTTGACTTGATTGATGAAGGCGTTCAGCTGGTTGCATGCAACCTTGCTCTTTCCTGAGTTCAGATTTGCCAACGCATGGTTCAACTTGACCATCAGGGAGTTGGTTTGGCCTCGGTTTAGCTTTCCCTGCGCCTTCAGCGCTTGAACCTGTTTCTGCAAGGACTGGATGCCCTGCTTTTGGGTTTGAACAGTCAACGTCGAATTGCCGGAGCTGGCGCCGTGTATGGCATCCCCGCCATAGGTTGCCGTTATTGCGACAGATCCGGGAGTCCGAGGTGGAGTATAGGTTACTGTACACGAACCCGACTGATCCAGCTGGCATGAACTGGAACTGAAGCCACCGCCTGCGCCACCATCACTCCAACCAACCGTACCAGTCGGGGTAGACGCCGTTCCAGAAGCATCGGTATCAGTCACGGTTGCCGTGTACGTTATGGTGTTGCCGATGATCACGGACGATGGATCCGGCGACACCGAAGTACTGGTGCTACGCAGTGTAACGTAGTAATGTGCTGTGGCACTGTGCTGATCGTTCATTGTCACTGTTATGGAGTTGACTCCGTTGCCTCGGCTTAGTCCGTCCACATCCCAGTAGAGGAAGACGTAGTTGGAGTTGTCAGGTCCAACAAGCGGACCGAGCGGGGCCTCCAGCGAAACTTCGGTTACAGGATTAGTCAAATCATACCAGCCCGTGCCCGGGATAGTCGTGATGTTTGATGGGTCTGTCGTTACCGTCAGGTGGTACTGGGTCTCGTAGCTGCCAGTTACGTTGCCTGAAGCAGTTACAGTTATGGTGTCATTCTGTTTCGTTGAGAGGCCCGTTGTGCCAGACCAGACATACTGTTTACCGGGGGACGCTGACAACGGGGACTTGAATTCGAAATTCACAGTTTGGTTGTCGCTGACCAAGACATCTACACCGGTACCGGTAGCGAGCGCCGACTGCCCGTAGTCGCTTCCAGATATGGTCGCAACTGTTCCAGCGAAGTCGTCGCCGACACCAGACTGGTAGAATGTAATCGTCCACCGCGGCTGAGCCGTCGCTAAATGAATCTGCACAAGAGGAAGACCCAAGACCATGACCGCGACTAGCAAACACGTCAGTAGCTTCTTCATTCGCCCTCTTCCTTTCAGGTTGAGTAGCCGCCATGCTCTCTTCGAAGTCATGTATGTCCACTGTAACCGTGCCTGCCATGCTTCCGTGACATCTGCCCTCGCCACATGGAAGACCATTCACCTGGCTAGGTGCGCACATCGTAATCCCTATCCTTGCGGCTAAGGAGGCGTGACTTCTCGACCAAGCCTCCTGCGTGCTTGGCACGGTTTCTTTCCAATATTGCAGTATTGCATCGCTAACGGTTCTGGGAAATACACTCCCCCTCCCACAAATCGGCTGTCACGACCCCGATTCCCTCTTCGTGATGCTTACGGTCGGCTTCTGAGCGCTGGCGTGCCAAGTGAGGATGAAGCTCTAGTCTCGCCAGCAATTTGCTCATCCTTGGCTTAGCCACCCGGTTCTGCCACTCGTGCCACTACAGCCAGCCGTCCAGCTGCTGTTCTCGTGTCACAATAATGTCGTGCCAAGGGATTATTGTGACAAGAAAAATATCCCTCGGCCCGCACGAAGCCAGGCTGCTCTTTCGCACGTGAGAGTTCGAGAGAGCCGTTTGCCAAAATCCGGAAAGCGAGTTGTTAGGGCCTGCTCTTTCTCTGTCTTTCAGAGAAGTGGAGTATGGTCAGTCCGATTATCTTGTCGCCCTTGTAGCGTAGGAGCACGTCGTTCTCCGTCAGCTCGGAGTCGTCGGCGACTGTTTCGGGACTGAATGCGATGTAGAGCACGTCTCCTTTCTCATCGTACTCGACATCAATTGTTTCCGGAGCGAGCTTCACTAGGTCAGTCTTTGCCATATTGTTCTCCTCTTCCTCAACAGCCTCGAAGGGTCGGAGGTTAAAAACGCTGTGATGATGAGTTGCTTGTCCTCGCGGTAAATAACAACCATATCCTTGGGGCCCAGCGGCGTCTGGTCATGATGCTTCAATGCTAGAAGCTCCCCCGCATGTCCTTCAAGAACCAGATCCGGCGTACTTATCGTCTCCAGAACCAGCGAACCCATACCTCTGAGTTCCCCATGCTTTCGGAATATCCTCTCCAGCATTGTTCGAAAGAGCCTGACTTCAACGCCGTTGAGTGTCGTGGCTGTCTGATACTCCAATCTCATGTCTCCAGAGGTTCCGCTGAAGGGTTTTGGCGTTCGGGTTCATTTAGGTTGAAGGTATGAAAGCACCTCTTCCAACCGTTAGTTGAGCTAGCCACTCTCATCTGATCGAACCGAATCTTGCAATATTGCACCTCTAATGGGCGACATGGGTCCAGCCCCCTTCCCACGGGTGGGCTGTCAGGCGGCCGCTTCTTTCTTGTCCGTGTCGACTATCTTGTCGGTTCCTGACCGCGTACGCGAGATGTAGCGATTGAGCTCAAGCTTTGCCAGCAGCCTACTTATGGCGTAGTCTTCCATGCCTAGTCGTTCTGCAAGCTCGCTTTGCTTTTGAGGTCCTGATTCTTCGAGGTGCATGAGTAGTCGGACGGCTTGGATTCTGAGGTCGCTCTGTTTGGGGAAGAGCTCGACGAGTTCGAGCTCCATATCCTCAGCCAAACGGTCAACGGTCACCGCCTCCTTCACGGCTGCCGAGTCGATCGGCTCGCGAGGTTCTGGCCGAGTTTGCCAGAGGTCCAGGGTTAGCGTGATGTATCTTAGGAAGCGGCGGAAGATGCCGCGGCTCATACGGGCGAGCGTCAACAGCGCTTCATCGGTGAACGGGTCGGTCGCAGGGAAACGACGCTTGTAGGCTTCAAGCATTGACTCGGGCTGGAGTGGTTCAAGCTCGATCTTCTGCATCTTGTCGAAGAAGAAGTGGCCGGTGAACATCTCCTTCTGGATCGCGAGAACTATGTTCGGCCCGTTGTCTAGTTTGGCCAGGTTGAGCCAGAGCCAGTAGATCTCCTGCAAGTCCTTCGCCATCAGCCGCCGGTCCGTCTTCGAGTAGTCCGGCGTATCGATCAGCACCGTCTTCTTGTTCCGAAGCGTCTCAAGCCATGTAGCCTCTTGCACCGTCCTTACAGCGTTCCTGCTCAGCTCCGCCTCGGCGCTTTCAAGCTCAGGTTGACCTATGCGAAAGTCGGCATCATCCAGAATCTTGGTGTCGACCTCGACCAACTTCATTTCCTCCTCGATAACGAGTA
>Ga0315308_1002045_pt1 | contig 11472 bp, 12 predicted proteins | sample TDP3_MG_FD_203078 | JGI IMG/M metagenome (GOLD analysis project Ga0315308, IMG submission 203078) | Freshwater sediment microbial communities from Lake Towuti, South Sulawesi, Indonesia - TDP3 | ecosystem: Environmental > Aquatic > Freshwater > Lake > Sediment | place: Indonesia: South Sulawesi... | reverse complement strand
ACATTCGGTCGCCAGGTGTAATACGTTGGTTGGATATACTCTCTCCCTACCTATCCAATTGACGACCTTCTTACCAAATCCACTTTTGGTCTCAGAGTTATCTCTCACATAGTCTGTCTTACTCAACTTTTGAAGACGTATTTGTGCCCAGTCACCGATAGGCATCATTACAGCTTCTTGGAACATTTTGAATTTCTTAGTTTTGTTAAATTGGAGTAGACGTTCCCATGCGTCTCTGAAGCGATTTGGCCACTTTCCTGGATAGCAGTTTTTCTTATGCCACATGAATTCTTCTGTCCAGAGCCAACCTTGTTTTCTCATTTCCATTATTAGCTGGAGGACGAAAGTGTGCCTTTCTCCGTCTACTACCCTTTCTTTTATGTTGAGAATGAACGTTCCATCGTCTTTCAGAACTCGCAAAAACTCTTTGCTCTTTGGCAAGAACCATTCTACGTATTCGTCAGGATGTACGCTGACATAAATCTTCTTTCTTCTGTCCGCGTAAGGCGGAGAAGTTACGATTAGGTCAATGCATTTCTCAGGAAAGGTCTTCAGTACCTGTTCGCAGTCACCACAGATAATGGTGTCCAATGGCAGTCGCTCTCTCTCAGATGTTAATTCTTCTTTGTATGCCATGTTAGACAGATCATGACTCATAGGTATCCAAATTATTATAGCAGAGAACACTTAAAAAAGTAACTTTCTGCTCGAAACAGCCTATTTTCATTCAAGGACTATTACTTTTGATACTAATAAAACTTCTAACACCCATTTTTATGGGTTTTTGCGTTACCGATTGTTTACGGTTATGAACTTGAAATGGTTGTGGAATGCGAAGTTCAATCTATATATAAGGGAGGGGGTAGGCCCGCTCAGACAGTCAGCTTCCCTCCAACATTACTTGCCCAAACCTCTTCAGAAATTATACTTCTGATACCACGTTTAAATTTCAGCAAAACAAAACCTTACACAAACAAAAGGAGATGAAAAAACCACACCAAAACACTAACCCAAAATTCAATCTATATATAAGAGGGGTCTAGACAACCCCACACACCAATTCACCTCTCACCCTTCAAAAGCACAATCCTCTCAAAAAACGGCAAATCACGCTCCACAACAACACCCACCCTCAAACCACTATCCCCAAACCTTTCCAAAGTCTCACAAACACCACACAACGTAGACTGCATCAAAAAGATTCGCCCATCTCCTTTCAGATACTTTGGCACTTCACGGATAAAACGATCTATAACTCGCCTACCAGAGAACCCACCAGCCCAAGCACGCCCAAGCCAAGACTCGTCTTCAGCACCCTCCGAAGGCAAATACGGCGCATTAAAGAGAATCAAATCGAATCTCTCTCCAATCCTTAACGGTGTGAACAAGTCTCCCCGCACAAAAAACATCCTATCCAAAACACCGTTCAGTTTCGCGTTCTCCTTTGCACACCGAACAGCGTAGGGATTAATATCAACACCAACAACCCTCGCTCCTTTTTCCGCTGCGATCACACTTAATATGCCGCATCCAGTGCCCATATCAAGAACATAATCGCCCTCACTAACCACCAAATTCTCAGCAAAAAGAAACGAATCCTCCGCTGGCTCGTAGACGTTCTCACAAACGTGGAAAACGCAATCTGCAAAAAACACCTTTTTAATCGGAGAGAGCATTTGCCAACACTCCAAAGTCTTCAGGGGCCAATTCTCTCACTCGCTTATCATGAAATGGAAGAGCTTCAGCCAACTCATCCGCCTTTTCTTCTGTCATAGCACGTGCTCCCTTAATGAAAGGTAAAATGGCGTTCCTAACTTTCCTGTTGCGTTGTGTGAAAAGTGATTGCACCATTTGCCTGAATAATACTTCATTCTTTAATTTGAACGGCGGCAGCTTCCGCGGTTTTAAGCGTATAATAAGCGAATCAACTTCTGGCTGTGGATAAAACACCCACCTGGGAACAGCGTCTAAAAGTTCAACCTCTACATGATAATAGGTAAAAACCGTCAACCATCCATAGTCTTCACTTCCAATAGAAGCTACAAGTCGGTTTGCGAACTCCTTTTGAAATATTAAAACTGCACAATCAAAATTCTTGCCGAAAAGCCACAAGAGCAAAGGAGAAGAAATATGGTATGGTGGAATTGAAACAACTTTATTGAAGTCAGGAATCGCCACTTTCAGCACGTCGCCCTCAATTATTTTGACGCTAGGCAAATTCTTGAGCTGTTCACGCAAAACTTTTACAAGCCTCCCGTCAGATTCAACAGCCAAAACGCTTCCGCACTTATTCGCCAGAAAACGCGTCAAAAAACCTAAACCGGCACCAATATCCAACACCATGTCATTCTGATTTAGTGAAGCATAATCAACCATACTCTGCAAAATTGAAGAGTCAACCATGAAGTTTTGTCCTAAAAGTTTCTTCGGAAAAATTCGATACCTTCGAAGCAGAAACTTCGTCCTTTCTAATAGACTCATACTACCCCGTTAACACACTCAACTATGCTACTGAGCCCTCGTAAACAACCGATACTTGCTCTCGCCACCCAACTCCTCCAGAACCCTCTTTGTAATCAACTTAACAGGATTAGGCAACTCCGTGCGCTTCTGCAAATCATCAAAACTCTCGAATGATTTTTTCTCACGCTCATTTATAACCTGCCACATATACTTTTTGCCTATCCCCGGAATCAGTTCTAGGGCGTGCATCCGCGGCGTCACAGCCCGCGCAGTATTAAAGAAGTTGACGAACCATTGTTCACGATTCAACACTATCCTACTAATTACCGCCGGAAGCTCCATCCTCGCAGCAGCAGTTAACTCATCATAGCCTACCCGCCCAATGATATACGTAATTTCTTCGCGCGCCTCCTTTCCAACATAAACGCGGTCGTGAGGTTTAAGCGTCACACCCTCTTTAACCAACGCCTCCAAAAGCGTGAAGAACTCTTCGCCCACTAGCTGAACTAGGGCCCCCGCCCGATAACCAGCCCTCCCTGAAGCACGTACCCCAGGCCGACCATGCGGCAAGAAATCTAGGACGTAAGCGTACTCTTCGTATCGCTTCTCCATCATATTCGCCTTTATATTTTTATATTCTTATTGCTTAAAAATTGTGGCTGAATTTCTATTTCAATTTGCGATGCTCATTTAAAAGGTTAACTATTGCTTCCAACTTTGAGGTTTCAATAATTTTACGACCACTTGCTAGAAAAACTCTTAACTCTTCAATGCTTTTTGGCATGCAATCAACCACTTGAACAGCCTCCTCCTCGTCTAACCCAAATTCTGTTACAAGTTTTTCTACAAGTTGTTCAGCTGCTTCAGCATCTACCTTAGAAAATTTAGATGTATAATCAAACGTGCGGCGTTGGAACTGGTCCAAATTTTCTTCACCCATAGATTCCAATAACTTCTTAACTTGCGGAAGTGTAAGTTTCTTTTCCGTTACATCTTTTTCCGACATTCTAATCACTCTTATAGGGTTCTAAATGTTCAGGCCTGACGATAATTTCCTTGACGGCGTCTCCTTGAGTGACGCTTACGATGTAACCTCGCCCTCGTTTGTCAACGATTGTGCCAACTTTACCGTGATAACGCCTGTGGGGCATTCCCTTGTGGACGCTTGGATCTACTTTGATGACTACACGACTTCCAGGTTCGTACTCGAATAGTAGTTTGCTTAGTCTTATTTTGCCTCGTTCTCTGGGTTCCTTTTTTAGGAGACGGCGCGTTCCAGCGCGATATCCTCTTGATTTCTTCATTTTTCCACCTCTAATCTCCTATAATCACCTTTAAAACATCAAGTTTTATAGGCTTCGCTTTGTTTTTGAGAATCTCAGAAACGCTAGGTATTGTCCTTCCTTCATCTCCTGTCACCAATTCTTTAACGTAAAGTCCTCCTTGACATCGTATCTTCATCTCAGCCTTTTTAGGCGACAACTTCTTTACTTTCACGTCGTATATGTACTTTTCCCGCGTTAAATCCGCCCGTCTATGCAAAACACGAAGAGGTGTTTTCTGCTGAACCACAACATTTGTCAATTTCTCTTCTAATAGGCGCAAGTCCTTGGATGCGATCTTATTTTCGAATTCTATGACTATACGGTATTCTTTTTGTGCAGATTCCGACTTTTTCAACCTTCTAACAACAGCTTTGTCTGCAAACTGTAAGTCTGAAACTTCAACTTTACCTTTAGCATATACATTCACAGCTTCCTCTAGTTTTTCAAGGTCTAAAAAACGCTTTTTGGGTTTTGTAATTTCAATTACGAAGGGTCTGCCTTTGCCTAGCATGCGGGCATCGATGTCTTCCCTTCCCGACGCATGAAAGGATGCTTTCACTCCACACGCCACATCCAAGAATGGTTTTTCAATTATTTCTTCTACAGATTCTGGATACATTTTCCCAGTCCAATTACATTTTTCACAGCCTTTTCCCAGGCAGTTTGAGCAGAACCATTTGGACTGCGGTATACCCCTAACAAGTTTCTTATATCGTCCAGCAATGTAAAGCGGATTTATTTGAAGCTTTATATCCTCAGTTAACGGGTTAACAAGCACGACAATTTCGGGTTTCCTAAACTCCACAGTCTTTCTGCTGCATTCAGCAATTTTTTTCCCTAACACTCTTCCAAACTCGTTACGCATATTTTCGCCATAGATTACATCAAACTCAGCCTTAAACTCGTCTTCACGCTCCTCAACTGCAACTGGCAACTCTATTCCCACCAAAAAGCTACGGTATTCATATCCCTCAAGCTTCTTTAGGGCTTTTTTTGCCAAATCCTCAAGGCTCTTAAACTTATCTTCACATAAAAAGCATGTTTTCGGGAAATTTTTACTTGGAATACGCTTTTTCATTTTTTGCAGTATTTCTTCTGCTGTTTTAGAGAAACCGTTAGTTGCAAGGATTTTGAGAATTTTTACGCCTTCCATGTTTTTTGAAAGAGCCGACGCATGAGCATTAAGTGCCAAAATCAGTTTTATCGCCTTTCCTCTTCCATCGTTTTCTATTTCATGCCCGAGTAGAGCGAACTGTCTCCCTAGGCAATGGTCGCATAAAGGATATTTGCCAAGCATTATCAACGCTTTTTCTAAAATGTTCATGATGCAATCCTTCCAGATATTAGCTCAAGTTTACTTAAACTCGAGCGGCAACCCCTTCCCAAAGAACGGTAGTCTCTTTTTCCTTCTCAGCGTTTTTAGCATTCGGCGCATCATCGAATATTGTTTTAGAAGCTCCTTAACTTCTTTTTCGCCTGTCCCTGAACCCCTCGCCACACGCCTTATTCTCGAAGCGTTGAAAATTTTTGGATTATCCTTTTCTTCAGGTGTCATAGACTGAATTACTACACGCCATTTCTCTAAACGGTCTTCAGCCATGTTTAGCATGTCTTCTGGTATATCGTAGGACATGCCTGGAATCATTTTCAAAAGTTTTCTGAAGGGACCCATTCCTTTCATGGATTCAAACCATTCATACATATCGGTTAACGTGAACTTACCACTTAGGATAGCTCGGGCCTTCTTTTCGGGAACTTTTACTTCTGCCTCACGTACTCTTTCAAGTAGAGTTTCTAGGTCGCCCATGCCTAGGAGTCTGCCGACAAAACGGGAAGGAATGAAAGGCTCTATATCTTCTGTTTTTTCGCCGGTGCTGATGAATTTTATTGGTGCGCCCGTGGCTGCAACTGCTGAGAGGGCTCCTCCGCCTCTGGCTGAACCGTCCAGTTTTGTTACTAGAATGGAGCCTATTGGTGTTGCCTCGTTGAAGGCTTTTGCTTGAATCATTGCTTGTTGTCCAATAGTTCCATCAACTACCAGCATAACTTCGTCTGGTTTGATGCTTTTCTCGAGCATTTTCATCTCTTTGATGAGTTCTTGCTCCTCTTTGTGGCGTCCAGCAGTGTCGATGATTATTATGTCCTTGTCACTGAACTGTTTTAAACCATCAAGGGCTATTTTAACGGGGTCCTTCGCTTTTAAGTCGCCATATAAAGGCACGTTTATCCTGTGTGCTAGTTGTTGGAGTTGTGCATAAGCACCCGGCCGATATGTGTCTACGCAGATTAAAGCTGGTTTCAGTCCTCTTTTTTGGAAGTATCTTGCAAATTTGGCTGCGGCTGTTGTTTTCCCAGAGCCTTGTATGCCAACAAGCATTATCACCTTCCTTTTTCCTGGCTCCATTTTTATTGGGACGGGTTTTTCTCCGAGGAAGCGTGTTAGCTCTTCATAAACAACCTTTATTACATGTTCACGCCTTGAAATGCCTGGTGGAACTTTTTCTTTTAATGCTCTTTCTTCTATTCGTTTGGATATGTCAAATACGAGTTTGACATTGACGTCTGCTTGAAGCAGAGCCCTTTGTATGTCGCGCACAAGTTCTTTAACGGTGGCCTCATCTACGATGGATGCTCTGAAAACTTTTTTTAAGGCTTCGTAAAGCGAGGAGCCCAAGTGTTCTAAAGCCATGGTTTTCTCCAGATTTAAAATTGTTTACGCCTTTAAATACGTATTTAATCTTTGGAGGTTTTTTGGGTTGTTTGTGTGTGCGTGCGATTGTCGTAGGCCTCTGTATTTGGCTCTAAATATATCGTCTTCATAAATAATATGCTGGCGCAAAGATGAAATATCCAATTCCAATAAAATAGGTGTTGAAGCCTCAGCCCTTAAATGTCGTCACAAATCAGACGGCTCTTCTCGCATCATCGGCTTCAAAACTTATTACACAAGACAATAAAATAAACTTTGATGGAAAATCTTTTAACAATAAACTGCACTAAGTCCTAGAACATTGTGAAGGGTGGAATGGTTGATGGCGGAACGGGCGATTCACTTTGCTATGTTTGTTCTCATATTGGCGGGTTTATGTGGGATAAGTGCTTGGGCAAGTACTTACGTACAAAACGACTTACTGAAGATTGCAGGTATCGCATTAAGTTGGGGATTAATCCTCTTAGTCCTTTACGTGAGCTTCAAAGCTCTCAATTGGGACTGGTGGAGTTAATAATGTTCAAAAAACACGGTCTCAAGATACAGGTAAGACATAGAAAGCGTTGCTTCTATTCAGCCTTTCATGTTATTTTGTTCTAACAATCTTGACTTTGCCAAGTATTCGCCAATACTCAATTTCAACGCCAGGAGTAAGTTTCGATTTTAACTCCTCTTCTTTCGGAAAAGGAGCATCAAAACATTCATAATTTTCCAAGTCCATTATTTGAATTCCTGAGGGGTTAACTGCAAAGACTTGGCCCATTCTCTTATCAATTATCGGAACTTCAGCGTTTAAGTCCACAGGTTTCACAAAACTTCTCTTTGCACCGTCAAAGACACCTATGGCTACTATTCTTGCTTTTGCTGAGCCGTGTTTTCCAGGTTTTGATTTTGTTATGTCAACTATGTGACATGGTTCACCGTCAATAATCATGTAGCCGCCCACACGTAAACTTCCAACATCAACTGGTTTACTCATACGCCCACCAACTTGCTGCAGACCTCACTCACAGCAATTTTAAACAACACCCATATATAGATTAAGGTGTCGCTAATAGTTGAAAAGGTGAAACTGTTGTTCAAAAGCGTCGGTTTGGTCGCTCGTTTCGACAAGAAAAGAGCCATAAAACTTGCAGAAGACTTGGCTAAATACTTGAGAGCAAAAGGATTAGAGGTTTGTGTGGAAGACACATTAACGGAGAAAATGGATACAAAAGAAAAGAGTACCCCTTTAGGGAAAATGAAAACGGACTTTATAATCACGATTGGTGGAGACGGAACAATTTTAAGAACGTGCGTCTCACTTCCGAAACCGGAACCGCCAATATTAGCAATAAACATGGGGGTTAGAGGTTTCCTAACAGAGATGGAGCCAAAGCAAGCCTTTACAGCAGTGGACAAATGCTTGAAAGGACAATTCACTATTGAAAAGTGTATGAAGCTTTCGATAACTGCAGACGGCGTAGAGTTCCCAGAAGCCCTAAATGAAGTACTAATCTCAACTGATGAGCCTGCAAAGTTGCTTTATGCTCGAATTTTAAGAGATAAGGAGTTGATTTTAAACTGTCAGGCAGATGGTTTAATGGTAGCTACACAAACCGGTTCCACTGGTTATTCGCTGTCGGCTGGAGGACCAGTTTTAGATCCAGGCGTAAACGCTTTTGCTTTAACGCCAGTATGCGCTTTAAGCATTTTCCATCCGATTGTTTTTCCAGCAGATTCAAACCTTACAGTTGAGGTTTACAGACCGAGAAAGATACTCGTAGTAGTTGATGGGCATCACCGCCAACTTATAAGTTCTAAGGTTCCGAGCCTAACTGTTACACGTTCCAAATATGAAACATCTTTCATAAGATTTAGGGAGAACTTTTACCATCGTTTAAGAAGCAGACTTCTTTTTAAGGGGATGGAATGAAAATCCAATGGATATGGCGGGTAAAAAAGTTATAGTTTTGGATACATCCGCTTTTGCGGCTGGTTTTGACCCACTTTCAATAAGCGAAGAACAATACACTGTTCCTATGGTTAAAGAGGAAATAATGAGGAGTTCTATGTCTTGGGTTAGATTTAGAACAGCCATGGAAAGTGGAAAATTAAAAGTAAAAGCACCAAACAAAACCTTCTGGGATAAGGTTAAGGCAGCGGCAACAACAGTCGGAGACGCATTTTTCCTATCAGAAACAGACATCCAAGTTTTAGCGTTAGCCCTAGAACTCAAGACAAGCGGTTATTTGCCACTAATTGCCACTGACGACTACTCGATACAGAATGTTGCAAATCAAATAGGCATAGAATTCGCTTCGCTGGCTACTTTCGGCATCCGCTTCCGGTTAAAATGGATAAGATATTGCCCAGCATGCCGTAGAAAATACCCAGCTGATTATAAGTCTAAAAAATGTGAGGTATGTGGCACTGAATTAAAAAGGAAACCACTGAGAAAAAGTCGCTTAAACCTGTAGCAACCTCAAGAAATATAAGAAAGTTAATTACTTTTCGAATTAAAATTAGTGAGGCACAGCCTATGAGTATGGTTAAAAAGAAAACGATTTACTTTAAGGAGGCCGGCGCGCAGAATACTGGTGCACTGCTAGGATTTGTTAAAGAATATGTAGAAAAAGAGGGCATAAAAGACATTGTAGTTGCTTCAACAACCGGTGAAACAGGAGTAAAAACATCTAAAATCTTCAGAGGATATAACGTTGTCATAGTAACACATTACTTCAGTTTCCAAGAACCTGGAAAAACTGAGTTACAAGAAGAGTATGAAAAAGAAATTCTGGCAAATGGGGCGAGGATTTTTACGGGCATCCATGCCTTAAGCAGCGCAGAACGGGCAATTCGCAAAAATTTCGGGACAATCCAGCCATTAGAACTTATTGCCAATGTGCTTAGACTTATGGGAGAAGGAACAAAAGTATGTGTAGAAATTACCTTGATGGCAGCAGATGCCGGTTTAATTCCGGTTGAAAGAGACATTGTTGCCATCGCTGGGACTGGGGGAGGTGCGGACACAGCGCTTCGAATACACCCCGCAAACGCCGCAAGATTCTTCGATTTAAAAATAAGGGAAGTTATAGCAAAGCCGTATGACTTCTAAAAATGAGAGAAAAAAGGGTCTAGTTAAGAACCCTTTAGATGTTCCTCGAAGAATTCGGCTGCCTTTGTGTAGAACTTTATCTTGTTCTCGAGCCTAACTATGCCATGTCCTTCATCTTCAAACAGCATGTACTCTATGGTTGCACCTTTCTGCCTTGCCATCTCTATTAGCTGCTCGGTCTCGTAGACAGGAACTCTTGGGTCGTTCTTTCCATGCGCGGCGAGAAGAGGCGCCTTTAGCTTATGAATGTGGGTTGCTGGCGATATGCTCCTTAGAAAGTCGCAGTCCCTCTCGGGATCGCCGTATTCAGCGGCTCTATGCTTCCTTCTCCACGGTCCAGTTTTCTTGAGGAAAGTTAGGAAGTTGAATATGCCAACCCGCTCTACCCCTGCAGCGAAGATGTCTGGGAAGTGTGTTAGGCATGCCAGCACCATGAAGCCACCGTAGCTACCACCGGTTATACCTATCCTCTTCTGGTCTGCCCAGCCGTTAGTCCAAAGCCATTTTGCGGCCTCGATAACATCTCTAACAGCATCCATCCTCTTGTCGACATCGTCAAGATGGGAGAATGTCTTGCCGTAGCCAGAGCTACCCCTAAAGTTTGGAACCATAACTACAAAGCCCCTTAAGACAAAGAACTGTATGACAGGCATGAAGCTGAACCTAACCTGAGACTCAGGTCCTCCGTGGGCCCAAACTATCGCGGGGTTCTTTCCATCCTGCTTTGCATCACTTGGTAGGTAAAGCCAAGAAGGAAGCTCTAAACCGTCGAAGCTTCTATACTTTACAAGTATTGGTTCAGAGAGTTCATTCTTACCTATTCCAGCGGTAGGCATGTCTGTAAGGCTTAAGGTTTCTTCTCTTCTCAAATCGAGCAGATATATGTTCGGCGCCTGCCTAGGAGCTTCTAGTGTAAATGCAATAAGTCTTGAGTCTGGTGAGAATTTTATTGAATACGCAAAACCTCTTGGTATGGCTAATCTCCTCACCTTTCCATTTTCTGTTTTGAATAATCTCAGCTCTGTATAACCATCCACATTTACCGTGTATGCCACGTGCCCACCATCTGGTGATACTGCTACCTCTTCCACATCCCAGTCGAGCTTGTCCAAGAACTTCAAACTTGCATCCGAGATCCTCATGTAAGCTAGAGCCGAAAACTCTCTCCCCACATTAGTGGCTAAGTATATTCCATCCCCTTCCGGGCTATAAGAGGAGCTCGTGAAAATGGCATCTCCAGAGTGCTCGGTTATCTTCTTTGCACTACCTTTGACCGTGTCTAATATGAACAAATCCGTGTCAAAAGACGCATGCACGTATTCTAGCACTAAAAACCTTCCGTCCGGAGACCACGCAACTGGGTGGACATTTCCATCGCTCTCATAGGCAAGCCTTTCAACTCCATCTAAACTCTTAACATATACATCAAAGATAGCCGCATCCCTCTTATTGCAAGAGTAGGCTATCAAAGAGCCATCTGGAGACCATTCTCCAAGATGGTGTATCGCACCCTCATAGACAGCAAAATCCCTCGTGAATAAGTTCTCATATTCTAGGAGCCTTATCTGAAATCTCTCGCTACCATCTAAGTCAGACGAGTAGGCTAAGAGTTCTTGTTTTGGCGAGAACCTCAAGGACTCCACCCTCTGGCCGTAGGGGGTTAAGGGTTCCGGGACGGATGGCTCAAGAATGCTAACCGCATAGGCTTGAGGAATACCTGAAAGGTCGCTTATGAAGGCGAGTTTCGAGGAGTCGTGGGAAAAATGTGGAGAGGAGGCCGATCTTATCCTTAGGAACCTTGCTATGCTAGGCGCAGACATGGCAATCCCTCAATTTCAATCACTCAAGCATTTAAACTTTGGAACTTAATAACTTGC
>Ga0315308_1002043_pt1 | contig 11476 bp, 9 predicted proteins | sample TDP3_MG_FD_203078 | JGI IMG/M metagenome (GOLD analysis project Ga0315308, IMG submission 203078) | Freshwater sediment microbial communities from Lake Towuti, South Sulawesi, Indonesia - TDP3 | ecosystem: Environmental > Aquatic > Freshwater > Lake > Sediment | place: Indonesia: South Sulawesi... | reverse complement strand
TGGAAATGGGAAGGGAGATCGTGACCCCCTATTTTCAAGCTATAGATTAATTAGATTAATCTGTTTTAGTGAAAATAAATGGAATACATTAGTTAAGTTCACTGAAATTAAACCATCGCAAAAAAAGAGAAAAAGAAAAACGCATTACATCCCAGGCAATCGTAAAAATGAAATCCTTAACTCTTTACCGCTAACCATCCCGGATACTCCGGAAAGAGCAGCGGGAAAACAATCGGGGAATTGGTTCTGTGATGAAAATCGTCTCTGGGGAGATCTGACCAGAGAAGAAGAAATAAAGCTGCAAAATATCCTCAAAGGCAAGAATCTCTCCCTAAGAGACTGAAATGAACCTCATATTTGCGTTTTAAGGGATGAAAAATTACTTCTGAATGGTTTTTATATATCCCCTCACAAAGGGGGTGAAGAAAAACTTTGTCTGGAAAAAAAGAGGCACATGAAGTATAATCACCTCTAAAATATTTACCAAAAAGAGGTTAAATACTCATGTGCCCACTTCCATATTACACAATTATGAGAAAAAGTAAAGATAAAAAATTCCTTCGTCTCCAATTAATCCTCTCCGTAGAACAATACGGAATAAAACAAACTGCACGAAACTTCAACACCACACGCAATACTGTCAGAAAATGGTATAGACGATGGCTCCACAATCACTATCAAGGGCTGGAAGAACTTTCACGACGTCCCCATACTTCTCCCTGTGCCCTCTCTCAAACAGTGAGAAATAATCTTGTAGCATTGAAAAAGAAATACAAAAGAATAGGAGCTGATACCATTAAATCAATAGAAAATCTTCCCTACTCCAGCAAAACTATACGAAAAATATGGCGCCAACAAGGAATATCCTCACGAAAAAGACGAAAAAAATACATCACAAAACGAAATTTGAGAGAAATAAAAAAGAACTTCGCTCTCTTCCAATATATCATAGAAGATACCAAAGACTTAATTGATATTCCTGAATATTGGTTACACCTGCAGCAGAAGTCATTACCTAAAGTCCAATATACAGCCAGAGAGGTGACCTCAGGACTTATGTTCTTAGGCTTTGCTGATGAAAGGTCTTTAACCTATTCCACACTATTCGCAGAATATATTAATCGCCAACTGCAAAAATATGACGCTGACCTATCAAAAACCATAAGACAAACTGATAACGGTGCTGAATATATCGGAAGCTGGCAATCTAAACATCCCAGTAGCTACACTCAAGTAATAGAAAGTATACCCGGACAAATCCACTCCACTATATTCCCCAGAGCTCATAGAATGCAGGCTGATGTGGAAACTGTACACAACCTTATTGAAGCTGAATTCTATGAAATCGAAAACTTTAAAAATAGAAGAGATTTTATGAATAAGGCTTATTCTTATCAACTCTTCTTCAATCTGGTCCGTACTAACTCATATAAAGAAAACAAAACACCCTGGCAAATCGCCAGGGAAAAAGCTCCTCATATCTCTGTTGACATTGCCAAAATTCCACCTGTCGACCTTTGTGCACTTTTGAATAAAAAACTTGATTTTTTGTCTAAAAGGGGTTACGATGTCTATTCCGTGCCCTTTTTTCTAAATGTGCGGATTTTGCGATTTATGCCAAAACAGGCCTACTCAACAGTGACACTCTTGGCAAGATTACGCGGTTGGTCCACATCGCAACCTCTAAGGGCAGCAATGTGGTAAGCCAATAACTGGAGCGAAACCACATTGACAATAGGAGATAGCATCTCTATTGTCTCTGGCAAATAAAAAACATGGTCAACTTTCTTTTTAATTTCCTTATTGTGTTTGCTAGCCAAGGCAATTACAATCCCGTCACGAGCTTTTGCTTCTTCTATGTTTGCTAAGACTTTTTCATAGACTTTGCTATCCGTGGCAATAGCTAAGACAGGCATATTCTCATCGATTAGAGCAATCGGACCATGCTTCATCTCGCCAGCAGCATAGCCCTCTGCATGAATATACGATATCTCTTTCAGTTTCAGTGCGCCTTCCAGAGCGATGGGATAGTTTATGTGGCGGCCCAAAAAGAGAAAATCTATCTTCTTGAAATACCTTTGCGCACAGGCCATAATTTCCTTCTGATTTTCCAACACCTCCTCCACTTGGTGAGGAATATGGAGAAGATGCATCAGTATATTCTTTGCCTCTTCTTTCTCCAAAGTCCTCCTTACTCTCCCGAAATAGACTGCCAGGAGGCATAGGGCCGTAAGTTGAGCAGTGAATGCTTTGCTAGACGCAACACCAATTTCCGGCCCGGCCCTGGTATAGATTACTCCATTTGCCTCCCGGGTAGCTGTAGAACCAAGCACATTGCAGATAGCTAAAGTCTTTCCTCCTTTCTTTTTTGCCTCCCTCAATCCCGCCAGCGTATCCGCAGTCTCTCCTGATTGGGAAATCAAAAGGACAAGGGTCTTCCCATTTATGATAGGGTCTCTATAGCGAAACTCAGAACCAATGTCGACCTCGCAGGGAAGCTTGACCAGTTCCTCAAAAAGAAATTCACCATAGAGTGCAGCATGGTACGAAGTGCCGCAGGCAACGATATATACTTTCTCAATTTCTCTAATCTCTTCTTTAGAAAGTCCTATCTCTTCTAAGTAAACTTCACCTCTATCTGGCGCCATCCTTCCGCGAAATGTGTCCTGGATAGCTCTGGGCTGTTCGTGAATCTCTTTGAGCATAAAATGTTTATAACCGCCCTTTTCAGCCATGACAGGGTCCCAACTTATTTCAAATACCTTCTTTTGTATCCTCTTTCCTGACTTGTCGTACACCTCCATTCCACTCGTATTCAATTGGGCCGTATCCCCGTCATCAAGATAGATTACTCTTCTCGTATGTCCCAGAATAGCCGGAACATCAGAAGCAATAAAGTATTCCTTCCTACCCAGCCCAATCACCAGCGGGCTATCCTTCCGCGCACAGACAATCTTCCCCGGGTCATCAACAGAGATAACTCCCAGAGCATATGACCCCTCCACATCCTTAAGCGCCCTCTGGAGGGCGAAAAGAATGCTCTTTTTCCCTCTCGACTTGGCAAGATACTTTTCCACAAGATGGGCTACAACCTCAGTATCCGTTTCAGACTTGAATCTATGGCCCTCCTTTATCAACCCCTTCTTCAATGTGAGATAGTTCTCAATAATTCCATTGTGAACTACAACTAACCTATCCTGGCAGTCAGTATGGGGATGTGCATTCTCTTCGGAAGGCCTACCATGGGTCGCCCACCTCGTATGTCCCACCGCTATATTTCCCTTGGTGGGCTTCTCCTCCAGAACACTTTCCAGATTGCAAATCTTCCCCACGCATCTTCTCAGTTCCAGCCTGCCATCTTCAATTACACCAATACCTGCCGAGTCATAACCCCGATATTCCAATTTCTTTAATCCATCAATCAAAATCGGAACAACATCTTTATTCCCAACATAGCCCACAATACCACACATAAGACACCCCTATCACTTAAGGTCTCTAAAAGTCTCTGGAGTGTCAAACGAAAGTTTGACTGGGTAAAGCTCTCGCTTTACACTCCATTCATAGACTCCGTCGATAACTGCTATGAACTACCAACTAAGGCCACGAAATGACTTTTTTCGGAGCTCTCTACTTAATCAGTCTTTTCATCTCCCGCACAGCCTGAGCAAGGCCAACAAAGACAGAACGGGAAATAATGGAATGGCCAATATTCAAATCTTTAACTCCAGGAATTCTTGCCACAGGTCTCACATTATCATAATTGAGTCCATGACCAGCGTTGAGACGTAACCCGAGCTTCACCGCCAGCTTCCCCGCCTGTTTCAGTTTCCTTAGTTCCTTTATCCTGCTACGTTTAACCTTTGTATCTGCGTAGGCTCCCGTATGGAGTTCCACACAATCGGCACCGACTTCCTTAGCTCCTCTGACCTGTCTGGGTTCAGGGTTGATAAACAGACTCACCAAAATTCCCCTCTTCCTAAGCCTCCTAACCACCCCTGCCAATCTTCTCCTCTGCCCCCAAACATCCAGCCCACCCTCTGTGGTTAACTCTCTCCTCTTCTCCGGAACTATACACACCTCATCCGGAACAACTCTTGATGCAAATTCCACCATCTGCGGAGTCGCAGCCATTTCCAGATTCAATTTAGTCTTGACTATTTTCCTTAAAGAGTAGACATCTCTATCCTGAATATGTCTTCTGTCTTCTCTCAAGTGCACAGTAATTCCATCCGCCCCTGCTTTCTCACAAATCTTTGCAGCCTCTATGGTATCAGGATAAGGAGTAAATCTCGCCTGCCGGAGAGTCGCCACATGATCAATATTTACTCCCAAATTCGCCATTGGCTCATCCTCCTAATCCTATCCATCCTCTCCCCTCCGGGGAGAACTTCCTCTTTTTTCCTCTCCTCCAGTGGGAGAGGATAGAGGTGAGGGGGATTATTCTTGCCCTTCTTTTATTTTCTCCACATCCTCCTCACTCAAAACGCCACGCTCTTTAAGAGCAATTATAAATGCATCTACTGCTTCAGGGTCGAATTGTGTCCCCTTGCACTTCAACAATTCCTTTGCTGCCTCTACGGGAGCTACTGCTTTCCTGTAGGGACGGTCAGAAGTCATAGCGTCATAAGCATCAGCCACAGCCAGGATTCTTGCGCCACTTGGAATCTCTTTCCCCTTCAAGCCACCCGGGTAGCCTTTTCCGTCCCACCTTTCATGGTGGTGACGCGCCACAAGAGCATACTCCTTGAACTCCTCCACACCTTCCAGGATGTGCGCTCCCTTCGCCGGATGTTCTCTTACCTTCGCCCATTCTTCCTCAGTAAGCTTGCCAGGTTTGTTCAAGATACCATCAATAATTCCAATTTTGCCAACATCGTGCAAAAGACCACCATTTCGAAGAATTTTCCCGGTATCTAATGTAACATGCTCCCATCCGGGCTTCCCTCTCAGCTTCTCGCCTATCCAGGTAGCATATCGAGTAACCGATTCAGAGTGGCCATGAGTGTAAGGGTCCCTCGCCTCTAACGCCTTAGCAAGAGCGTACAGTGCTTGCACAGCAGTCTGCGCCAATTTCGCATATGCTTTCTGGAGCTCATCTGCCTTCTTCTCTAACTCCTTATAAAGGAGCTCCTTCTCTTCCGCCTCTTTTCGCAAATCCTCGAATAGTTGTGTATGCACCTTAGCCAATGCCACATTCTGTAGGTAGTCAAAACTAAAGGGCTTGATAACATAATCACTCGCTCCCAGCTTAGTAGCCTCTTCGATTTTCCGCTTATCATGCACCGCTGTAACCATAATCACCTTAATTGTATTATCTAACTCCTTAATACGAGCCAGAACATCTATCCCGGACATACCTGGCAATCCAACATCCAGAAATACCAAATGCGGCCTCGAATTTCTTATCAAATCCAGTGCCTCATCTCCATTGCCCGCAGCATAAACTTCATAGTTCTCCCTCTCAAAGAAATCCTTCAAACACTCACGCATAGTGGGCTCATCCTCAACCACTAATAATTTTATCAACCCTTATCCTCCTCTAAAAAATTATTTTTACTTCCATAGTGGAAGACGAATAGTGAAAGTTGTCCCCTTCCCCGCCTCACTTTCTACTCCAATACTTCCATCGTGCTTCTTGATTGTATCATAGACCACAGACAATCCCACGCCAGTCCCCTGCAATTTAGTGGTGAAAAGAAAATCGAAAATCTTACGGAGATTCTCTGGAGGGATTCCGCACCCTGTATCCGACACCTTTATCTCCACCGTTTCCGGATTATCACCTACCACCTTTGCCGAAACGCCAATTGCGCCCGAAGGTTTACCCTCCATTGCCTCCAGAGCATTATTGAAAAGGTTCAGGAAGACCTCCTGCAGTTCTCCAGCAATTCCTCTTATTCTGGGTAAATCTTCAGGAATCTCTTTTACCACATTTATCTGCCTCTGGCGAATGGGATGCTCCACCAATCCCAGGGTAGCTTCAACCAAATCATTCAAACTCAGAGAGCCAAAATCATCCGTCGACGCCCTCACATACCCCATTATCCTCCCGATGATGCGGGATATCCGAAAAGCTTCATCCTTTATCTTCTCCAGTTTATCCTCAGCATACTTGATGACCTTCTCCTTCTCCTCTAAGGTTTGGGCCTTCGCCAGGTCGTCTCTCATAGCTCTCAAGCTCAGTTCTATTCCAGCAATAATAATTGCCACCGGATTATTTATCTCATGAGCAAAACTTGCCGCCAATTGACCCATTGAGGAGAGTCTATCCGATTGAGCTACCGAAGCATAAGCTTTCTGGAGGTCCTGGCTAAGCTGGGCACTCCTTATCGCCAGAGCAGCGTACCGGGCAAGCCGGAAAAAGAGTCCCAGCTCCCTTACACTGAATAGACCCTTCTCTTTCTCTCCCAGAATCAGAAAACCCAAAAGACCCTCCTGATAGAAACTGGGAACGCAAAGGACCGCCCTTAACTCCGCCATCAACTTCTTAAGTTCCATCAAAGAAGGCTTGATGTAATCCCCTAAACGGAGCAGTCTCTCCTCCTTTAGCCAAAAGTCAATATCCTCCCTTTGCAGAACATCCAATTCTCTCCTCTTGACAAATTTTTTTTCAATTATAAGGGGAACTATCTTTTTGAACCAGGTATAGAAAGGATTCTCCTCCTCAGGAAGAGCCCTGTCCAGAGAAATCCTCCTTATTCCGGCAGTCGATTTCAAAACATATTCCCGTCTATCTCTATCATGGAGAAAGATAGTAGCATGGGTTATAACAACATCTAAATGGGCATAATAGAACTTGGTAAGATACCTCGGGATTAACTTCACCAATTTGTCCACACTATCTATCTCAATCATCCCCTGGGCAGTCCTCTCCAGATGCTCCTCTGCTCTCAATTCCCTCTCTCGTTGCTTTGCCTCAATCCTGCGAATCAAAAATAGCGCCACAAAAGGACCAACCAGAGCCAACCCGGCAAAAAGCCCCAACGGAGGAACCCACCAGAGCCTCCCCATAATTGCCACAAGCCAAAGCCTCCCCACAGAAGCCACGAGAGCCGGAACCCCGATAATAAAAGCATAAGTCCCAGCCAGCACCCCGCCCCTGGTAACCACTACCGCAATATCCATCAACCGATATGTAATAATGGCGTAAGCAATGGTCAATACACAAACAATCACCGCGAGATGGCCAAAAGGATACACTCCTATCCCATAGTTTGGAAAATAATCAACTGCTCCCACATAGCCAATGAGGAGTGCTATAAACAGATATTTTCTTCGGACGCGTTCGATTGGTAACTTCCCTCTCTTAACTCCTAGAGATAAATTATAGAAACTTGTTAACATCAGAACTGCAAAAAATAGCAAGAATAAAGGATGTAAGAGTCCCGCCTTAAACCAGTAGCCCCAGAAATACCGATACACAGATGGGAGAAAATATTTAGTTCTACTCAGAGGAAGAAAAATTAAGACACCTAGGATATAGCTTAGAAAGACATATTTTTCTTGTTTTTTTGACCCTAAGAAAGTAGTGACAAAATGAAATGTAGTAACGGGGATGAAAATTGCCCCAATATAAACAAACCTACACCAAAATAGTGCTTGTTTTGGTTCAGTGACCAATAAAAGTAGAAAAGTCCCTAATTGCCAAATAAAGACTGCTACCGTTAGAAGAAGAAAAGACGTGTAAACTCTCGACCTTTTATTTTTCGTAAATACGAAAATACCTATACCTATTGAGAATATTGCAGAAATCAGGTTAGGAATTGCGTGCGGGTTAATTCGGTACATTAGATTAATTTTCCTTATTACTCAGGTTTCAAATACATACGCCAGCAAAGAAATAGTTTCAAAATCCAGTAATCGATTTTTAATGAGAAATCCTATAACTCTTAAAATGTTCAATATCTCTATCTGTTATAACTCCTCCAGAATTCCGAAAATCTGCAAGAGATAAACCCACTTTCTTTTCTTCCACCAAAATCTCATGCACATGGTCAGGATCTACTTTCCCAATGGAATAGTTTCCATCCCAATCTTTCCAGGTCAAAATAAGAACCTCGCCAAGACATGCATAGACCTCTCCCTCACGAATACCGAGATCTAACTCATAATTAATGCCCGAGACCTTAGCCAGGCCTGATTCAATCACCAAAATATCATCTCGGTGCTCAATTACCTCTTTAGAAACATTCTTCGGTTGGCTGCCATCAATGACAATAGTTCCCGAACTCAAATGTGAAGGAGTTATTATTTCTCCTATTGCACTAGTCGCTGCAATAACAATATCAGCAGTAGAGACAACATCGACTTCTGAATAATTCTTCAAATTCCTCTGAATCCCTAATGTCACAATAAGAGATGCTAGAGCTTCTTGGTCTATATCTATTAATATAAGCTCTTTTACTTTTTCAGACAATATTCTCGCACAGGCAGAACCAACCGATCCTGCCGCTCCTACGATCGCAACTCTAGCATCTTTTAATTCCATCCCTATTTTCTCAGCTATTCTCGTAACATTCTGAATCAAAAGAGCGGCAGCATAAGCATTTCCTGTGGTCAAACCCACCTTCACTTTACCAATCAGATCAGTGCCATCGTGAGTAAGAATGGAAGTGAATGCTCCCAGCCCAACGATCTTTGCACCTAACTTTTCCGCTAACTTGACAGATTGCAAAATTTTTCTTTTCGCTAAAGGTTGATCTCTCATCATTTGTCTTGGTGTTAAAGGACAAATAATAATCCATCCTCTTACTTCCTCATTTCTTTTTGTCTTAAAACCTGTGATTTGTGACCCGATTATAGGCCAATAATATCTTGTCCAAATATCTATAAAACTTTCGGATAACTTCTCAGCAAAGGGATACTTCTTGCCCGCATCTTTAAAACTTAGTGGATGTACTATAAATGCAAACCTGCCGGGAGCCATAATCAATCTGACAAGTCCCCGAGGCAAAAACGTTATTACCAAATCTCTAATGGCACCAAGAATAAGCTTTGCCGTATTCAGTATATTAAATATTTCATACATTAACTTATACTTATTCTTATTATCTGGAAAGTCGAGAAATTATGTAGTTCACTATATCATCCACCATCTTCACATTCGCGAGATCTTTTTCCGGAATTTCTATACCAAATTTATCTTCCAAATCATAAACTATTTCTATTGAACCAAAAGAATCTATCCCGAGATCATCGGTGAGAAGAGCTGTCTTCTTAATCTTTTCCATATCTAAATCTAGCTGATCTGCCAAAATCTGTTTGACGCGCATTTCCACTGTACTCCTGTCAATTTTCTTCATTTAGACCTGTTTTGAGTCCCTTTTAAAAATCAGGCATTATATCTTCCAACTAGTACCACAGCATTATTACTACCGAAGCCAAAAGAATTTGATAAAGCGATGCTTATTTTACTTTTCCGAGCAGTATTTGGGACATAATCAAGGTCGCACTCGGGATCGGGAACCTTATAATTAATCGTCGGAGGAATAATACCATCATGTATGGCTAAAGCACAAACAATTAATTCCACTGCACCAGCGGCCCCTATAAGGTGTCCAATCATTGATTTGATAGAGCTTATAGGCACCTTATAGGCGTAGTCACCAAAAACTTTCTTGATTGCCTGTGTCTCAACCTTATCGTTTGCCCGGGTCGATGTCCCATGGGCGTGTATATAATCCACCTCATTTGGAGAAATATCAGCGTCTTCCAAAGCCAAAATCATCGCTTTAGCCGCATCTTTCCCCTCGGGAGCAGGCATAACCATATGGTGGGCCCCACTCGTCATTCCATAACCTATTATTTCCCCATATATTTCAGCACCTCTCTTCTCTGCATGCTCAACCGTTTCAAGTACAAGGATACCAGACCCCTCTCCCATAACAAACCCATCCCTTTCTCTATCAAAAGGACGGCTGGCTTCTTTTGGCGATTCATTCCTCTTTGACAAGACCTGTAAGGCATTAAAGGCTCCAAAAGTAAAGGGGGTAATAGGTGCCTCGGCTCCACCTGCCACCATCACATCTGCTTTTCCCAATCGTATCATATAGAAAGCTTGACCTACGGCATGTGACCCCGAGGAACAGGCCGTAGAGATAGCGATATTCGGACCCTTTAAACCCAATTCAATGGAGATATGTCCTGGTACAGCGTTAGGGGCTACTTTCGGTACGCCTAAAGGATGGGCCGATTGGGGACCTTTTCTATACATAATCTCTATTTGTTCCTCATGGAAAATAACGCCACCCAATCCCGAACCCATACAAACGCCAATTCTGTCTTTGTTCTCTTTTCCCAAATCCAATTTCGCGTCTTCTATTGCCATTTTCGCTGAAGCTATCCCAAATTGAGCAAACCGGTCAACCCTTTTTGCAACAGATTTTGCCATATAATTTAACGGATCAAAATCTGAAACTTCTGCAGCGATTTTCGTATCATATTCAGAAGTGTCAAAACTTTTAATCCTATCAACTCCAGACTTTCCTTGGACAATTGCCTTCCAAAAGGCGTCTTTGCCAATGCCATTAGGGGCTATTACTCCCAGACCCGTTATCACTACTCGCCTGTCCATCGTCTTTTTAACTTTCTTTAGCACCATTTCTGCCTTCCACAGGCGCTCCTTCAGTTCCTTTGTCTTTGCTCTTCGCTCAGTCTTTCTCCTATCAGGAACAGATTTGTTATCTTCGAGTCCCTGCCCTATGAGTCCATTCAATACTTCCCGATGTTTCTCATCCAGGTCCAGAAAACGCACTCCACAATTGAACTTGTTGTTCTTTTCTAAAAAGTAGCTCCATAGCACCTGTGCTTTAGTCTCTATCGGAAGAGAACCGGGGGATAAATCGAGTCGAAGAGTAACTAATGAAGAGACGGGCAGTGAACTATTCAAAATCAGGGAAGCTCCATCACTACTCAGGTTACCAACTTCTCCTGAAATACTCGCAGGAAAATCAGAAGGTGGATTTTCTATCTCTATGTCAACAGGATGGCCAGATAGAATCCGGGGAAAACCCCTTCTATCAGATACAAATTCATATCTTTCCATCTATACGGCCTCCCGTAGAGAAAATAGTCTATTTTTTTCGCCGCCTATTCTTATACGCTACCTGTTGCTCCTTAAGCCACTTCTTGATCTCTTCTTCGTCAAACCGCCAGTGCCTACCGACTTTAGAAGCAGGGATCCGACCGGTTTGAGCTAAATAGTACACTGTGGGTTTAGGAATTTTTAAATATGCGGAGAGTTCGTCAACTGTGAGCAATTTGGAATGCATTATAACCTCTGTGGAAAGTTATCAGTAGTTATCAGTTGGTAACGATAATTATAAATATCTATAAATCCTCTGTCAAGAAAATTCTTTATGGCCTCCTGAAAAAAAAACACCTTTTCATATTTACAGGCCCGTTATTGGAGCTCGGTGAAGCAAAATCAATTATTTGTAGCGAAAAAATGATTGGAATTTTTGGTAGATCCCGA
>Ga0315308_1002040_pt1 | contig 11478 bp, 9 predicted proteins | sample TDP3_MG_FD_203078 | JGI IMG/M metagenome (GOLD analysis project Ga0315308, IMG submission 203078) | Freshwater sediment microbial communities from Lake Towuti, South Sulawesi, Indonesia - TDP3 | ecosystem: Environmental > Aquatic > Freshwater > Lake > Sediment | place: Indonesia: South Sulawesi... | reverse complement strand
GAAACAAGTTCATCAGGGCGAACAGAAGTTTGACGAGCGCTCTCAGAAAGAGTCTCTCTCATGTCACGCGGAACGAGCTTGCGAGGACTGCGGCAGTACTTGCGTTGGTTGTTTTAGCGGAGTACGCTCTGTTCTTTGGTCTCCGGGTCACATTTCGAACTGAGTACCTCCCTTTCCATCCAGTCTCATCTGGGAGCATGGTTCCGACACTCAACGTTGGAGATCTGATCGTTGTCAGAGGTGTCGAACCGCAACTTGTGAGTGTCGGCGATATCATAGTCTTTCACAGTCCAAGAAACCACGATATGCTAATAGTTCACAGAGTAGTCGGAATCAATAATCAAGCGGGAAGACTCTACTTTGAGACCAAAGGAGACAATAATCCCGCAAAGGACAGCTGGTCCCCGTATCCAGGGGTCCCTGAAACCAACTTGGTTGGTGTCGTGATCGGCAAGGTGGCGTATCTCGGCTACATAATTCTAGCCTTGAAGGAACCGTTGGGCATGGCCGCGATAATCCTACTGACCGCAGTCGTAATCATCTATGAGTTCATAGTTCCTGCAGTAAAGAAAAGTCGAAAGAAGAGTGGCCAGGAACTGCCTATGAGTGCAAAGTTGACTTCTGGGCCTTGAGAGGCGCCGAACACAACTTTTAAAGTATATATAAGCTACCTATAGCCTCGTAGGGCTCCGCACATATTCAGCCCAAGAGTTGTACAAGTTTGGCGAAGAGAAAGGCTTTCATCAACATTGAGAACGTTGTCGCTTCAGCGACTCTCAGGCAGGACATAGATCTCGGCTCCATCGTCCGAATATTCCCCGGAGTCGAGTATCGCCCGGAGCAGTTTCCGGGGCTCGTGTACAGGTTGAAGAAACCTAAGACGGCAACATTGATCTTCAGTTCGGGAAAGATGGTTTGCACCGGGGCGAAGTCTGAGCGGCAGGCCAAGAAGGCGGTGATGAAGGTTGTTGATGAACTCAAGAAGAACGGAATCGTCATTGTGGGGAAGCCCGATATTCAGATACAGAACATCGTCGCCTCCGCAGGACTGGGGGGATCCATTGACCTCGAAAAGTCAACATACTCATTGAAGAGAACGATGTATGAGCCTGAGCAGTTCCCTGGCCTGATCTACCGCATGGATGATCCAAAAGTGGTTATCCTACTGTTCGCGAGCGGGAAGCTCGTCTGCACGGGAGCGAAGAAAGAAGAAGAGGTGCACCGAGCCGTCAGCGTGCTTCAAGAGACCCTTGAGCAGAAGGAGCTCATTCACTACGATTAGCTAGGTCCTCAGCGAAACGCATGTCCCGAGAGCCTTGGATCTGCTTTCGCCGAAGCAACGATTGTGCAATGAAACCTCATCCATTGACTTCTTTGAAGTCGGCTAGCAACCCTTTTCCTGCCATGAGTTCGCGGACGACTCCATGTCCTCGCTGCATCCCTTCCGGCAAGCTGAGCATCCTCCAGAGTCTACGCTTCAGTTCAGCAACCTTTCCTAGAACCTCACTTCTGAGACTCATCTCAACATGAGTGACCTTATGCCTGAAGTATCCGTACTCGACTCCATCGATGAATGCCACGGAAAGATCCTCTCCCGCAGTTATTGGTCGGAAATCTTCCACATATCGGGAAAGATGGTCCGGAGTAAGTGGTTCGGATAGAGCATATACTATGGGAGAGGCTCTTTGCTCGAATCTTCCCTTTCCGATCCTTTCGGCTGACTCGAGGGGATTCATGACATATGTCAGGCATTCCAGCTCTATCTGTTTGAGTCTATTATCACTAACCGGCTGGCACATGTGGAAGTCGGTTATCCATGTTGAATCTCCGTTGACGATGTGGTTGCCCACATGTGAGTTTGTCATGACACCACCATATCGCAAGAGGCTGCCATGTAGGATGCCATTGTCATGGAGCAGCCTCAGGTTTTTTCCGCATGACGATCCAAGCCACTTCAAGTAGTCTCTACAGTCTTCCTTATCCAGTTCGTTACTCAGCTCAGGCGAAATGAAGCCATATAGTATCTCATCAACCCTGATGTCTGTCGGCTGTAGGCTGTAAACTGACGCGGCATCCATCAATCGGCTGCAACCTGCAAACTCTTCCAGTCGCCGATTGGCATCAGCGTTTTTCAGGTATTCGAAGAGTTCAAGTCTATCCTTGAACTCTTTGACAGAGAGATTTCTGAAGATCCCTATTCCTACCGGCTTTGGTGATGGGGCGAAGCCGTGAATCTTTTGCATCCACCGCAATTCGTTTTCGGCTTCCTCGATCTGTGAAAAACCCCAGATCAAGGTTCCTGAACCAATGCGATCATTAGACAAGAAGTACGAGTACATTCGTCCGTTGTTCAAGATCGGTTGAGAGACACCGCTCGGTATTCCAACTGCCTTGGCCTTGAACCAATGCCCCCTGTGGGGCAGTATGATCGATCTGTTTCCGCTCGTATGGGCTTCTAGTTTCTCTGGTTGCGGATCCATGAAGACGCACTGTACGGGTGCTTTTCCATCAGGAAACGGATAGTTACTGGGATCGAGTAGCCTTGTCTCCGCATCCACGAGAATGAAGGGAACCTTCGGTCCTCTCAGTATCCTAACGAGCTCTTCTGCGGTATGCCGCATCATGACTTATTCACGCAGACATCTTTGCGAGGGGGTAGTGTTCCTCGCTCTTATCCAGCTCATAGTTCCCAATGGGGTAGGCATCTCTGTAAACCTGCTTTCCCTTCTGAACTCTATGCCGATTCACATAGCCCTTGCCAATGCTAAGATTGAGCATCAAGGGAATTGATGTCTTTAGCGTCATTCCATAGATATTCGAAGTAGTTCTTCGCAAACCTGGCAAGGCCTACGTGGTCTGACCAGATAGCCAGAGCAGTTCGCCCCTCCTCCTCTTCGAGCAACAGCATCACTTCTTGCACATCTGATACTATACCTCCGCCAAACATTTGGCCTCGCACTCTGACTTCCGCGAATGCGCAAGCCTCGTCCAGATTTTGCTTTTCAACACTTTCCGAGGTCATGATTTGGATTTTTACACCTCGGTTCTTAAGGTGGAAAAGCGTCGGAGACACGAGATCCAGCATCTCCCTGGTGAACGCCGGGACCGCTATCAAGATCTCTTTGGTGGATCTTTCCATGGTCTCCTTTGTCTTGGACATTACGTTGAACTCTCCGCGAACGATCCAAATGTCAGGTCTCTCCTGGGACTCTCTCTTCTGAAAGATGGGCGTCAGTTCGCCAAGAACCTGTGTTTCGCTGGTTTTGAGAAGTCTCTCGCGTCTAAGCCTAGTGGCCTCAAGCGCATCAGGCGGCGACCGCGGATAGTACTTCAAAGGACGGCCGGACTCACTCTCAATCCAACCTTTCCGCTCAAGGTTTCCTAGAACTTCATAGATCTTCGAGTAAGGGACCGGTGCCATCTCGCTGATTTCACTTGCAGTCATGCTTCCTCTTTGAAGGAGGGCCACGTAGGCCCTTGTCTCATATTCTGTCAAGCCAAGGTCTTGGAGGGCCCGCTTTGTCTTCTCGCTGATTGACAATCCTACTTTTCACCGTTTGAGAGGTTCGGAAATCCCTTTATACGGTCAGTTGATTGTCTAACCCGATATTTACAACTCTCGGTGGTGTCACGGCTGCCTCGGATTCTGAAGGAAACAAAGAGCCTATGCCCAGAATGCCTAACGGTCATCGATGCAAAGGTGCTGGAGGACAGAGGAGCCGTCAAGATAGTCAAGGCCTGCAGCAAGCACGGTTCCTTCGAGGACACATACTGGTCAGATTATGAGCAGTACGCAAGGTTCGAGAAGTATGAATGGGTGGGCGATGGCATCACAAACCCGCGGACGAAGACAGTGAAGACATGCCCATACGACTGCGGCATATGCCCAGAGCACAAGTCTCAGACAGTTCTGGCGATAATCGACGTCACGAACAGGTGTAATATGAGGTGTCCTGTGTGCTTTGCGAACGCCGCCGTGACGGGATATGTGTATGAGCCTACACGCGAACAGATAGAGGAAATGCTGAGAAACCTGCGACGAAACGAGCCGATGGCACCGACAGCTATCCAGTTCAGCGGCGGCGAGCCTACCATACGGAAGGATCTACCGGAACTGGCCCAGAAAGCAAAGGCTTTGGGCTTCGACCATGTAGAGGTCAACACAAATGGCATCAAGATATCCCAAAGCGCAGACTACATCAGGCAGCTTATGGAAGCCGGAGTTGACACCTTTTACCTGCAGTTCGATGGCTTGGACGATGAAGTCTACCGTAAGACCAGAGGCATACAGCTTCTTGATGTCAAGATGAAAGCCATAGAGAACGCGAGGAAGGCAGGGCTTGATAGCATGGTTCTTGTACCGACCCTAGTGAGAGGAGTGAACGACCATCAGATAGGCGACCTCATCCATTTCGCGGTAAAAAACCATGACGTGATCCGCGGACTAAACTTCCAACCGGTATCGATCTGCGGGAGAATTGACCGATCAAAGCTTAGTGAAATGAGGATAACCATAAGCGACTTCTTGAGGCTCGCTGAGCAACAGACAAATGGAGAGCTAAAGGCCTTGGACTTCTATCCTGTTCCGACAGTGGTCCCGGTTGCGAAGGCGGTTGGCTCAATCAAAGGAAGACGATATTCAGAGTTCACGGCACATCAGCACTGTGGCGCTGCAACATTCATTGTTGTAGAGAATGGCAAGATCACTCCGATCACGAGATTTGTCGACGTGGAAAAGTTCATGAATTCTATGCGTAGGGTCCACGAGTTGGCTTTGAAAGGAAAGAAGACTCAGGCAAGAATTCAGATGATGAGTTCCATGCGATACGTAGGCCTGGGCGCATTGAGGAGCATAATGACAGGAGTTCTTACGAGCGGAACGTATGATGCTCTAGGAAAGATGATGCGCAAGATGGTGATGATAAGCAGTATGCACTTCATGGATCCGTATAACTTCGATCTGCAGCGAGTTCAGAGGTGCTGCATACATTACGCTGTCCCAGATGGGAGGATAATTCCTTTCTGCACAATGAACAGCATCCACCGCCCAGAGATCGAGAAGAAATTCTCAATTCCGACTAGCGAGTTTATGGAGACGAACAGTGACCTATGATAGAATGAGGCCCGCGTAGATCTTTGTGAACTCCAACAGCTTTCTTGTCGATACTCTTTCGTTGATGCCGTGAACGTTCCCGTAGTCTATGTCGGCAGGCCCCAGCCCGATTAGTGTTGGCATCTTTGCGTCAAGGATGAGGAAGGACGCGTCAGTTGCTCCGTATCCTCCCATAATTCTAGGCGTATACTTGGTCACCTTTCTTATCATGTCTCTTGCCTTTCTAACGACTGGCTGATGCTCATCTAGTTCGACCGCCTTGTGGCTTCCAAGTTTCAGCTCGTAGGACACTTGGAGCTCCTTGTCGCCTCTTTTCACTCGGTTGATAACCTGATCGATGTCGTGTTTTATTGTTTTCCGGGTCATTCCTGGCAAGTATCTTATGTCGGATGTGGATGTACACTTTCCAGGGATGACGTTTGACTTTTCTCCGCCCTGGACCAGGGTTCCACCTGCGATAGTTGGAGGTGTCAGGTACTTGCTGCGCTTGAATCTGAACTTTGTATGATCTAGTGCAATCAGCAGCTTCGACATCTTCAGGTTAGCATTGATTCCCTCTTTTGGATTGGCGGCGTGAGCTGTCTTCCCCTGAACGGTTAAGCTGAGAGAGGCGCTGCCCTTCATGGAGTTGCGGACGAAAATCTTGTCCTTTCTCGTCGATGCTTCCAAGACGAAGCCGTAGTTAGCCCTGCTGGCGTAGCCCTTCTCAACTAGATACGAAGTGCCCAGTTGTCCTCCCACCTCCTCGTCGCAGACAGCATGAATGATGATGTTGACTGCGGGCTCCAAGCCGAGCCTTCTTACTGCCTCAAGAGCCGCTATTACGCATCCAACAGCTCCTTTGTCGTCAGCCACACCTCTGCCATACATCCATCCTTCTGAGACCTCGGCGCGGTATGGATCGAAGCTCCAAAGCGATCGGTCGCCGATCGGGACCGTGTCAAGGTGCCCGTTGAAGAGGACGGATTGCGATCGGCCTAGATCCCATTCTCCTACGACATTGACCTTACGCTCAGCGCTCTTCACCAACTCAACCTTGAGCCCGACTGAGGATAGGAGAGATGCAGTGACCTCTGCAGGCTCTGTGGTATCTCCCGGTGGATTGACGCTTGGCCTCTCAACGATCATTCTGATGATCTCGTGGAGTCTCGATTGATGTTCTTCTATGTCTGAGAATATTCTGTCAAGTTCTACCATGGCTAGCTCTCCTTAATCATGTGAGCAAGATCTCTGACAGTTTGCATTGGATAGAAGGCTCTGCTGGCATGTCTTTAACAGATCCCTTCCCTTTGACGTTCGCGCTCACTGCAATTCAGCATAGAGCCACTTACCAAAAATGACACCTTAGGATCACTCAACAGGAGGGTAGTCGTCTTCCGGGATTAGTCTTTCAAACAAGAAGATTACAGCTAACATTGCAACCATCCCACCAATTGCAAGCAAAGAGAGACGTACTATAAAGCTGTTCCATTGAGGAGGTTGAGGCGATCGGACAGAGGTTTCCGTGGCTCCATACCCCAAATTCAACGCAAGATCTTCTATGAAAGCAAGGTTAGGGAGGATGATTACTACTGGAAAACCAACAAACACGAGAAGAAGAATAAGAGTCTTCATCCACCCTCGCAAGAGCCGGCCATCCAATATATCTGGAGAAATTACCGACAACACGGTTAATAATCTAGCGCGCGTACACCGCAAGGAAGGGGCTAGGATCTTCGAGCGAGATATATCCCTAGAAAGACCATTACGGCTCCGACGATCTGCGCTCCTCCTATGGTCTCTCCGAGCCACAGCCATGAGACTAATGTTGCAATTACGGGTATGAGGTTTTGATAGATGGCGGTTCTTCCGGGGCCCACTTTCTGAACTCCGATTTCCCAGATGACGTATCCTAGAACGACTGCGAGACCTAGGGAGTAAGCTAGGCCTATCCAACCTTCGAGGCCTATCGCTTGCCATTCCTGTGCTAGCAGAGATGGAATCGCTAAGAGATCAAGGATGATCGTGCCGAGTGTCATTGTAGTTGCCGTGAATCTGAGGGGAGAGTATCTTAGGAGATACGGCTTCGACAATACTGTGTAGGTTGCCCAACACACCGATCCGGCTAGTACCAAAGCACTTCCAATGATTTGTCCTTCATAGGGTGCCAGATCAGAGTGGGATCCTACCATCAACATGAACACTCCTGCGAGAGAAAGAAGTATTCCAAGGACTAGTCTTCCTGAAGGCTTCTCGACTCTCATAAGAAGATCTATGAGAACCACGAATAGGGGGCTTGTCGCCAACATTAACGCCGACAAACTCGCGGTTGTCTTGTCGATCCCAAGTATGAACAATAACTGGTAGAGCGTGTGTCCGATTACACCCAGGATCAAGATTCCTTTGAGGTCTTTTCTGTCCAACAGGAAGCCTCCTTCTGACAGTCTCAATGCAAAGAACAGAAAGACCGAGGCGAGGCTGAAACGGACTGCGTTGAAGGTTAGAGGAAGCATCTCGCGTAGGGTCTGCTTGACCACTGCGTAATTTGTTCCCCAAATCGCAGCCATTAGCAGCAGAAGCAGATCCGTCTGCGAGATTGCTCGTGAATTAGCTTTTCGCAATTTTTCTCTCACGATTACGAGTTGATGACTGTTGCTCGGCCTCTTGTTGGCCTGAATGAATTCTTCACAGGAGATTGTGCAATCTTATATAGCTACGTTCAAGGACATAGAGGCGTCTGGTGTTTCAAAATGAAAACCGACGTAGTGAATCTCAGTATTGACGAAATGCCGAAGGAATGGTATAACATAGTTCCAGACCTGCCTGAACCTCTCCCGCCAGCAAGAGATCCGGAGGAGGGCCCTTCACGAATTGCCCAGCTGGAAAAGTTCTATACGAAGACGTCATTGCAGCTTGACGCTTCGAAGGAACGCTGGATAAAGATTCCTGATGAAGTTTGGGATCTCTACATTCATGTCGGGCGACCCAGGCCTCTACAGAGAGCGCTCAGGCTTGAACGCTACTTGAAGACGCCAGCTAGAATCTACTACAAGCGAGAGGATCTCTCTCCGACAGGTAGCTTCAAGATGAACACTACCCTTCCCCAAGCATATTTCGCTATGAAGGAAGGAAAGTCACGCCTCGCGGTTGAAACGGGAGCCGGACAGACTGGAACTGCATTCGCCTACTCCGCGAAGACATTCGGACTGGACTGTACAATATACTTTGTACGATTCGCATACAACCTGAAGCCTGATCGAGTGACCTACATGAAAATGCTGGGCTCGGAAGTCCTGCCGTCGCCGACTGATAGAACCGAAATAGGCAGACAGTTCCTGAAGAAGGATCCGAAGCATCAGGGGTCCTTGGGTATCGCCACAGCAGAGACTCTTCAAGATACTATGTCAAGAGAGGATACAGTCACCATGGTCGGAAGCTCAAAGAACCACGTGCTCATGACCCAATCTATCATTGGCCTGGAAACCAAGAAACAACTTGACTCAATCGATGAGAAACCAGACGTAATGATCTCATGTGTTGGGGGAGGAGGCAACTTCTACGGCCTAATCTCCGCATATCTCAAGGAACGTCTCGAAGGACGAATGAAAGACATAAGGTTCCTTGGAGCAGAATCAGCTTCCGCTCCTAGGCTGACAAAAGGGGAATACCGCTATGATTTCACGGAACCATCAAAGTCGACTCCAATGGTAAAAGTGTACACTTTAGGAGTTGACACACCTCTGCCTTTGATCAGAGCCGAGGGCATAAGGTCAAGTGCAACTGCTCCGATTCTCAGTCTCCTGAGGAGCAAAGGGATGATCGACACTCGAGTATATGCGGTCGATGAGAAAGATGTGTTCGACGCTGCGCGAACGTTTCTGCAAGTGGAAGGATTCTTGGTAGCTCCTGAGTCCGCATACGCTGTGAGAGCCGCCATCGACGAAGCGCTTGAAATGAAAAGGAGAAATGAGGAGAAGGTCATCGTTTTCAATATCAGTGGAATGGGTCACGTAGACTTCCAGGGATACCGTGAGGTACTAAAAGACATCTGAACTTCTCTATCTGCATATTCTCAACTTCCTTTGAAAGCGATCTTTTCCTTTTATTGATTGGAGAGACGATCAGCGGACGCTGAATTGTGACACAAATGATAGATCATGTCAAGTATTCCTAATAACCAAGGATCGTGGAGTGTTGCGTGTTGAAGAAGTTGCTGACTAACCTCAATGTTCATCTTGAATTGGGTTTTCGGAACTCCGGTGCAGCAGTCGAGAGGCGCGATGTGGTCGTAGCGATAGATGTCTTGAGGTGTAGTTCTTCGACCGTGACTGCGCTTGCAAATGGAGCTGAGGCTGTGATACCGTCATTGACTCTCAACGAGGCACGAGCACTCGCGAAGGCTCGGGGGGCAATCTTAGCCGGCGAGAGAAAAGGCAGGAGGCCCAAGGGATTCCAGTTGGGGAACTCTCCTCTTGACTTCGAAGAAAGAGTCGTACATAACAGAACAATTGTGCTGACGACTACAAGTGGTACCAAAGCGATCGTTCTAAGCAGAGAAGCGCGGAATGTGCTTGTCGGTTCTTTCCTTAATCTTGATGCAACGGTCAGACTTGGGAGTCGGCTCGCCAAAGCCTCGGGCAGCGGGATATCCTTAGTAACAGCAGGTAGAGGTGGGCTCTTCTCACTGGAGGATTTTCTCTGTGCTGGAGGTATGTCTGACAAGTTGATCCGAGAAGGTGCTCGATTGGATGATGGATGCTTGGCTTCCGCCTATGCGTGGAGAGAAGCTCGACCCAACTTGTTCGCCGCATTGAAAGAAGGGTTTCACGCGAAACGTCTTTGTTCATTGGGCTTTGCTCGGGATGTGGAGTTCGCTGCAAGAGTGAATCTTTTCAGTATCGCTGCAATCTTGAGAGGGGATCGAATAGTCGGAGTTAAACCATAGGTCCTGTCTGCACACGATTGGTTTCGGGCCGCCTCAGTCAAATACCTTCAAGATCACTAGGTTCACTCTTAACTCTGATAGATCATCGACGACCCGGATTTCTCTTATATGTGTCCGGAATAAAAATCGATCTGACGTAGCGCGTTGTGCTCATGTGATGACGTTCGTCAATCCGGCCTCGCGTGCGATCTCGCATGCTTCACGGAATTCGGATCCTGTTAGTCTTCTGTTGAGTTCTGGAGTCTCGTACGCTCGCCATTCCGGTCGATATTGATCCATTAGATTGACGCGCGTTTCAGGTCCTAGGTTCCGTGAGATCCATTCTAGGATCGGTTTGGTGCAGCACGAGTTGTGTGTTGGGAGAACCAAAACCCTGATTATGAGTTCTCCAAATTTCTTCGCTGTCAAGTGGTTTTGTGTGCATACTCTCCAGTATTCTGGGGCGCTTGAGATTCGTTTGGAGCATTCGCCTGGTCCGTACTTGAAGTCAAGAAGATATACGTCAGCGAAGCCAGAGAGTAGCTGCGCCGTTTCATCGCTGTAATAGGAGTTGCTGTTCCAGACGACGGGAACGTTCTCTTTGACGCTCATGAATGCTTCTAGCCAGTGGTAGAGCCAAGGAGTCGGTTCGCCTCCGACAAGATTGGCGTTTCGACACCCACGCTCTCTCAGATGGTCCACTATCTTGGCAAGCGACTCTGGTTGGTGCAAGTCGCCTGCTTCCATATTCTGACTGATCGTCCAGTTCTGGCAATGTAAACATCGCATAGTGCAGCCGCAGGTGAATATCGTTCCGGAGGGAACTAGTTCGGGCTCCTCTCCCATGTGCTCGAAGAAGCTGGAGACCGTCGCAGTTGCTCCGCAACCACAGAAGCCGGTCTTGCCCCTTGTTCTGTCGGCGCCGCACTTTCTGACACAGAAGTGGCAGTGCTGCAAGATCCGTTTTGCGAGCTCAGCTTTGAGACCTAGAAACGACTGAGAGGGAGATATTGACTCGTCAAGATGCGCTTTCCCTGTGTCAACTGAATTCTCGTGAGTGGGAAATCCGTTTAGGAGCTGGTTATGTTTGATCCACAGGCTCTCTGTAGAGTCGCTTGTTGAGAAGTCAGCTGGGAGGCGTCTGGCAATGACGAATTTTGCTTTCTTCTTGCCTTGAAAGGTGTCAAAGTATCTTGAGAGACTTCTCTGACATTTCTCGTCTCTAAGCACAGTGATCGAGTCGGGCCTCACCGCGACCCACATTTCGTCTCCGTCAACCATTTCATGATAGGTCGTCTCTGTGATGTCTGGTGGTCTTCACATTCGAAGTCTTTTGCAAGCGACTCGGACTAGGAGCTGGATATCAATCCTGGGAATCTGGATCTTTTCCGCTCGAAGGTGCCGACGATTGGTATGGGATTCTTGCATTTCTGGCATCGGTTGTCATCTGTCAGCTGCCATC